>Ga0247760_1001087_pt1 | contig 27121 bp, 31 predicted proteins | sample UWRJL171409R4_FD_179936 | JGI IMG/M metagenome (GOLD analysis project Ga0247760, IMG submission 179936) | Plant litter microbial communities from Arlington Agricultural Research Station in Wisconsin, United States - UWRJ-L171-409R-4 | ecosystem: Environmental > Terrestrial > Plant litter >... | reverse complement strand
AAATAAACGCCACCAAGAACACCCCCAAGTTCGCCAGCATCGGAATCACCCCCCGCCGCCGCAACATCCTCAGCTGAAACGCTAGCATCACCAACAGCTGCCTGTCTAGCTGCACATCCGCCCTTCCCCCCTCCCTCGAAAGCGGCCTCACCAGCCCCTGCACCACTAGCCGCAACATCCGCCGCGGCCGGCCCCCCTGCTGTAGCGCCAGTCCGTCGAACTGGTTGATGCAGCACAGGACGAAGAACGCCGCGCTGTGCAGATGCGTCCGGTCTGTGTTGGGGACTTGGAACAGGCGCCGGTGGGCCTTGCGGATCTGGCGGAAGTTGAAGATGGTGGCGGTCAGGGCGGTCTGTGGGGAGCCGAGCCAGTTGAGGAGGGTGGTGAGGGTTTTGGAGACTTTTTGGGAGTGCAGGGATTCGTAGGGGAGGTTGAGCAGGATGGAGAGCGGGAAGATCCAATTGGCGATGGAGGACATGGCCGTTGGAGGGGAGTAGGTTGCGAGCGGGGAGGAGCAGAGGTTGATGCATCCTGGGTGGGTTGGGGGTTAGAGGGTAGGTGGGTAGGAGAAGGTTGTGGGGGAGAAGGGGGATACCTTCGTAGGTGACTCGGATGTAATTTGGATCATTTAGTAAACTGAGATTGATAAGTCGGTGGTGTGCGTTCCCAGTATACAGATATTTGCCGAGGTTGGCGTGGTTGATGTCGTTGACGGTCCGGCTCTCGTCGCGTATTTGCCGGACTGTTTCCTTGCATTCGGTCCAGTTGTACCCTGCAAGAGCGGTATCAGCAAGCATCGAAGCCGCAACGAGAAAGACGATTGTGGAGTGATGATTAGGCGCCATAATGACCACGGAGGGCTGTGCCCGGCGGACAGATCTTTTTGCAGCTTTGAAAGTGGGAGAATATGTATTCGCGCTCATTTGGATGTGGCCCCTTATTATCAGACACCTCCTTATCGACTCGCGTTGCGCCCGGCATGCGTGGCTTCGGCAGACGAGTCACACAACCGGCTGTGTTCGTGGAAGGCCACCAACGGGAGCTCCCTGCCATGGCGTGCGGGATGGGCTGAAATGCAGGGTCGGCAGGTACTATCGTCTTGGTGGCAGTGCGGAGGCGGATAGACGGCACGAACTTACCCACGCCAATGGGAAGCGAGGTTTATGTCCAGAGAACCGAATCTCGCACTCTCATTTGTTGCACAGATGAAACTTCGGGTGCCATGTGTGATGTGGCCGGGTTTCTCTGTTGTGTCACAGATACAACAAAGAACGAATCAAGCCTCTATTGATCTCAACTACTACCTTGAATCCATAGGAGCAGATATGGCTATGCAGTCTGCGCCCTAGCCGGATGCCCACTTCCCCGTTCAACGCTGGCACCATCCGCCATGTCATCTCCCAGCACATCCGTTTCGATCACGGCACCCAAGCCATTCTCTACGTTATCAAGTTCGTAGCTCGGCTGCCCAACAGCTGAAACATTTGGCCTTGAGCCAAATACCAGCCGCATGAGTCTGTATTTCAACCCGGATGCCGCCTGAGCTTCAGGCTGCCAGGCACTGCGTACTCTTGCCGCCCAATCAAGTTTCTCCCCACATGCTGTGTGGATTGTGAAAAGAACGGCAATGAACCCAGTACAGAGCCCAAGAATCTGATCAAATGCTGACATACTAACTCCAAGATGAGGAAACCCAGGCCATCCGTTGCATACCTTCGTCCAGAGCCATTGAGGGAGATACCACGATAAAGCCCCCAGCATAACACCGCACCCAAGAAACAGGAGACCAAGCCCAGAAAGCAACAAACCAATCAAACATGCATAAACAAGTAACTCGACAAATACAACCGCAAGGCTGAGAAGTTTCCTCGCTGAGGTCAGGTAACTTGCAAGCAGAGGAAGTTGGAGGAAAAGCCTTCGTACATCTTGGCAAGATACACCCAACTCAGACACCCAGTTCAGGGCATCCTTCCCGTATTGAAGAAAGAGGGAGGTAGTAAGTTGAAAAGCGGAAAGATTAACCGAACCTAGAATCAAGACTTGAAAGAAATTCCACAAATATAGTCCTGAGTACACACAAACTGTAGACAAGACGGTAGTCATCCCACACCGCGTCGCCAAAAAACAAAAACAACCAATGACCCATGCCTCGGAGACAAATAATACCCACGGCAGCATCCTCCGCCTCCTGGGTCGCACCGTGACGTCTTTGACACAGAACACAGCAATGAGACTGAACCCTGCAGCCCACAGAAATAACACGCCAATTCTGAACGGCGCGTTGATCCCCGCAACCATCTTCTGCAGCGAGGGACTGAAACGCTCCAGCACCTTCTCCTGGGGCGCCTCATTCGAGTAGCTAGAGCGGAAATACTTTTCAAGCTCGAGAATCTCGTCCGGTTCAAAGTGTTGGATCAAGACTGCCATGTGGCCCGCTGCCAGACAAGCATATAGCGCGTAAAAAACAACATCAGCGGACAAAGACAGTCGGGGGAACCTTTTCGTCGGGTGGAAGAGCCAGGTGATCAACATGCAGAGGAGCGCGAGGTACCATGTTGAGAGCGCGCCCGGGCCGTAAAATGAGGTCTGTAGGTCGTAGGCCGGGGTATCGCTCGTTGATGACATTGCCCCTATTCAGATGCGAATACTGGCTGATTGACGAAGGTGGTCGGGATTTGCGGCCTGCCGATAGAGATGTTTGGTAAAGGTTTGGTGCTGAGAGACACGAAGTTGACGTGATTGAGGGAATCGGCGAAGCGCGGGGGCTGAAGCACGAACTCGAAATGCAGGGGGTCAAAGCCAAGGACGGACTAGGTATTGGACGAGATGGTGAGATGCATGCCCCTGAGCGGCTGAGCAAGCCACCAATGGATAATCCCTGAATCCATGGGCGTGGCATCAAGATCAAGGCGGCTTGAAAGTCGAACGAATAGTGCCGGTATCGGATAGAACCGACGCAGAAATAATTACCTACCTGGATTAATAGACAAAAAAAAGTGTTGTCAAGAACCGCCTCATACATAGCTTTGGGCTACGTAGCAAACACACTGCCTACCTAGCACTAAGGCTGTTGAGTGAATTTCAATTCTCAACAACTCAAGGTCTTAGCAACCAGCTACAAGATGCCGACAGAAAGAGGCATCAGGATTGCTCTAACCCAGCATCACTAAGTCAAGCGGAATGGGAGCATAGTCCCGCCCACTGATTACAAGTAGGAAGCGCCAGGAGTCAAAGGGGCCCATTCGGGTCTGACATCGCAATCTGATTACAACGTCTACCTAGGTTCCATTTGCATCGTTGCTTCTGCTAACCCACACCTCACATGGTACTCAATTAATACAAAATCATCCCCATATACGACACACAGCATATAACGGGAACCTCAAAACTTGTAACCTACTTTACTGTATAAGATGTGCGAAGGCCTTGCTTGTACTGCAATAGGGGGTTTCATAGAGGATGAACGGCTCCTCCAAATGCAACGGGGCTTGTTGCGACAGGAAGGACGGGAGGTGCAAACGCATTCTCTAAATCACATGATTGCTTCCACTTCAATGCCAAAGGTAACAATATCCCCTCAGCCTCACAGATGCCGGATGGGACTGGAAACATAGATCCACATTCCCGCGATCGCCGGGAACCTTCGCTACGTCATCGATTAAACGACCTCATCGACATCGCCCTACACCCACGAAACGATGAAAGTTCCAATCAATTCTCTGCTAAAAACGGACATCCACCACCGTGAATATCTCCGTTAAATGACAAAGCTGCAGGTGCCGGCGGATCCGGAAGTCCCGGGACGCGGCGTCAGGAGGCCAACATTCATTCCAAGGTCCAGTCCCCACGACACCTTGCCACCCTCGCGTTCCTTCACAGGCAAGTCCAACTTGACATTTCAGAAATGCACCCTTATCAATCCACGTGAATAGGCTATACGACAGTTACTTGCTCAGAGCACAGCGACATGTCGTGTATCAGCCCAGATATCCGGTGACAGTCTCCCCTCGACGGGCATCTGACATCCGGAGTGCCGCCGTCCCAAAGCGTCAAGATGCATACTATACCGCATTTGTAGTAGCACACACGCCATCCAACTGCAACTTCACAAAGTTGGTCGAGTCCGTAGTAGCCAAGAGGCGCCGTATCTTGCATGGCGACGCCGCACCGGATGGTCCTCGCGTCGCGTCGTCACTACCTGGCGGCACGGCAACACGGCAACACGAGAGGTTTGTATGGGGATACGCGCAAGAAAGTAGCTATGGGGAATCAAGACGTTCCCCTGTTCCCCTGCAAGTCCAACAGGCGGAACCAGCCGGCACGGCAGGACGACACTCCAACATGGGATGGATGGGTGTGTGTGGTACGTACGCAGATGCCAAAGGGGGTCAAGAAGGAAAGTAAACAACACGTCCCATCGACAGCGACGGCCAGCTCGGCGATAAGCCACATGCCAAAACAAGGAAACCCGACGGGAAGATGAGGAGAGCGGCTCGGTAACCCAAGACGACTGGTCCGGGAACACCCAAACTGATCGTGTTCCGTCTGACCCCCACGCTCCAAGCTGGCTGACGGGCTGTACCACTTGACACTGACAGACACTCCCGCCTCTCACGCATTGCCCGGGCCCTACTTGCCAAACACAGGGATGAGGGGAGGAAATAAAGATGACAAGGTGTAAACTCGGGATCACACCTACCCTATGTTTAGACACCACATGACCCCATTCGGACCAAGACTGCCACCACTCACATGCGCCCGAGGGCAGCCGCCTTCGATGAGCATGTCGCAAAACGGAGCATACACGGGTGTGGATGATATACGATGGCTCCGATATATGAAGGCACCCGTCTGTGCCGGCCATCGCGAGGGAGCGTTTCGATGCTTGGTATTGCTTGAGTTGTGTGGCCTGATAGTGGTCGGGTGAAGGCCGCAACCGCAGCGGCTCCCTGGCTCGCCCGTCCAGTACCGGTAAGGCAAAGCAGCCTGGTGCCGCGTATGTTGTGGAGAGGTGTGGGTCTTTAGTCAGTGTGTCTCACTATCGATGACACTGTATGATCTGACAGGTAGGCTGGGCGAAAAGGGGGTCTAGTTTTCAGCTAGGATCAACATTCGGGCGCGGAGCTAGTCTCTGTTGTCAGAGGTCCAATATTCGCCGCTGGCTCGGGCCGTGTCCGATGTCGACGTGACCATGGGTCAAGCAGCTTCCTTCCGCATCAGATCCCTAGCTGAGAGTAGGGGTTATAACCAGTTGGCAGCGCGATGGAATGTCGAGGACCGAGAAAGAGCTGGCAAGGTTGAGGACAGAGAACCGTGTCTGACTTCGGTGCACTGGATTGTGCACGCCTCATCTTCTCCTTCTCAGCACCTTGCGTTTGGGGGGATGGTAAGGACGGCAATCACAGAGCCCGCCCGCGAGCCCATTAGCGGCCGTGAGCCATTGCCAAGGCAGAAGCGCAACAGTGTGTGTGGGGAAGGGTACGAAGAACAAGCGAAGATGGTGTGCCCATCGCAGTTATGACTGTTAGTAAGACGCTTATTGGCTCCCTGACGGCCTCAGGTGCCGGGCAAACTGCTTCCCCGTAGGAGTAGGGCACGCTCGGAGCCCTCGGGGTCCTCTGTGCATTGCAGAGATAGGGTGTCAACGCGGCATCCATAGCCCATCCCAACTACGTCATTGTGTGTGATCTAGGCCCTTCCAGTATACACGACAGATGTGTGAGGCGGCAGTCTGGATCGGTCATGAGCCTCAAGGTCGGTCAGCTTGCCAGCACAAGCGGACGAACATCCCCGACACATCCATCGATGATGGTGGGCCGAAAGCCAGGAAGTATTGCACGGTTGACTGACTCCCGCCAAGCTGGAGGGGATATTGGAAGTAGGAGGCCTGAAGTGGGCAGTGTGGCTTGCGCGAAAGCGACCACGGCCGGTTAACTCCCAAACATGGGCTGACAGAATCTGGGGAAACGCGTCTCCCGAGACGCCACCATGCTCCCGCAGCCAATAACGAGCGGGCGCGGATGTGGGGTGGTCGACACAGCTGCGAGAGGGAGGGGGGGGGGAGGGGAGCCTTGCATCAAGAATCCCTAATCGGGAGTAGTAGATAGGGAAACGCAAAAAAAACGATGGCATTTGGAGGGGAGGAATGGTGTTTAGTAATGGAGGCCCTCAATATTCAAAGAGGTGGAAGAGGGGTGTGCACTGACAGGAGCGGATGCCGGCCGGGCCTCCTTCATGTTGACTGGGAGAAGTCACGCGGAAAAAAAAGTGACCGTGACCGCATCCATAATACGAGGACTATGAACGATAGATTACCTATCGTTGTGGCTTGTAGCTGGAATCCAGAACTGTGGAGTCCTCGCACGGGTGCCATGGGGCCCATGTCGAGGCCCGAGATGAAAGCTCCGTGGGAGGGTGCCATCCAGTTGCAGGCATCAGCGTGAGGGTGGATCGAGTCGCTGTGTGATTTGCAGTTGGGGTACCGTATCAACCACACCTGTCAAGAGCTGCATGGATGCGCAAGCCAGGTCCACATATTGGAGATCCCTCAAAAAGGACAGCAGGAGTTGCTTCGTGGCTGTTGGGGAAAGGGTCCTGTTTGGATGTTGGCAGAGCCGTGTTGCGACACCGTCGACGGTCGGTTGGTCGAGAGAGCGTCTTCGAGCTGCAAGATCGTCGGGAACTGCAGCTCCCGCTCTCGCATCTGCGAACGCTCGATTCCCGAGCTTTGGAAGCCGCAAGGGTCCCCTTCAAGTGCAACGCAAACACGGTTTCGACCATCGTCTTTTCCATGCCTGAGTTTCGGCTGGTGTCCACGAGGCTGGGGCAGTCCACCGTATGGTACCGGCGCCGCCGATGCGGAAACAAGTGTTTGTGACAGTGGCCAAGTGTGCGAGGGTGGATCGGTAAACAGGGAAGTAAAGAGCGGGCTGTGCTAGGCGTTCTAGCCTGGGAGTCGGTCGGATGGTGAAATGCGGAGAGAATGTGGGGTAAGGCGCGGAGCGGGTGTTGATCTAACGAACAGGCGGATGAGATGGAGTGATCGCAGTCGAGTCTCGGGGCGTACGAGAAACGGAGCTTGACCGAAAGGCATTCAGTACACGTGGAACCCGAAACCGCTATCACGCTCTGGTTTATGACCGAATTATGACGGCCAACCAACCTCGTGATGTTGAACACGGTGAGCGGGGATATCGGTTGAGGGAGCTCCCTTGGTGACCCTCGCAGCTGGCCAACCAGTTTGCGCATCCAGCATCTGAAACGGGCAGCCTACAAAGGAAATCGTACTTCTCCGGCTCCCACAGTCTGCGACGGAGACATTCGAATCGCAGGCTGCCCCATGACTGGTAATTGAGGACATGAGGTGACTTGAGTGCAACGCTAGACAAAACAGGGATAATTATTTCATGCAGATGCACAAAAAGCGCCACAGGGCACATCTGGACCCAGAGATCTCGACGGGTGCCGGCCCCGCACGCAGAAGATGTGCGATGAGCTGCCAGGTTCAGCGGACCGGGCATCAGCAGCAGGTATCGACTGGGTTGGGTTATAAGGCGGCGGATATTGTCATGATATGGGGCTGCCGACCACTGAAGCCCCCTCAAACCGATCTCCGTGCTGACCTAAGCAAACACAGGACCTTGCAGCATCTGAGTCCCTCGGACCCCATCTGCCGTGAACTTCCAGGTTGTAGGGGTGGGGCTATTTTGGTGTTGCAGTCGGACACATAATAGCGTTGCGCTTTGCTGAGGGGTGGGGAAGCACGACAGCGGGAAAGCGGCTTGTGAGGTCTGGCATCGTTGAGATATCGAGGGGCCGAAGCAAACAGCGAAACACGCATCGAATGAGGTGAAGTCGAGCGTTGGAACGTGCATTCGTGGTCCGGGCGCCTCCCTGCGAGCGAGGGCCAGCCGGGATGCGGAATGCGGGCAAGATCGTCCCTCTCGCCGACACGAGCTGAACAAAGCGTGGGGCGCTGGGCGAAGGTGAGACATGACCTCTTTCACAAGCCAAAGCAGCATGTCTGCCAAGGGTGCCATTGAGCGTCCGCCAACATCGAGCACGATCGGAAAGACCTGGACCGAGAGAGCCGCATGTGCAGCGCTGTATCAATCCAACAATAGTTAGCAGTCAGGGTAAATTAAGCGCAGGCAAGCAGGAAAGCGCATCGCAGCGCATCAGGACCTCGTGTCTCATGCAGGCCGTCCGCTTTCGAGACGACAGGCCGAGAGTGCGCTGACTGCTGTTGCGTATTGCGGGTGCAACGTCATCCCATGGCCCGACGCTTGCCTATCTATTGCTTATCGCGTCTGCGCTTCCCCAGACTGAGCTGCGAGGGGCGGCTGCATCGAGCGGCTGGCCTATCAGCGTGGCGGCTGGCCGCCGTGGTAGCCAGACCGCGTTGATGCGCGCCGGCGACGTCGTCTGGAGTGTCTCCGCCAGCAGGGCGTCCGGTATCGGTTTCGAGTCCGCGCCGTTTCGGGAGGCCGGCCCATCAAGGGCATTGCATCCAAAGGGAAGAAAGATAGGCTGGCAGATGCCTCGCAAGGACGGCGTCGGCGGTTGGCTGCAGCTGGAGTGGGGGGCTCTCTCACTCGCTTCAGGATCGGATGGTGCTGGACGCCCGTGGGTAAACTCACAAATCAGTGCTGCATATTCCGCAATAAAGATCACGGGCCTCGCCGTCCACAGCCTAGAAATTTACACACCTTCAGCTAGGCGTGATGCATAATTCGGTTGTGGGAGCAAGGAGGAGGATTTGCTGCATGTGCAGTGAGCAGTGAGCAGTGAGCATTTCCTGTTTCTGGGCGGTAAGCATCCCGAATTTGTCTGGCTCACGAACATATCTCGTAATTCTGCCCGTTTCGCGTGAGCAAGTCCTGTCACTTCTCAGATCTGTTGGAGACCTGGAGTAGCACGGGTCGAGTGGTCAGGGCGGACAGCCTGCTCCGCTGGAGGGAGACCGAGGGGCTGGACGCCGTTGGTGACGCGCCACTCGGATCTGGATGGAAAAGGCGAGCGGAGAGGCTCGCTGCCCGGGAACTTCCCAAAGTGCAGTGTCTGTTGTTGGCCCGCGGCTGTGGTCTGTACGAAGCGAGGGAATGTGGTTGACCGAATTGGCAGGGAATTGGAAAGGTCCGTCTTCACCGTGGCTTCTGCATGGAAACTGTGGAGGCTCTGGCATTGGCGTCCAGGTCTCCTTCCCTTCACCGACAAGACCCCCTCAGTGGTGCCTTCCTCGTTCTGCGTAGACTAGCTGCACCGCTCGACGCATGGCCGCTCGCAAACGCCACCTCGAGTCCCAGGTCGTCGAAACTGGAATTTTGCCTCCTCAAGTCCAAATTCCCGTCCGTTTTGAAGTTCCTCCGTCCGGCGTTACACCACGCGTCGACAACCTCGACCCCCACCCCGGCTCGAAACATCGTAATCGATACCAAAAGGCGGGGGGCGCTGCTGGTGAATCTGCCCGCAACCTGCAGGGCAGACAGGGTCTGTCTCGGGACTGGGCGACGGTCAGCTCTGAGCTCCCAGGGTCCGTTTTTGTGCCGTCAGCCAGCGGGCTGATGGTTTGCGTGAGTCAAGGATGGCTTGCCTGCCCGCGACCGTGGATGATGTCGAAGCCCTAAAAGTCGACAAGAACCCCGCTGCCTGCTGCACCACTCCCAGCTTCATCAGTCCCGTCCAACAACGCGAGTCCCAGCCTCCATTCCCGTCCCCCCATCCCAGACCCCTACCGACTGCCTGTCCCCCATCCCCTATCTGATCGCCCAGGTCGACCACACCGCACTGCTGTCCAGACGAGGCCCGACTCCGAAACGGCGACTCGACATCGGCACGCTTATTGGGCTTTTCTTATAGTCACCTCTGTCGCTCAGGTGTCGTCTCTTGCGCCGGCGCAACACATCGCGCGCGGGCTTACCGCATTGAGGAGCGGGTATCCGACTGGCGCCAGCGCTCCCCCGTCCTCAGGTTGTCCTGCAGCACCTCAGACCTCAAACCACACACTCGGCTCGCCGCATTCAACATCCCGCTACCTCCCCCCCTTTTGCTCCTCGAGCTCTTGTCCTTCCCAACCGCGCCCCATCCTATCACCGCTGCCCTCGAGGCATTGGAATAGCTTCTCCTCGAGCTCTTTGCATCGGCTCGTTGACTTCTGCGGTCCTGTGCGCCTTTCATTGTTACGTTCCGAATTGACGGCAGCTGGGCGCTGCCCTGGCCAGTGCCCCTCTCTGGTTTCCGCCCTGCCCGCGCACGCGCACGCGCGCTGACCTGAAGAATCGGGCCGCCCCTCCACCGCCCAAATTCATCAACCCCCTCTCGCCTCCTGCGAGCGCACACACTCTCGCACACCCAACTCTGTCGGCCCAAAAACCATGCCGTCCTCCAATTTGAACCACGCGCGAAGCGGCAGTCTCAACATCCAAACGCAAAGCGCCCGCTCCAATGGAATAATGAGCCCAATTTCCGGAGCCAACAGATTCGTCGAGGGGCCAAGGAGCCCTCCGAGTAAGTCTCCACGCCCTTCCCTTGGGCCTTGGGTGCTTGGGTGCCGGCTCCGTGATGCGGTGCGGGCCACGACGCATTGCGTTGGCTCGATATCACGCGAACCCCGCCATGTGTGCAGAAGCTTCGATGGGGATTCAAGCTAACGCGACATCACACCGCTCTCGCAGACACATCGCACGTTCCCTGCAAGTTCTTCCGACAAGGCGCCTGCCAGGCCGGCGTCGCCTGTCCTTTCAGCCATGACCTCGGCGTGGCTTCTGAGACAGTATGCAAGTACTTCGCCAAGGTACGTGGTGGAAATCCCCGCATTCCCAGCGCCCCGGAGCGCCTCCCGGTCGTCGACGTTGCACGATCGGGCAGCACAGAGGGGGCCAGTCGATGTCCCTCAGCAAGTTGTACTGACTCGTTGTGCCACCTCGCCACAGGGCAACTGCAAGTTCGGCCCCAAATGCGCCAACATCCACATGCTGCCCGACGGCCGCCGCATCAACTATGGCAAGAATGGCAACCTGACGATAGGCGCACCATCGCCCGTGGCGCTCGGCGCCCGCGTCAACCTCACAGCGTACCACCCACCGTCCAACAGCGCTTTAACAAACTCATTCCTACGTGCCGACGCCGTGCCACCCTACGGCGCCACGACCCCGTTCGGCCTCGGAGAAGAGCGATATAGCCACCAACTCGGTCGCCAGCCCAGCATGGAGAATGGCCTGCCGGTCATCGATGCCACATACACTTCGAATCCTGCATCCGCATACGGTTCCCCGCGCGACGAAGATACAAACCGCTTTGGCCTCGGCCTCTCCCCGGCAGCAAAGGGGCTTTCTGTCCTAGATGCCCCACTTCCCGCCTCTTTCGACAGCAATGGCATCTCGCACGCTGCCCGCTACGGGCCATGGCCGTCCTCGGTGCCTAACAAGTTTGGGCTCGAGTCGCCATCCCAGTCGCTGGGCGCTGCCAAGGACGGGCGCACATCAGAGACGCTGAAGCTCTTGCACGACTCAGCGTTTGGCAGCATCGATCACCTTTCGCCATCAGCGATTGGTACAGGCGAAATGAATGGGTTTGGAAGCAGCCCGCCAATGGACTCAACTGTCAACGGAATGGCCCTACTGGGGAGCGAGGAGTATTTCGGGAAGAAAGCTATGCACAGCAGCTCCCATCGCTTCTCCAAGCCGCGGATGATGAGCAGCAGCGCGCCGAAGATTGATCGGGACTGGGAAGCCGAGTTTCTCTTTGAAGAAGACTACGTACCGGGCGCACTTGCAAACGAAGTGCTCACGCCAGCGGAGAAAGCCAGACGAGGGTCTGCTACCAACACGCTGCGAGGATTTGACGGGACAGAGTCCTCCACAGAACCAGCGCCGATAGGAGGGACTAAGTTTGGCAGCCCCACCGGGGCCGCAAGTCCTAGCCGATGGGGCTCGTTCTTCCAAAGACAAAGAGACGAGGACGGTTCAGACGCGGGTGGGTCAGGCCATACGAGCTCGGGCCGGTCGTTGAAGCATGCGTCGGCCTTTGGTCACGTCGGAAGCCCGCTACGAAACTCCAGTCTTGCAAGCGCCATTACGGCCGAGCTGAATGGTGATTCGAGCAACGGCCGGCCGACTTCTGCCAGCCGCCATGGCAGCGGTAGCGGCAGCGACTCTTTCTCGGTTCTTGCGCACCAGCTTCAGAGCACCCGCTTGGATGATGCTCCAACAGGCAGCAGCCCACACCTCCATCCCAACGTCGCACGATACTCGAACCAAAACGGCCTGGGGTCCATCGGGTCAGGTATCATTGGCAAGGAGCGCGAAAGGGAACGCGGCCTGGAACGCCACGTTAGCAGCGGTTCAATCGGCTCCAGTGTAACGGGGCGCTTCACAACCCCCATCGACGAGGAGGACCCCTCCTTCGTTTTCAGCATGGAAGAAGAGGACGACCCACAGGGAAGGACCAGAAAGCGGGTCTCCGGGGGCCACCTCGGTGCCTCCAGTCCCCTCAGCGCCGGATGGAGTTACAACTCGTCCGGGTCGGCTGGCCGAAGTACCGCTGGTGCGGTCAATGGAAGCAATACACGAAGCGGCCCTGGTGCCGTCGAGACGGTCGGTGGCAGATGAGCATCGATGCACCGCTTAGACTTGGCGTTCTGCTTTTCCTTCCGCGCTACAGAACACAGGTTGTGGCAGGACTTCAAAATGACTGCATGAGCCATGGCGCGGAGTACTTTGGACGTTTCTCGGTATTTTCTTACCCAATCCACATCTAGGGATCGAAACCCCCTCAGCCGTACTCGGCTAGGGTCGTTTTCACACCATCGGGTTTCAACGAGCATATCTTTACTTCATTCGGCGCATTGCCCACTACCGTTGCTGGCCGTTCGTTGGACATCCGAGGAAGCCGGGGCGCATGAGACAACGGAAACGAGAGTCACGAATACGGCAACCCCAGGACTCGGAAATGAAAACAGGGAACGGGAACACGGATTAATACTTTGATTACTTAGGAGCTAGCATTTTCTACTGGTGCGATGGGGTGTTGGGCTGGATAGGCGGACCAGGAAAACAAGGAGAGAGAAAAGATATATAACGGGGTGGGTTAGTTGATTTGTGATTGATGGGATGATTCAAGCGGACCGCCGGATAGCTGGTTGGTCGGGATGTAACTTCACGGAGGACTCTCCATTCGCTCTTAGTTGGACTGGTCGCACATTACTGGTATTATTATTATTATTACATGGTTAGGAAATGGGCATTCATATTATGTACACTGATTTGCATCTATTCCGTGCCTAAAAGTTGTCAATATGGATTGTAATAATTGAACTGGAGAATAGGAACTGGTGCGGGCTGGTTTTGGTTTGGTTGTTGCAGATGGGTATACAGATCACGAGTTTAGATGGGATAATTGCCTGAGAAATCAAGACCAAGTCAAATAAATAATCCCACGGAGGCTCATTCTACAACCTAATGGAATGCTTAGCATCCCGTTCAATATTATGCCAAAGCTGCAAATCTTCTCTACATACTATCTAGCTGATATAGTAGGTAAGTTTACTCTGTGAATTGTGATGGAGTCAAATGTGATGCCAGGAAGTTTTCAGCTTCACTGAACCACTTGATCCCCGGCACGACCACCCTAAGGCTGCAATGGACATTTTGGCACCATAAGCTCAGCTCAGGCCAGTTGAAAAGGTTGGGAAGTTCAGCAATGCGCCCTCGCTGGTTGGTGCCGTCTGTGTCGGAAACAGAACTCCGCCTGAACGAGATGACTCAAAATCAAATGGATTGTCTGCCTCGAGGTTCCGTGATCATCACGTCCGCCTGATGTGTACCGTCATGACAACTTGAACAGCGAGGTGTCAGTTGACTGGACAGTGCCAATTCTCGGTGAGGGGACGACATCTTGCCAGAGCGGAAGACGACTAGACAACATCATCAAGATCGCCTCCCCATAACCAGCTTGCCCAGAACGGTAGGGGGTCATCCGAGCAAAACGGAGCACGACCGCGGGACCACCTTTCGACCAACCTCTCTCTGCCCTGGCGCTACTCAGATGTCCATGGATGTCCACATGTCAACAAAAGCGGGCATCATCGGGAACAGTCAGAGCGCCACATCATCATGGCTGTGTAGATTCCCATCATAAGACCACTCACTACCAGAGTCCCTTACCCGACGACAGTAACAGAGAGAACGGAAGACAACTGGAACAATAACCCATCAACCATTTAACGGCCCCCGGCCAATCCTCCCACTCCCGCGGGCTCTGCAAATAAACGGATCCGTACTGTACAAGCCACCACACCACACCACACCCCCCAGACGGACTCCCGCAGCACGAATCCCGTATTATTCCTGCATGCGTGTGCAGAGAACTAGGTACCAGCCGGGGAACGCCTCCGCCCATCCGCCCTCCGCTCCCAGCGTTCTGTTTCGAAACACCACAGCCTCCTCCTTCGTGCCACGCCACCAACGCACCCCGCACATGAGCTCCCACTCCCGAGTTCAAACCCGACCGACCCCTCCATGACCAAAACAAAAGGCACTGATGGGATGAATTCCCTTTGTCGTAGCCCTCACGGTTCGTATTTCGTCCGCCTTGCCGTTGGGTGGCAAGGTAATATTGGCTGGCTGCGCAGAGGCCAGCCAGTTGGCCGCTGGCAGGCCAGGCCAAAGACTGCGCATTGCTAATTGGCTGGTGCTCACAGCCTCAGTCTTGCATAAAAAAGGAGAAAGTCACATGGAAAACTGCCTAACACGGCGTCAGGGACGATTTGCTCCTCTGTGCAAATTGCCAGCAGCGTCTGTTGGTCTCGGTGAGTACATCTGACAAGGCAGCGCCCGGGCAACTCGCCAAGTGGCCTCCTAGAGGGTGGGAGCAAAGGGAGGGGTTGGCAAACAAAACAAACGGAATGGTGGGATGGCATTGCTTCGCCTCGTCCTGCTTCGGGGACTGTGCTGGAGAGGCACGGCTGCAAGTGCCGTTCCAGACGGAAGCGTTGCCGGAATGGCCGACAAGGGCAAGTGTGACGGTGAGCTGCAAGGGCAGACCGGTTCCGTGCCGATTGCGAACACGCGACCGGGGCGAGAACAGGTAGCACGCTGCAGAGCCACGTAATCCATATGCCCGGTTTGGATGACCGTGACTCAGAGCAGCCGTGGAGGATGTGTGGTATGTGACCGTGAACCGTGAACACGCAGTAGTACTTCTTCCGTCAAGGCGAGCATCGACCTGCGAAAACGGCAATCAGTAATTTCGAGGCCCGCGACACGCTTGTAGAACACGGGAGAACCACACGGCTGTGGAATTTGCAGCGTTGCCCGCTACTCGATGCAAAAAGCACCAGCCTTCCGGGGGCGAATGCGATGGGCCATATGCAAGACGACGGGAAGAGCCGCACGCTTCCTCTTTTGCATTGTAATATGATACGGTATTCTCACACAGGGCAGCGCACATCTGCACCGATGCAGGCCGGCCCACAACAGAATTATCCCCCCATCCCGAGTCGTCTTCCACCGTCTATAATGGCCAGGGAGTGGCGTGGTCTGCTCCGATCGTCTGAATCGTGATATGGTACAGGTAGAACAGGAATCTGTCCCTTAGTTCGCGTCGGGTTGGCTGAGGATATACTCAACCGCCTTGTCCACTACACAAGTATGTCAGTTTCGGATATCGCGAATCGTGGTTCAAAGAGAGCGGCATACCGCTGTGGATGGCGTCGGCATCCTTGTCCGGGATCTCGATGCTAAACTCCTGTACCGCAACCTTCGTTAGCTCCATCTGTGGCCTAAAATTCTCGCCCAAAGTCTCGCAGGAAACTGTGGGCTGCATCTCCAAGCAGGATGGGCGTTCGTACCTCCTCAATCGCCATCACAACCTCGACGGTATCGAGACTGTCAAGACCGAGATCGTTTGCGAAGTGTGCGTTTTCGGTGATCTATTTTTCCAGCCGCGTCAGGTGTACTGTATTAACTGACGCAAAGCGCGCCCGTTATCGGATGCTCCGGAAGATGGCGAACTCACGTTGGTAGGGTCGTTGACCTGAAGGGAAAAAATGTTAGCTTCCGAGAATCCCAAGAAACATGTGCATGTGGCTCTGCAGCGCGACGCCAGAATCTAGGACGGTGTCTCCATCCACAGGCGGCGCCCGCAGCACAGAGCGGGAAGAGAAGCGTGGATAGCAGGGAAGACGCACCTTGTCAAAGCCCGCAAGGAGCTGCTTGATCCGATCGTAGACATCCTTCCTCTCGAGGCCGCCAGCCGCGGAGTAGCACCGGACGGATTGCCAGGCGGCGATTTTGGGAGCAGCGAACGAAACTCTGGGGGCGGCGGCACCAATGGCTAGTCTCCTGGCAGCGTTGGAGGCAATGGGGCGCATCGCGACCGTCCGCAAGGCGGCGGCGGTCGATCGGAGGACGGCGGTGCGGAACATGGTGGATATCTGTTGTGTGAGAAGAGGCGTGAGGAATTGGTGCGACTCGGGGCGGAATCAGACTCGCGGTGGGACAGATGGTATGGGGGTGATCGGAGACGGTGTTGACACAAGAAGCAAGAGGTGATGATAAATTTCTCGCCAAACGTCGGGATGCAACTTCCAAGCTCGGGGCAGCTGGAAGCTCCATGGCCCGTGCAAGGTCACGTGACGCCAAGGACTCGAGCTGTTGACGCACGCACTAACAAATTAATGAATAGTTTACGCCGGTCCCTGTTAGCGTCATCCCACATTCAAGAATGACCATGCAGCTGCACCATTTCTTTTGATGGGAGCAGAAAATGGATAGAACAGATCAATCAAGGAGACTTTTTGCGTCTTCGTGCAGGGTACCATATGTACAGCTTCTATCTACAAACTCTCCCACGCCATTGCTTCCTCGCCAATCCCGAAGCCAACCGTTTATCCGCTTATCTGTACGGGGCATCCGCCCTGATCGCCGCAGCCAGCTCCGGCTCCCACTTGTCTCCGTTGGCGAGCAATTTCTCTGTGATGTATGTTAGCAACTTGCAGTCTCTGAGCCTGCCAGCCGTGGACGAACGCCCAAGCCGCAACGCTTCCATATCCAGACGCACCCTTGTTGTAAAGCAGCTCCTCGCGAGTCTCAGTAGCGTACTCCGCGTTGGGAGACTCAACGATGGCATCGACTGGACATGACTCCTGGCAGAAGCCGCAGTAGATACACTTGGTCATGTCGATATCGTAGCGAGTCGTTCGTCGGGATCCGTCAGCTCGCTCCTCAGCCTCGATCGTGATGGCCTGCGCCGGGCAGATGGCCTCGCAGAGCTTGCAAGCAATGCAGCGCTCCTCGCCGGAGGGATACCGTCGGAGGGCGTGCTCGCCACGGAAGCGAACGGAAATGGGGCCCTGTACACCATGTCAGCCGTTGTCTCCTCAACCCGATTCTTTCCATTCCCAGCTCCTTTCACAGGGTTCTCTCACGCACCTTCTCGAACGGATAGTAAATCGTATATCTACCCGAGTGTTAGCTCCCGGTCCTCTCCCCTCTTTCCCCGTTGCAGAATGGGAGCTACTCACGGCGGCCGGAAGAACTGCTCCAGCAGCACATACATGCCGCGGAACATCTCCGTCAGCAAGAAGTACTTCCCGACCTTGGTCATGGTCCCCTCGGCCTCCTGGTCCCACTCGACCGGCGGCCGCATGCGAAAGTTCTTGGGCGGTGGGCCCGACGGCGTCGCGTAGCCGCGAGTCCATTGCTGCCGTGCGACAGCTGTGCGGAAGAGGATGGACGCCGCGGCGGCAGCGGAGGGGGAGCCACCGCGCGCGAGGACGAGCTGGCGGGCGGCCATGGAGGCAGCGGTTGCGGTTGGGAGCATGGTAGGCGGTCGGTTGGTTTGGAGGTGAGATTGAGGTGTTTCGGACAGGTAGCTGTCGCTGAGCAGGAGCGAGGGCGTCGGATCAACGATCGGTGGTGGGACAGAGCCAATTAGCCTTGACTGGAGGTGCTCCGGCGAAATGTGCCTGTCGCACGGGGGGTGGAGGTGTGGGAGGCGATAGTCGTGGCGAGCTCCCCGGCGACGATTGACGTGATGGATCCCCAAAGGTCGAGCAAGCTTTCGGATTTTAGGACGAGCATTGGCCGGATTACAATTCTCGAGGTTTGATTGGACGGCTGCATGTAGGGTGGGACAGAGTGTGACATCGCACGTGATACCCCTCTTCCCTCACCGCGGAGCTCCTTCCCCTGCACATCATCGACAGCAGGACAGGATATTTTCAGTTCATTAACTTATCAGTGATTACGTCCTCGGTATCTTTGGGCTGTTATCTCCATGATGCCTCTGCTGTTTCCTCCGCCTTGGGGTCCCAAATGCGCGTGGTAAATGCTACCTATCAAGTCCTCCAAAGGTTGGTCTCTTCGCTCCCGCGCTAAAACAACATGCAAATGCATCTAAAATGTTCGCTCCCACGTAGTCCACCAGACGCCTACATTCGCCGCAATAACTAAGTCCAGCATCTTGAGGCCCTCGTCATGAATGATCAATTTCCCCAGCTTGGCTCTCTTGCCCTTGCGCCCTCCGCCGGCATCTTCCTTCCCCAGACTAAGATCCATCGGTCCAAAGTCATCCTCATCATCCTCATCGCTGCTGCGCGGCTCCAGATGCAACAGCTTGCTGAAGTGACCATGCAGGTGATGGGGGTCCCATTTCCCTTTGCCGCCTTCTCCATGCGTCGGTTTCGACGGGTCGCTTCCGGGAAGGTTGAACCTGAGCTCGCTGACGGGCTTAGCGCCAGCGAGTGCGGAGGTCAACTCATCCCCTCGAGATCGACCCATTGCCTGCGCATCGCGGATGTTCTGTGCCACTGCCGCGGGGTTGAACTTGTGACTCTTTGGGTCCAGGATGTGCCTGCACTTGAGGCTGCGGCCGTTGGTGCTGGTCCGGAACTCGCACCGCCCCTCCCACGGGCTGATGAACATGTAGCCCTTCGGCCTGAGCCCTGGCCCGGGTTCAGTGGTCAGCGACAGAGGCGAGGATCGCCCGCCGTCCTGAGGACTGATGGGGTCGTTCACCTTCGGGGTGCCGGCGGTACGCCCATCTCCCCATGACGCCGAGTCAACTGAGGATTCGCTTTCCGCCCTGCGGTGGAAATTCCTGCGTGGCGGCGCGAGGTCCTCAGGCGAGAAGTTCTCCTGTCCGTCTGCAGCCGAGCTGCCTGCTCGAGCACGACGCTGGAACGTGTGTTTGATGTTGGCAGTCCATGTTTTGGAGTTGGCAGTCCATGTTTTGGAGTAAGCCATGATGACCTGTCGGCGGAAGCCTTCCTCTGATGTGTCGGCAGCATTGCCTTTATATACTGGAACAGTATTGCTTGCGCCGGATGCTGGCGCGAGACCCTTCATGGCCTGGACAAATGAGTGTCCGGACCCCGGTCGATATGCCTCCACGCTGGCGATGCTCGGCATGTTGCGGTATTTCGCGTAACCTGAGGTCTCGATCTTGATGTCGATCTTCTGCGCCCGCGATACGTCGCCCATGTCATCAGGATTGAGGCGTGGGTCTGCTGTTTCCGGCGTCGGTATGTTCGTCTGGAAAGATGAGATTTTGCCGATGTTCCATTGCCCGCCAGTTGAAGCGTCGCGACGGATCAGCGTCAGAGAAAACGGTAAGACGGCTGGCCGACGACCCGATTTGGTCGGTGACCACGCACCGAACGCGCTCGCGCCTTGAGAGGGAGAGAGTACCTGTGCGGGTTTGACAGACTGAGGGCTGTAATGGGTGGGTGTGACAGGTCGTTCCTGTGTTTGGAGGCTTGTCGGTCCTGAGAACTCCTTCTCTGGGGTGACAAGAGGTCTAGGGCCGAGTGGTTTCCGCACAATGGGTATTGTTGACACTAGCGGCACCTTGACCTGCGGCCGGGGAGGTAATTCGGGTCGGTCCGGTGAAGCGCTCAACTGCGTGTCTTGGTATTCCTCCGTGCTTGTCATAGGTACAGCGGACTGCAGATCCCCGACTCCCATAATTGCTGCATTCTCCGAACCCATTTTTGGCTGCGCGGGGGGCGTTGCGTAGCCCGATAGCTGCGCAGAGAGGTCCGAGGCATTGTTCTCTAGCTTCGGGGCCCTAGCGCTCGAAGGAAGCGGCTTCCGAGGGATTGCGCTTCTCGCGCTCTCGCTACTAGATCGAGGCGATGTAGCACCCTCGGGCCGACGTGGGAATGGCGCCGCAAGCAGCTCGTCCGTGGGGAGATCGAAGTGGACGTAGTAAAGCGAGTTCGTCACATCCTCACCCGTCACATTCTTCCTCTGTGGCTTGAGGGTGGAGAGGATAATATCTGAGGCTGTTGGCAAGATTCACGGCAAAACCGGAGGGGGGACGCACCTCGCGTGCCTGGCACTCTGGAAATGTAGAGCGTGAGCGATTCTCTGACCTCGGGATGGTGGGGGTATTGCGGGGGGTTGGCGGCGACGTAATTGACGTCGGAGAGAGATCTCGCCTCCACCTGGGCTCTCGCCGCCATCCTCGTCGGTTCGGGTCGGCCCTGGGTTGACGGTCTGAATGAGGGCTCTGAGAATCGTCGTTGTCGGAAGGTCGCAACGAAGGTGCCCAAACTTGTGCGGCGTCGGGTCGCACCCTGGTCGCGCCCCCGCGTTAGATCGGGTCGGGACATGCAAGCAGGAGCGCCCAGCGGCAAACAGCGGGCCCGTCACTGACCCAGCGTAGTGGATAGAGGGGTGAGGGGAAGCCGACAATTGAGCGTTGTCGCTGTCTTTGATCAGGACTTGTGATGGAATTGTTGCCTTATGAAGCCGCAATTCCTCAGCGCACTCCCGACAAACAAAGACATCGCATCCTTATCCTCAGGCGGACATGGGAATCGCCGTCGTCAGCTGTGTGGTGGCTGTGTTGCCCACGCGTGTTTACTCGTCTATTTTCGCCGTTGCTGGTTCCACAGGGCGTCACCGTCGTGGAGATAGCGGTTGCTGGATACATGGGATGGCGGCCAGCAGCATCCCTCTCCCGGTGCGGTGCCGGTGTCTCGCATCTTGGGAAAAACGGCTGCGGTGTCGGAAACCGGCTTGCCAGCGCATCCTCGGAGTGTCTCGTGTTAAACGACACGAGGAGATGCCCGAAGAGATGATTTGGGAAGGAAAGGCCCAAAACCGAATCTTGGTTTGCGTGCGTCAGGGCTGAGCGCTTGGGCCAACTTGGTCCCTGGCCTGCTGGGATCGCTAGCTGCGCCGCGATTAGCGAGGCCTCGCAACGCGGAAGGCCCGCAACTGCCGCCCAAACAAGGAACTGACCCGAACCCAGAAGGAGCGCTTGCCATTGGCCTCGTCACCTGAGATCCGAGTCACCGCGACCAACTTCATCTGGTCACCTACCTGCCATAGCACTGACTTCAGCTTCGCAAAGATTTCTCTTGGCGCCGGGGTAAAGAGAACATTCAAATTGCCTTGGATCCGGCCGACGTGTCTCCTCCCAAAATATTTTCCGTTCTCCGACCTTGCCTTTGGCTTCGGATGATATTACTCTTCGTCTATTCTAGCGCTCACCTCATCGTTAAGGACTTCCAGGCCAGACTGATAAAAAACCGACCAATATATTTTGCTCCAAGGTGAACCGGAGCGGATTCGGCAATTGAACGGGCGAAAGACTTCCTTGCAGGATCCGAATCGTAGTGCGATGGTCGCTCAGCCCCGGACCAGAAACGGGGGCCTGAATGGATTCGAGAGGAGCAATCCCCCAAACGAGTCAGCTTGAGCCGTACGAGTGTTGAACCCCAAGGATTTGCCCGCAAACCTCACGGGTTTGACGCCTACCCTATACCCCGGATAGCGCGTGCGCCGACACCGCGGCCGTAGGTTCGGGACTCTGCGAAGGCTCGGGCCAAAAGAAAGGAGAAAGGGTCTCTCTTCTCACACGGTCTTATACCGAAAAAGCAAGGCCTGTGTTTACCACATTACAGGCCTTGACGGTATTGTAAAAGATCTTTCCGGAGCGCAGGAGGGCCTTTTAAGAATGCAGGTAGGCCCTTCCGGAATGAGAGACAGCCTGTGATAGGCAAAACCAGGACGGTCTTAGCAGTGAGAAGGCATCTTTCGCACTGGCCGAGGGGACCCTTTCCTTTAGCCCGAGCCTTCGTACACCAGCCTTTTCTGTGCCTGTCACGGCTGTCTCGAATCTGACCGAGGCTCAAATGGCTTTCCGTATCGAACCAAGACATGCCAGAGCCACTTCAGCTCCTGCAAAACATGTCCCTGAGATCCCCGCTCTGACCACGCTGCAGGGTCCTTTGTCAGATCCTGGACAGCATCCCCGATGACCTTCACATTCACCATTCCATCCATTGCTACTCGCTTGGCCAGGGACGGCACTGTCGGTCCACGGAAATCGCACGGCACGTCTCCAAGCTCGATCTCTGATCCAACATGCCATCGCAAAGGGAATCCGAATTTCTCAGCCAGAGTCACCATCTCCTGCCCAACCTCACTTCCGACAAAGGAGGGATCGGCCACGAGTGCCTCAACATCGCGATCCAACATCACCTCTCCATGTACCTGGGCCTCGACGTAGTAGTCCAAATTCCCAGTCCTCGTGTGTTTCAGGTCCACCCCGTCGTCTCTCGCCAGAATAGCTTCCACCAATTCCGAGGGCCTCATCTCGCCTTTTGCGCCCATCGTTGTCTCCCTCATAAACGCGTCCTCTAGCGCCCCAGCCAATATGGTATCAAACTCATCAATCGTCCCCTGCCACTTTGGCTCGTCCGCGGAGCCCCCGAAAGTGAACGTGCAGCGAGGCACCACGTCCTCCTTCAACACGAAGAAACACGGGCCGAACCGCGGCGCCGGCCCATCCGCCGCACTCCCCAGAATATCCAGCGCCCCATACTTGGGCCTCCGCGCCCACCAGTCACCTTCATCCCAACCCTCGCCGTGGTACGTCCCTCCGAATAGCGTCCGTTCCCACTCGTCTCGTGCTCCACCAGGCCGCGCGCTCAACCCGCCATTGGAGATGCCTGTCTCGAACTGACTGCGGTATACGCCGTCGGCGAGAAGAGATGCAGTCACAGACTTGGAGCTGTTCCCTACAGGCCGGTCCGGGTGGAAGTGCAGGGCCACTCGTGCGGTGCGACGAATCGAGGAAAGCAGGGCTGCGCGGACTTCGGCCTCGGGGATACAGTTTCCCATGTAGAGGACGTGGTTTATCATCTCAAGGGCTGAGGGGCGGAGACTGAGCGCCACAGATCGGATGTGCGCGATCGCTGCGGCTTGAGACGGGTGGAGGTCCATTGTGAGAGGTGCTGTAGCCGAAGGAAGAGGGCGGAAGATGTCGAACATTCTTACGCGGCGTGGGGAATGTCTTCATCGACGGAGAGGTTCAAGTATCAGCTGCAGGTGAGTCACGATGCGGGTTACTCACCTGCCGTATTTGTCGTGTTGACCGGGGTCCAGCCGCCGTCGATGCATCGCCGAGATCTCCCCCACTTCTGACACCTGGAACATCATCAATATGGCTTCGCATTTTACGAACCAACGTCTGGGAGCTAGACTATACTCGACTGCACCTGCATTTCACTACTGGGATAGAATCTGGCCTATATCAGACCAGAGAGCATGTGCATTAGGTACTTTGTGTAAAGTCTTGATTTCATCACATGATGAGCCGGTCATGCAAGATTTCCAGGCCAGACCTTACACTCACTGCAATTTTAGGCTCAGCACAAGCCGGATTTCAACCCAAGCAACCAATGAGAAAGCCAGCAGTTATCGGGGGTTATCGGATCCGATCACTGCGATTTTAGCTCCAAAGGAGGGATCCGGAATAGTAGGTACTTCGTAGTCGTGCCGCACCTCAAGTCCGATCTATCACTGCAATTTTAGACCCAACGGAAGCCATCTTCCGATCTAGATATCCAATTAGGAAGCCAACAGTTATCGGGCCTTAACACTGCTATTCCAGCGTCGGAGCACGAGTCCAGAATGGGTAGCTTACTACCCGAGATCTCGAAATGATAGAAGAAGTTGATTATTTGGTTTTATTGCCCACAAATGCAACGCAAATCCCGATCGGCGGGCTCATCACCACTTTGTTCACTGGTGCACCGGTGGTGGTGTACTTGAATCGGGTTTTGCTAGCTGGGCAGCTCAAACCCAGTTGGCTATAAACTACTTACCTATGGTTTACTTGCACTGGAGGTCTCCGTCCTCCACTCCCGGTAATATCACCATCGCCACGACAACCAGCTTCCGGAATGCCAACCGCCCCACACGCCGATTAGAAACCCCTCACGTCTTCTTCTTCGTGAAGCAAGCCTTGACAAGCGCACTATCCACCCAAGAATTGCCATTCCTCGTCGGCACCTCACTGAGCTCATACGTCTGCGGGCTAAACGAACCAGCCGACCAGCCGATATACCCCAGGAAGACATCTGGGTTCTGGTTCATAAAGTCCAGCTGCTGGCACATGTACTTCTTGCAAGAGTCGGTATTTCCGCCGCCGGTCTCGCTGAGGATCGCCTTCCGGTTGTTGGCCTTGAGCCACGTTGCCAGCGGCTGGAAGGCATTGCTGATGTTGTCAGTCACACAATCTGTGTGTGTCCCTGAGTTGTCCGAGTCGAGGTACTTGTGTACGTCGATGATCAGCCCGTCGGTCGTCCCGTCTGGGTTCTTCACCTTGAGCAGTGCCGGGCCGGACTTGGTTGGCATTGCCTGGGCGGAGGTCCAACTGTCGTCAAATGTCAGCTTTCGTGAGGTTACCTAGGGGAGAGGGCAGGGGAGAGGGCAACACACTCGTTTCCGGGAAGCGCAATCATGTTGGTCTTGGCCACGCCGCGGATGGCTGTGACGACCTCCTGGACGGTGGCGGCCCACTTGTCGATGTCAGGGACATCGTGGGGCTCGTTCATCAGGCCGAATATGATCTTGTCGTTGCTCCCATATTTCGATGCGAGCTGTGTCCACAGGTTCGTGAACTGCGCGTTAGTCGGGCCTCCCTGTCCAATGATCTGTCCGTTCCAGCGCGCATCTGACATGCTGTTAGGTATCTGAGAAATTAGATCGGAAAAGGAGGCATACAGTTATGGACCTGGGATCAAATTAGCGGTCTCCTTGCACAAGTTTACAGAACGGTGACATACGTCCAACATGCAGTACGCGCCGGTGTTCAGACAGCCCTTGACGAGCTGGTCGTAGCGCCCGAAGTTCCCCGAGTCCAGCGTCCCGCCGAGCTTGTTGTTCACCAGGTATTGCCAGCCGACTGGCAAGCGGAAGATGTTCATGCCATCGTCCTTGAAGAAGTGCTGCATTTGGCCGACGCTGTGGAAACGGTGAATATCTTGGTTTCATCTCTGAGCGGATCCGACCGACCAAGCAGAACATACCCGTCGGCGCCGCCTGCACCGGACATAGGCGGGACAATCTTGGTGAGGTCGCAGGCCCCTTGGCTGTCGGGGGTCAGCTTCTATCTGATCTGTAGTTCGCATCTAGAAGAGACTCACATGGAGCATCCAAAGTCGAATCCAGCGATGTTGACACCAACTGCGATGAGATGAGCAATGACCAATTTTGCCGGTTTTCCTTGGTCACATACCAAATTGGACACCCGCAGCAGGTGCTCGGCTCTCTGGCTGTGCTGGAAGGGCCGAGACCGCGGCGATCACGGCCGCCAGGGAAAGCAGGATATCGTGCATTGTGGATTTGAGAAACGAAGTACGCCGCCAAAAGCTGGGGAGGTATGTACAGAGAATTGGATCCCAAGGAAGCTCTGGTCCTCCGTTCAGGAGAGAACCGCAGGGAATGGGCTCCTTATAAACGCCGAAAAAAGCCCATGAAGTCCTGCTGGAGTTCGCTCCGCAGCATCCCCAGAGCATGGGGAGTTAATAACGACATGATCTACGAAATTGCACCCCGGAGCCGCGGTGACTGCCGTGCTCTCCAACACTGGGTCAGACCGCATGTCACCGAGAACAATTCAATTACAGCCACAATCAAAATCTTCTCCCCGCAAGCAGCAGATAGAAGACCGGGTTGCGGACGCTTGGCTCCTGATCAAGCTTTGCCAAGGGTGGAAATCGGCCCCATATCCTCCACGATATATGAACGGCGACGTGTCGCAGATTGATAGTTTGCGGGGTGGGCGGGACGCCCCCTGGTTGGTGGCCCGGCATAACGCATGGCGCCGCCAACTGCCGCGTCAAGGAGTTTGAGAGCGGGATAAACTGGGGAAATCGACATTCGCCGGGGATACGCGATCTAGATCTGTCTAGCTAGGATAGATGCCGGCCAAAAGAAAGGATCCCCTAGAATAAGCCACTGCGGAAGATGCTCTCTTACTGTCAAGACAGGCCAGGGGCGCGATCTTGTCAGGCTTCCTGCGCTCTCTCGCATTGAACTCAAAGCAATCAAGGCCACAATCAATGTCCAGAATGGGTCTCAGTCGCTCCAACAGGGTCCCTGTTCACCATCTCCTTCGTTCCCGGCAGCGGCACAACAGCTTGAAAGCGCCTCATTGCGTCCGGGTGGTTCCTCATGCATCGGCACGCCTCTAAACCCGAGGACCGCAACCCGGACCGCAACTCGGCGGTGTCATACAGCTTCACCGGCGGGCCCATTTCCACTCCGTTGCATGCACCAAATCGCTCTGGCAGGCCCATCGACACCGGGAGCGACGACAAGATGTGCGGCACCTGCCGCTCCAACTCCGCCCTGGTGAGGTTGCAATGCTCTAGCACATGGTCTTCTGTCAGAGGCGCGTAATCGTCATAGTTCCTGTAAATGGATATCCCCCTGGGCGTGTAGGGTGGGGAAGCCGGCGTTGGCGAGAATGACAGGAGACAAGGGTTTTAGATGCGGCGAATCCGCTCAAATACTACCTCCCATTGATGCCTTGAGCCTGCTACCTGAGATTTGGTGGCACGCATGAAACTTTTGCTCAGTTCTCGCCCTTCCGTCTCCGGAAGCAACAAGGGGAAATGGGCGAATTTCTTCTATCGCACCTCACTTCAATTTCGAAGCCATCTTCACCAAGGTTTAAAGTTCTATAAAAAGACTAAAAACAGCATTAATCAGGTAATTAGGTCGACTATGAACAATACCATATCTACCCGAACAAGACCTCGAAACCCCCTGTCACACCCCAACCCCCCTTCAACCCCAACCTCAACCCCACTCCCACT
>Ga0247760_1001086_pt1 | contig 27130 bp, 26 predicted proteins | sample UWRJL171409R4_FD_179936 | JGI IMG/M metagenome (GOLD analysis project Ga0247760, IMG submission 179936) | Plant litter microbial communities from Arlington Agricultural Research Station in Wisconsin, United States - UWRJ-L171-409R-4 | ecosystem: Environmental > Terrestrial > Plant litter >... | reverse complement strand
ATGTGATGAAAGGAATTTGACATGCAAAAGCCAAGCTGTTGACTGACTGACTGGACTAACTGACTGACATCTACCCCTCATTTTCAAGTAGATGGGTCAAACCCAGCCCGGATTCCCGCTTCAGATTGGCCAGCCAGCCAGCCGGCCAGCCGTAAATGCAGGACATATACCAATGCAGCATACCGATGCAGACATACAGGAACTGCCCAGACGGAGAAGTATGCGGAATGACTCCTACGGATGCTAATGCTACATGCAATTTTTCTGGAAAGCGCACATGGATCTGGAAACTACACTAGAATATCTAAATCCCCAATCTAACTGGTCAGAGAATTCTCTAGTCTGGTGTCTACCTGCCGATTTAACTTGTCAAGTACAAGTACAAAATGTAGGATGATACCGCTAGGCAGGGGGGGGCTACCAAAATCACCAAAACAGAGGTCCAGATTTTCCGTCGGGAATTTCAGTTTCGATTTTAGTTACCTTCCTCTTTAATCCCCCGCGCGGCCCTGCCAAGACTGCATCTACAATGCGCCTCACATATGCAGCTGTACATATCGTAAGTAGTGCAATGTACAGAAAGAGCCAAAGATCTTGTCAAGTTATCGGTCCGAGGCCAGGCTTATACCCTCGGATCTCAATCCCAGTCAATGGCACACAGCGGAGTGCATTCCCGGAAAGTAAATCCCCCATAGACGACTTAGACGGCTGGAACAGGGACCTCACGGTCCTCACATGCACCGACACCATGTTCACCAGACGCTGCAGCCTGTAACACAGATTCACGTCTGTCTGGTCTAACATCAAGTTTGAAACCCCAGCGTAGCATCTCCGTTGTCGGTGTTGGGTCGAAGTTCAGCATATATTCGTGGCTGGACATGAGATTCTCACTTTGTCCCCTCAACTTGCTGGCCATCGCCCCCAACCACATGGCATGCGCAATCCAAATCTGATAAAGGCTAGTCTAGCCCCCATACTCATCAAGCTGACACATCACACACTTCGTGGCCTAAGCATACGCAAGATGCTGGGGCAGTACACATCAGCAAACGAAAACGAAGCTGACCACCGCCTTTGTCCAGCCGAGGGACCCATGTATAACGTAGGCTGACCCGCCACCCATAGACTAAGATATTGTCTGCCACCCATACGCTAGATATTATTACCACCCATACACGAGATATTGTTGCTGCCCATAGTCGAGATATTGTTCCGAACTTGATAACTCATATCTGAACGGTCTGTCCATGGTTCAATGCCAGGAAGCACAACTCCCCGTCTTCCATGTTCGCAGGGAGAGATCGCGCAAACTTGGCCCCCTGCTTCTGACAAGCCCATTCCAACTGCCCCAACGTCTTCAATACCTCAACTGGTTCCTGAACAAAAGTTCCCCAGTGTATGGCGACTGCAACGCTAGAGTCCTGTTCCGACGGCGCAGCGCAGACCCCGGATTTCTTACCAGCCATGAGTTTCAGCACGCGGACAGCGTCCCATGCTGGCATGTGCGTGGCTGCTGACAAGCCGGGACTGTGCCGCGGGATGGGGCTAATCCAGTCGGGAAGATAGACGAGACTCCGTATATACGAGTAGGTGGCCCCAACCGAGACTGGAAGTAGAAGCAAATGGGGAGGGCCTAACCTGTCTCTGATTTGCTCGAATGCTGGACAGGCCGGGAACTTATTGTCCTCGAGCTCATCGACTCCCTCCCGTTGATTGGGTCGTGGGGGCCAGTTGGGTGAATCATGAAACTGAAAGCCGGTGTCACCGCCAAAGAAGACGCGGTAAGGTGCGGCGTCAGGCTGCTGATGTTCCAGATACCAACTGGACCAGAGTGCCGCATTTACTCCAGACCCAGTTCTCACACTGCTGTGCTGGGCAGGTGTGCAGTAAATCCTGCATCCTCCCGCGGAACCTACGTGGTAGAGCCAAGCCGAATCCCACCAGTCTAGTTCAACGACACGATCCTTTGGTATGCCGCAGGTGATGAACCACTCTCGGTTGCCCAGTGGCACGAAGAAGTGAACCGTTTCATGATGGATTTTCCAGATCTTGGTGACGGTGTCCAAGTCGAGGTGGTCATAGTGGTTGTGACTTATGCAAACGGCGTCAATGGCGGGTAGAGATTCGACGCCGCAGGGGGGCGGATAACTTCGGACAGGGCCAATGACTTGGCTCGGAGAACATCTCATGGAGAAAATGGGGTCGAACAAACAGCTAAAAGGGCGAATCTGCTCACCCATCTGGGGCAGCTGAACGAGGACACCAGCATGGCCCAACCATGTCACTTTGGCCTTGGTATCAGTGTTGACCAACGGGGAGAAGTCGGGGTCCTCAACCTTGAGCAGTCGGACCGCCTGCGCCGCAAGTGAGTCGGGGGGGTCGTTGACGCTGGCGAAGGTAGGTCGCCGATTCAGGGCCAAGGGAGGAGAGCTCCCCTGCTGTGTGGCTGGAATATGCTCAAGGTGAGAAGCCGCCAGCTCCACGCATGGGTCGGGTTCTGGCCGGCCCCATTCGAGGTTGTTCCAGACTTGCCCTAGGGTCGGTTTGTGCCAGCTGGGCCAAGGATTCCGGAAGCCAACCGTCTTGGTGCTGTTTTCTGCCGCATTGGCAATTGTTGGCGGAGGTCGCAGGGTCAGCGGGGAAAGCCACCCTGGGTCAGGGGAGAACATGACATGGTGGATCGGAGGAGATGATCCCCTGAACTGATCTCGCCGGATCTCGACCTGGAGCTTACTCGTGCCCATTTTGTGTTTTTGACAACTTTCAGCTCAAAAGCTTGGATGATGCCGCGCAATTTTCGACCCTTCCTTCTTTGGAAGGGGCGCTAGGCACCACCACATGACTAGTGACGTCATCACTGTTGGGGACACAACCAGTTAGTGTACGAGCCTCGAATTGCAGTTGGTTGCAGACTTTTGTCATCGATGGACATGAGTCTGCTGCATGGCCTCACTCTCCAGTCGGCTTCCATCCAGAAGGATTAGCCCTGTCTTGAACGCTCAAGCTGCCAACACCAGGCAGTCGTTCGCTTTGTTCTAAAGCGTTTTAGCGCCTCGAAGAGTCGGCGGATATCGAGCCAGTAAACAAGCTTCACCGCCACTGCGCTAGTAGCTGACGGTTGCGGCCTGAAACAACCGTGCCCTGTATTACCCTGCGAAGGTGGAATTACGCTGCGTCTTTACAGGTCCCGAGAAGCTAGTGTCGTGTACGTCCCCAATGTTAGCACCGCAGGCTAAAATTGGGCACGCCCCAACAGTTGAAGGAAGATGACGTGCAAATTGTCCAGTATTGTGCATTCACGGAGGTTACCGGGAATCAAATACAGGTGACAGGCAGCTGCGCTCATGCATTGCCCACTGGCGCAGACATGCGAGAAGACCGAGGGAGTTCGCATTCCAGTCAATCTTTCTGATGTCAATGCGCACTATGACAGAATTTGGAGTGTGAATAGGATATATGAGTGTCATGGCCGATGATGCTTTGACGTTTGGAATGGAATTATGTGACAAGACTGCTCCAAGTCAATGACGTCCTGTGGCTGGCTCAAAGGCCGAGAAGCCAATAGTGTTTTTCTACGCTACCGAATTTGGAGGACTTCTGTGCCACCCAGAGCGTGATTGCCAATACACTGCAAAAGGCGACATGTGTACGAGATCTCTAGGTCTAGACCCAACTCGGCAGGACGTGTAGGTATGGTTCCTGGATGCCATACTGGAGGATGACAGGGATCGGAGATAATCCAACGGCTTCAAGCCGTGTTTCGTCCGAGATCAACGACAGCTCTAGACTCATTTTTCCTGAGCCTTTTGTCCGTGTTGCTTGGCCAGGTGAAGGGATGAAAATTTAATCATTTTTCATAAGCAGCACGGGCAGAGGGAGGATTGTGCGAGGAAAAAGCAAGCCACAGCTGACACAGTGAGCGTTGGTGCTCGAGCTGCTCGAGCTGCCGCAGCAGGAGCTCTTGGCAGGGCTGGCTCCACCTCAGCTCAGCTCCAGCAACCTTTTGACAACCGCGGACCGTACCTCGTTCAAGAGCTGTCAGCTCCCTTGTTGGGAACAAGCTCCACAATGGCCACGCCAATTATCTTCTTACCCAAGACGCCTTCAAGGATCGGTTTTTAGCCGCGCCTTACGCTACCAAGCTCTACCAACGCGCCAATCGACATCAATTAGGAGTGGCGCAGCCGCGGATCTGGAGCTGCAAATGCACACAACGTGTATATCGGCTCCAGGTCTCAACTCCCAAGTCATCATAGTGCCTATGCAGCGCCTGAAACAGGCTTTATCGCGTGGTTCTGGAAGTGGAGTGGTGCACAGGAGACAGGTCAGTCGCAGGCAGAAGTCAAGAAAAAGAAGCTTACATCCCGTAGCTCCCGTAGCTCCCGTGCCCCATCCGTGGCCCCGTCCATGGCCCGTCTAGGCTGTGCCGCATTAGTAAATGCCGTCGACACGTTGTTCCACCCTCGATCCTTGCCCACGAGGCAAAGTGCCGATGGCCCCAAGTCTTGGCAGTCATACCGAATGTCCACCAACATGTCTCGAAGGCTGTGTGAAGATGAGCTGCCGTTGGATTCCCGACCACCAGACAGCGCGCCGCCTGGCCTCGGCAGCATAGACGGCTGGGAGGTAGGGTACGGGATTTTTGCAACCGGTTGTCTCATTGGGGCCTTGCAGCTCGTCACCTCGTGGGACTCGAGGGACGATACCGGAGCTCAACGCGAGCCGGGGCCGTCATACCAGGGGGGAGTAAGAGGGATGGAGGAGTGGGTTATGGCCGATGCAGGCAGTGATGCTAAAGTCCTTTAAGGGCACCCCCGAAGAGAGGATCGATCGGATGCCTAGACTTGACTGGTTTCCTCGTTCTTTTTCGTCCCATGACTAACCTTCTTCCAACAAGGCTCTGTTGCTGTCTGTTGCCGCCGCCATGGGCTTCCGCATCGAGGCATCTCTCACCCTTTCCGGCCCCAATCCGGGCGCCAACCGCAAGCCGTCACTTCGGGCCTCCAGGTGGTTCATTCTGGCTGTTGCATGCTGCTTCCTCTTCATCAACTCGTTTTACTATTCCTCCATCATCCTCCTCATTCCCTTCACCTTCCGGGAGCAGGCGGGTATCCCCCAAGAGAGTACGCAACTCTATGCCGGCATCATGACGGCCTGCTACAGCATCATGCAGGTCACGTTGGGGCCTCTTGCTGGATACTGGTCCGATGTAGGGGCTTCGAAGCAGCGCCCTCTCATGTTGGCGCAGACCTCACTTATCGTCTCGGTCGTTGTCATGTGGAAGGGGACTCATATCGCTGTTCTCATCCTGGGCCGTCTCTTCCATGGGATAGCCGCCAGCATCTTTTGGTCTGTTGGGCAAGCCCTATTGACCGATGCTTTCGGCAACCACAATGCCGGCAAGGCAGTCGGCGCCGCCGACCTTTCGTCCTCGGCAGGTTACCTTGTCGCCCCCATCATCTCGGGAATCTTACTCGAAAGGAGCGGGGCAAACGCTGTCTACGGCGTCTCCTTGGCCCTAGCCATTCTCAGCTTCGTCATGACGCTGAGTATGCAAGAGGGCGGCTCAACTCGCGACGTCCTCCAACAGCGCGCCGCCCAGGCTCACTTTGTCCACATACCCGATACTAGCGCCTCCCTGGCAGGCCGACTAAGGATTGTCCGCCTGTTGCTTAAATCGAGACGCATGCTAGCCACCGTGTTTGGTTGCTTCATTGTCGGTATGGTATTGTACGTTACTCCCGCCTCTTCTTACTGGACAACTTCACTTACAAGTCGTAGAGTATCATATGATGCTATCGCTCCTGCACACATGGACCGCGTCTTTGGGTGGAGCCCGTGGCAAGTTGGTCTTGCACTCGCAGCTTGGTATGGTCCCAAGATGCTCTCCGTCATTCCGGGGAAGCTGTGCGATCGTTTTGGCGCCCGTTGGTTGACGGTGGCAGGCTTTGCTGCCTCGATTCCAGCCCTGCTCGCTGCATCATTCTCAAACGAGAATACCGACAGGAGCAAAGCACTGTTGGTCATTATGACGGCGTGTCTAGCCATCACCATATCCTTTGCCAACACACCAATCACAGCAGCTGTTGTTACTGTTGTCGCCGATAAGAGGGAGCTTCACCCGGAGCTATTCGGGACAACGCCGGACTCGGGGCTCAGCTTCGGCATCTACTTGTTCTTTTGGTCTGGAGGCGCCGCCATCGGCAGTCTTATGCACGCCCGTCTGGCAAGTGGTCCAGGCTGGAGTGCGGCCAACTACAGTCTGGCAGCGTGGTGTGTGGCCGGGGCTATCATTGTCCTGATCTGGCTAGACAAGACTGAACCGGAGCATGTTGTCCTCACCATGCCCGAGACAAACGAATCCCGCGAGGCCATATTACCTACTGAAGCACCAAAACTCGACATGCCGGATCTAGGCGATCACATGGGGGACTTGGGGTCTCGATTATTCACAAGGTCACCATCACGACTTTTTACAAGATCACCGTCGCGTCTTTTTCCCAGATCGCCATCACGTATGAGATTTAATCGAAGTCCACAACCTTTTTTGTCACCCAGGTGGGATCAAGAGGCCGAGGGCGAGGTGGGGGGACAGTTTCTGCGGACTCCACCGCCAGCGCATTACTACGTTTAATTCTATAGACATGTTGGGCATCTTAGATTAATTTTTTCCGAAGTATATAGTAGACTTTTTCCTGGTGCATCAATGTCCCAAGTGTTGATTTTGACTGCGTCCAATGTGCTGAGATTACGCAACATGACTTGAAGGATTCCTCTTGACACTGGGTTTTGCCGCGCCAAGAGTTTGTCTAGAAATCACGATCAGCTCTGGATCTTTGAAATGTAACATAATGTTTAAATTTTTGTAAAATTTGTTTAGCTGTGCCCTGGCTAGCGTGATGCTCTCGATAACAACATTACCAGAACCGTGCTGTGACAGGGAAACTCTACAAGTTAAGCAATTGAACATAAAAGTGACGAGCATAATTATATGCGCTGCTTAACTAAGGTGAAGGAAGCTACTTGAAAATAACCAGCACGGCCTCGCTATCCTTCAACACCAGCTTTTCATTAGCTCCCAGCTCTTCCAGCTGAAGCTTCCCCTCGGCCACTCCGTTTCTAAACGACTGTCCCGCCCACGTCACCTTGGCGGCGTCTTTCTCGTCGACCGACGGCGCTGTCATTCTTTTGACTGTGGCTCCTTTATGCTCGCCAATATCCAATGCCAAAACACCCCTTTCTCCCCTTTCTCCTCCTCCTTGTTGTTGCTGTTGTTGCCCGGCATAAAAAGGTTTCATATTCAACACGACTAGTTTTTTTAGGTTTGTTTTGTCGCCGCTGTCATAAATCCCAAATGCCGAAAATTCTTGCTTTGGAATACCTTCGGGGGTCTTGATCTCCGCAATACCTACCCCTCCACTCAACGCTTCTGTGACCAACAACTGCGACACAAACACGGGCAGTACTCTTGCCTCTCCCCGCTTTGTGGAGTTGATTGGATATAATAGCGAATAGCTACTGAATCCGGGCGTCCCGTCGTCCCCGGGCGTGTTTAACTGCTGGTTGCTTTGAAAGACCAGAGTAGCGCCCTGGTGGAGATGCACGCTCGTTGCATTCCGCACCGCATAAATCAGCTCCACGTCAGCCGTCCAGAGGGCTTGCGCGAACGTGTCGCTGACGTTGGGTTTCCCGCTGCAGGCGATGGAGTTGAATTCTCCGACCGCCCAGCTCGCGTTGCTTTCCAACGCGGCGCGGGCAGACGGGTAGATTTCGACGTCCGCATAACGAAGTAAATCGGTATGGTTGAGGATATTCGCAATCGTAGCGCGTCGTTCGCGCGCCGGGTCGCATGTTGCAAACGCATACGAGTGGATAGAATACTGCGCGACTTGGCTCGTCGAGTTAATCCCAGCGGGAATAAGATCCGCCGGTCGCACCCGTAGGGACGTGACGTCCGTCGTGGCGGACGAAGCCCACCACCGCCCGTGCGAAGCGCCTTGCGTTGCGCCGGCATCGATTTTCTCGGTAAACGCTTTCCAGTCGGCAACATACGCGGCGGTACTCCCCCGCCACCGTGAACTCGGGTAGTTGGTGGGTTCGTTGCCTAATTCGTAAAACACAATCTTGTCGCTTTGGAGTCGGTGCGAGGCGGCGGCGAGACGACTGGCGATTTCGACCGAATTGTTGCCAAAGTTGAGGGTGGAGACGAAGGATGTCCCCGGAGGGAAGTTGTTCCACTGTTGGTAAAAGGCCGGACCGATGGTCGTGCGGTAGATTCCTCCCCTGCCGTTTTCCGTCCGCACCGCCGACAGTTTCTGGTTCGCGTCGTACGTCATCGAGTCCATGGTGATGCCGCCCGCGCGGATAATCGGCCGAGCCCCGCGCGCGTGCAGGTGGTTAAGCAGCGTGAAGGTGAGGTTTCGCGGCGCGTCGGGTTCGCCGAAGAATTCCGTCCAAAACGCAGGCTCAAAGGAAAAGCTGACGAACTGCGGGACATGACGTTGCGAGATGGCCGTGATGCGGGTTTTGGTGCTGAGCGTGTGTGGTTGTGGTGTTGCAGCAGCCTCCACGCACATGCCCATGCCCGCCCCCAATATTCCAGTGATCTTGAAGAATCTCATGATTTTGACCGAAACTGTGTCCACAGGGTATCCTCCGCTCTATCACTAACTCTACACGGCCAGTTTGTTGATTTATCTATCAAAACCCCCGCATCACAGCTTACTCGGATAATACGCATAAAAAATAATCCAGCAATAGAGGGCCGATCCGCTCGGTTAAGCTCAGCGGCAAAGCTCGTACATAGACCCGGAGTGCGGCGCGACGGCGTAATTATTCCATTGTATCTCAAGGTTCTGTAGGTCTCAAGGCCAAGCCATTCATGTTTTCAGACCTGCCCAGTGCCTGACTCTGACTGGGCTGGACTGGACCCAACTAATCTGACTTCTTTTGGACCTGTGTTGTTTTTTCGGTGTAAGTTTCTTGTTCATTCCATCATATCTTGATTTCTCTCTTTTTTTTTCTTTCCTTTTCTTCCTGTTTGGATATTCAACATTGAATTAAAACGCCGTGTCAAGTCCAGGGATAGTTATATCGCCCCTCCCAACTAACACACCATCCCCAATGATATCCACATCAAATTCCTCCCTATCTACAGATAACTCCACGTGAATCCGACACGACCTTCCCACCCTGAGCCCCTGCATCACTGTGATTTCCCCCTTTCCCTTTTCCATATTCAACACACCATGCTTGTACAGATATGCCGACAATGGACCGGCCGCACTTCCGGTTGCTGGATCTTCCCCGGACATTCCAGGACTAAAGAAGCGAGCCTGAAACGTTTGGACTCCGTCATCACCAGATTCTACATCTGGAGTGAATAGAAACAGGCCATAGGCTCGGTGGTCTACCCGCCTGAGCTGTTCCAGCAGTTTATCTCTCTGTACCACGACGCGGTTGAGTGCCTCTACTGATAAAACTGGCACAAGCAGATGATGCGTCGTCGAAGTAGACATGACCTGCGGAGGGAGGCGTTTTGCCGAACCCAAACTGAGCCCGATATCCTCAGCAGCTAAGCCCATACTCTCAGCTAGTGCGGAAAGGTGGTCTGCATCTATAACTGCTCCGTGGGACTGTGGTCTCGCTTGACGAATCATGACCTGGATTTTTTGAGAATCGGTTTTGATCCGCAGGGGAATGACCTCTCCGCCGAGTTCTTGTTTAAAAATAAATTCCTTCTTTAAGTTGCTCTTGATTATACCAAGGTCTTGGTTGAGGTTGAGAATCCCCTCGTGGGCAAGATACCGCCACACTCCGAGTATGTTGTGTCCCGCACCAAACACCTCTCTTCCATCAGGCAGAAACGACCGAAGCCGGTAATGAGCCCCAGGTAAGGTGGGGGGAAAGAAAAACGTGGTTTCTGAGAGGTTGAACTGTCTGGCGAGAAGCTGCATTTGTGTGTTCGTGAGCTGCGGGTGGGCTCTACCGTCGACCACGGCAAGGGGGTTTCCCTTGAAGGGAGTGCCGGAAAAGACATCAACCAGGGAAAAGGGGAGGGAAGTCATGGTGAAGAATTCCAGAGCGGTGGTTAATAGAGTGAAAAATGTCGAAATGTTATTCTATGGTATACGCGCCTTTTTATATATTGAAAATAAACCTGCTCCGTGTGCTTTGTCAGGGCCCTCTGACAAATGGACTGGCCAAGAGTTTTGATGCAAACAAGCCGGGCTGTTGTTGGCCCGATTGGACGAGTTGCGTTCACATCTGGCCGGGCTTACGATGCACGGAATCAAAGTGAGTCAGGGAATCAGGACAGCGAATTTGTGATGGTTTGTGGGAAATCCGCGTGGGGATGGGCGATTGGAAGGGGGATGAAGCCTCAGGCGTATTGGGCGATTGGAAGGAGCTATGGAATAATCACAACACAATCAGGACCCACCAACCCCGCCATGACCAGTATTTTAGGCCATCCAAAATCGTGTAGCTAGATTCAGGATGAATTAACAATACATTCTTGGTCAGCCCAGTCCCAGCCGCTGCTGGCCTCGAGCTGTCGTCGATGAACTGCCACAACTTTGTGGACGTCTTGGAGGAAAAGTTCACCGCACGACGCACCATCTCCGATGAGGCAGGTGCATCCCACCTACTCCACGGACCACGACCCACCCCCGAGTTTCTCGCATTTTTTGCCCACCAAAGCCCAGGCATGTCAAGCAAGATTACTCTCTTCTCCTTGTCTTTTCGGGTTGACTTTTACCAAGATAAGCTACCAACTCCCCGCATCCTCCAATACACTGACCGACGCCTTCTCGCTCAACATAAATGTTGGCAACACCGGAAAAGGCCCAGGCACTCTGGGGAAAGCACTCGCATCCACCACCCTCAGCCCCCTCACCCCTCTAACCCTTAGCTTCGAATCCAACACGGCCATACCGTCCCCTGACCCACCAATCCTCGCCGTACTCGTCGCATGATGTCCAAACATTTGATTCTTCAACCACTCCTTATCCGCTTCATCATCACACCCTCCATCCTCTCCTTGGGGTCCAACACACGGCGGCTCCACCAACTCAACTGGTCCCAAATCCCCTGCCACATTCTTGAGCGTCCGTCTCGCCCACTTGACCGTATCAACATAGGCCTGCAAATCCCCCGCCTCTTCCACGGTCCCTCCTTCAAACAACCGGAAATTCACCTCGGGCACATCTCTCGGGTCCGAACTCTGTAATTTTACGATGCCTGATTTACTCCCCGGGTGAATCTTGACTGTCGATAACGCAAATGTCTGCGGGGGATCGAACGCGACAGAGTCTGTAGGAGGCCAGAACCCACGTATGGCAAAGGTACTGCCTAGGAAGAAAAAGTCTCTTTCACTGGCGAGGGATGATTTTCGGAATATCGCGCTACCCTGTCCCATGCGCGCGTACGGTCCCGTTCCATTGGCAAATAGAGGAATGCACGGATCATCGGGCGTGAGGCCGAATGTACAAGGGGGATCAGCCGGGTTTGGTGGAGGAGAGACGAATGAACGACGTGCGTGAGCGACGAGGGGGACTTCGTAGTTGTCTTGGAGGGATGACCCCACCCCGGGGAGTTCGGCGATGACAGGTGTGATGGAGTGACGAGAAAGTTCCGAGGCAGGGCCGATGCCGGAGAGGAGGAGAAGTTGGGGGGTGTTAAAGACTCCGCCAGAGAGGATGACTTCTTTGCGAGCGTAGGCGAGCCCGGGGGCGCCGTTGTTGGACGGGGAGGAACGGGGATCCGCGCGGTAAAGAGAAGAACCGGTGAGGAATTCGACGGCCGTGGCTTTGGGAAGAGGTTCTTCTTCTTCAATGGAAGTCCCTTTGCCTTTTCCTTTTCCTTTGCCTTTGCCTCCCGAAGAAGACGTGTCAAAGACGACTCGGGTGGCTAGCGTGTTGAGCTGGATGTGCAGGGGGTATTTGGGTGAGCCGTCAGGGTTGGAAGCTGCCTCGGTGGCGAGGATGTAATCGCGAGAGCTGAAGCGGCGGTTGGCAGCCGACACGTGCAATGTCTGCCCAAACACACCCTGGGTTTGGTCGCGCGCCGGGTCAGCCGCGTTGACGTCTTGAACCAGTTTGTCAACGACGGAACCCGTCTGGCCCAGTCCGGCTGATACCGTACCCAGCACGGACAGGATGTCGTTGTAGCCGTCCCATACCGACTCATTGGCGCGGTTGGTATCAAAGTACCCGTTGAACCCATGCCCCGGGGTTCCAGGTGGGAGGTAGTGGTTCTTCTCCATCTGGATAAAGATGTTGCGCATCGCCGCCGGGCTCCAGCTCGCATCGCCCGTCAAGTCGACCACATGCTGCCAATCGCTTTCGCTAGGCAGTACCGCGCCCATGGCGTTGACGGCAGAGCTACCTCCGAGCGTGCCACCGCGGGGATAATACAGACCGAGCAGGGTGGCGCCAGCGGGAGGGGTTCTCCCGACATAAAAAGTCCCATCGGCACGGCGCCAGGTAAGATGGTTGTTCTGCAGCGTGCGTGTTTCGTTGTCAAAGTTGCGCACAAAGAAATCCCACCGCATGGTCGGGTCCACGTAGGCAAAGGGGAAGAATCCCGGAATCTCCGAGTTCGGGTTCCCGCCTTGGTCGTCGCCCGCCTCGATCAGGAGAACCGAGTGGCCTGCCCGCGCAAGGTTGCATGCCAGCGGTCCGCCTCCGGGCCCGCTCCCGACGACAATATAGTCGTACGTGTTATTGGCCGGTCGAGGGCGAACATGGACCGGTCCGGCGGCGACGACCAGTCGCCAAATGGCAACGACGAGGGCAAGGCTCTTTTTCATCTTGACAGACGGACTGGATCAGAAAACATCAATCCGTGAGAAAAAGTCAGGAAAGCAAAAGTCCCATCCACCCAATCGGGTCGGTCGGTCGGTCGGTCGGTCTTTATATTTATTTCCTTTCTGCAAGCAGCCAGCAGCCTGCATCCCAGTTCCCGGTTTCCGGTTCCCGGTTCATTGGGACATTGGGGTCGCATTTTGCCCCCCACTCCCCCCCTGCGCTGTTGTCGTACTCGTACACTGTAAATTATAAAATACAGCCCAGTGATTCCCCATTCTCGGGCCGCATGGTGCTATTGAACAATTAGGAAAGGGGACTCCACCGACTTGGGGGGTAAATCACAGCACTAAACCTGCTTGGGTGACAACCCTGCTGGCATTGTTCATGGCATGGTCTGGCATGGCGAGACTGGGTGAGTGGAGTGGTGTGAATGGGGTAATGACAAGCCACTTGGTTTAATTGCGCTTTGACAATGGCGACGTAAAACTACGGTAAACTACGGTAGACTAAGGCGGTTAGCAAGTCGGGGTCGTATCAGGCGGCAGCTTGGCGGTTGCATGACTTTCGTGACAGGTTCGAGCTAATTTACCTACCCACCTGATTCGACATGGCATTCCTTTGCATGCATTCCAACCTGGGGAAGTTACCTAGGTATCATGGGATTGGGATTGATGGATGTTTGAACCACCCTTTGGACTGATAATTCGCTGGTGGATTCGCCGTTGTCAAGCCGTCAAGCTGCGCAGTACCACCGGAATAATCATCGACGAGTTGGGCATCGGATATAAATGTTGGATGATAAACCACGACTTGCAACCCCCTGGAGGCCAAAGGCCAGATGCAAGACAGAAGATAATATAAACCTTACTTCACCCTCACCGTCATATCCTCCCACCCCGGCAACCCTTCCACCACCTCCAACACGCCCGCGTATCCCAACACACGATACTTATCCTCGGCTGTCTTATCCACTAGCATCACTACCTTACTCCACGGGTCAATCCACATTGGCAGCGCCCCGCTCATGTAAGCCTGCTTATACCCAACCCGCATCGCCCACGGGCCCTTGTCCTCTCTCCGCTCCGGCAACATAGTCCACCAACGTCCACGATAGTCCTCAAACAGCTCCGGGTTCTTGGGGTTGAACGGGTCCTCGTCTCCTTCTCCTTCTTCTTCCTCCTTTTTCTCAGGCTTATTGGCCGGCGCAACCGACACTGTCGGACACCTAACATGCAGGAAGCCCTCGTCGTCAATCATTCCCGTCGGTGCATCTTTCAACCACCACGGCGGATTTGGCGTGAGGTCACCCGCCCTAATCTCCTTTCCATCATCTACAACAATGAGGCCCTCTCCTGTCGCGCTCGTCTCGGGGATGATGGGTAGGGTGGTCAGGTCGCTTCCGGGAGGGATGGAGGGGATGAGAGCAAGCCAGCTGGCCTGATCGCCTCTTCCCACCAGGGCACGCATGAGATCGACTAGGGCGCGCGTGCGGTCATGGGAAGCATAGCGGGAGGGATCAAGGTTGACGCCCATGATGCCCATCATGCTGAGGACCATGTCGACGGGGTTGTAAGCGGTGCGCATCACGGCAGCACGCCAGATGGCGGGGATCATGCCTTCCTCGCCGCGGAGGTCAATGGCACCTAGCAGGGCGAGAAGGTGGATCTGGCTGTTTTCGCCGCTGACGATGAGGCGGAGGGGATATACCTCTTTGGAGAGGGTATAGTCCGGTCCCATAATTTGGTATTCGCCTCGGACATGGATACTCAGCAGGGAGTAGAGCTCGGTCATAGCAGCGCGTCCGGGGGTTACGACGGATACCCAGGCAGCTGTGACGGTCTGAAGGTGGGCATCGCCTCTTGTCCACGCGAAGAGGACTTGGCATTTCTCCGGGGCCACGGCCTCCTGAAGGGTCCATGCCCGATGTACCCACGTCGTTTGCTCGTCGAGTTGGCCCAGTCGAGACAGCCCAGCAGGCAGGATGACACACTCTCGGCAGTGCTGGTAGATCGAGTACATCCTCTGGATCTGCCATGCCTTGTCGGCATCGTCACTCTGCTTGATGCAAAGTCCGTCAAGCCAGATCAGGGAGGAACCAAGCTTCAGGGCGGCTCTGCAGATATCGCGTAAAACCTCAACAGAAATGGGGTCCGCGTTGTTGGCGCCAAGGATGGACATTGTTGGGCCGATAACTGTTCCCGGAGGAGGCGGAGGTGCTCGCCACACGTACGAGATAGCCACGTAGCGCTTCTTTGGCAACTCGCTCATCTCGACAACCCGGAGACTGTCGCCTTCCGCGAGACTGCGAGCGTCGACAAAACGGAACCGGGCCGGCGCAATGTTGCTTAGAGACACAGGCTCTAGTGTCAGAAAGTTGAAAGGGATGTCAAGGACGAAGCGGACATTTCCCTCGGCCGTCTTGAGCTGTAGGGCAGTTGCATGCGCTTGTGCAGTCGCGAGGGCTTCTCCTTGGACCCTCGGAGAGACCAGATCCAGCTCCGCGATGGCCGCATCCAATGCCGCCTTGTCGTTGGACAGCAGGAAAATTTGTTCCCAGATAAAGCTGGTCTCGATTGCCCACTTCACAAGGCGGTTTTCGTCATGATCGGGGATGGGGGCAAGCTTGTTGGCTTCCTTGCCCAACTCAATCGCCCGTCTGAGGCCGGCCAGAACGTCAAGACCAGCCGGGCCGCTACTGTAAAGATACTCATCGAAACCCCCGTACAAAGCGCTCAGCTCGGCGAGAAATGCCGATTTTCCGTCCGTTGTGAACAATTCGTTGACATCTTGGTCTGTACTCCATGCTGCTACAACATCCTCAGTCGCAAGTATAGCCTCCAGGCGGTAATCCGCCTGGTGGGAGTATTCCTTCGCGCGGGCAATCAGCTTCTCGGCTACGCTGACGGTCGGGTTAGTTCCTCCTTCGCCTGCGTCGGCGAGGTCGCGAAGCTCTGTAGCGACGCTCTCGCGTCTCTCTTGCACCCAGCCTTCATTGTCTGGGAAAACATTGCCAGGGGGGACGGCGCTGGCGTTGGAAGCCATATTGGAAATTGCTGAGGCAGGAGAAAATGCTGGCAAGTCGCTCAGATATATTTATGCGGAGATTGGGCGCTGTTGATGAAACCTGGCTGGTGGACCCGGAAACCTGCATGTCGAAACGTGATAGTGATGGGTCAGCCAATCGCCAGAGGGAACATATGGCCAAGCTCCCGAGTTTCCAGCTGATATCCTCAATTCGTTTAGCTGCAGGGCATTCAGCACTTGCAAGTCGTTAGAATGCTACATGAGAAGTGGACGGAGTTATGCCTGGCGCTGGGTCAAGCGTTAGCGACCGCTCAACGGTCAAAAATGATGCAATCCTCCGGCCCATTTTATTTCCAATAGTTGTCTCTCACGGCGTTGGCCTAGCGGGCTCTTGGGGACGGCCTGTTTTTCGGGTTGGCTATCCCTATGCAAGCGTCAAACGTCGGCATCTGCCGACCTGCAAGACCGATGAGAAACAGTGACCCTTTCCCTGTTGGTGGTTCCGGTCGAGTGGTACACATGTATAGTTGTAGGTACCTTTCAGTGCGTGGCAGACAGTATTCTGGGCCTCATTTCCTCGGCGGTAAGCAGCTAGCATTTCATAACCTGCCCATTTGTCCCTGGCTTCAATGTTGCGTCGGTGGAACTGGTTCGACACCCTAGTTCTTGCCGGCTCCCTTGCACAATATTACCTTAAGAGGAGTGTGCGCTCACTGCAACCTGGCGGCGTCAGCGTGCAACATGAAAGCGGTCTGGGCCTTGTGTAACCCGCGCTGCGATGCCAAGGGGGCCGCGCTTCGGCATCATCACAAAAGGGCGAGGTAAATCACGACGCATCGCGGGACTAGGCCGCGGGGTTGCATACCTCACAGCCGAAAAGGATGTCAACCGTCCTACCCAGCTTGGTTCCTCCAATGGGGACAGGACTGTGCCGTCGACAGCATCCCAAACGGGAGTGTAACCAGATGCGAAGTCCGACTTGCAAAGTCTATAAATGGTGGCGAAAGCGACAAGACAAGACGGCAATGGTCGAAGAACAAGACATCGTCTTCGACATGGAGCCCTTCACACTTACCCTCGCCAATGGCGCAACTCTGACCGGCCTCGCTAACTTGCCTGCCGTCACTTCGACAACCGCAAAATATCGACCCCTGATGGTTGGACTGCATGGCGCGTCATATTACAGCGCCTACTTCGACGTTGACGAGAAGCACACGGCTGCCCTGTCTAGCAACGGACTTGGCATTCCCTTTGTCGCCGTCGATCGTCCCGGCTACAAGACCTCGACAGCATTCACCATCCCTGAAGGCTCATCGTACCCCGAGACGTACGGCGCATGGCTCCACGAGTTCATCTTGCCGGCCGTATGGGATAAATTTGGGGTGCCGCAAGGGTGCAACGGCATTGTGTTGCTCGCCCACAGCCTGGGGGTCTCAGGTGTCGTGCTCGCGGCGGCAAAATCCGGCCAGGAACAGGGAGAAGCAAGCGTAGGTGCGACGCCGACAGACGCAGTGCCACCACGACCTAAGAAGACAAGCTACCCCCTGGCTGGTATTATCATCTCAGGGCTTGGTATCCATCCGACTGACGTGGGTTCTGGACCACTCACGGATAATCCCCCGGAGTACATCTTGTTTCCAGCCCATGTCAAGGATGAGATGTACATCCCCAAGGGCACCTGCGATCCAGCCGTGTACGCGCATTCCGAACGCTTGAATCTGCCGGTCCCCAGCCGGGAGGTGAAGGATATTTGGACTGCGTGGCTGCCGCGTATCGGGACCGAGTGGGCGCCATGCGTGCGAGTGCCCGTACTGATCGCGCTGGCGGGGAAGGATGTCTACTGGCAGAGCACGGTCGAGCATGCTCGTGAGTTTGCCGCCATGTTCACGCAAAGTTCGAGAGCTGAGTGGTGTATCTTGGGTGGCGCGCCGCATAATTTGGAGTTGAGTTATTGGTCGCAAGGTTGGTACGCTCGATGCTTTGGGTTTGGGATGGAATGCGTTGCTTCTTTGTCGGCTGTCTGACTCGTACCTTGGGCCTCAGTTGAATCTGGGAAAGGTTGGTGGGGGAGATGAATATTGTGGAATTTTCGAATTTGGTAATCGCGACTTCCCCATAGGGTTGGCAGGACGTGGTTGAGTGGCAGAAATTTCAGTGCATTCTTTTGCTCGCTGCACGGGTTGGATCAAACCCGACCCCGGGCTGGAATTACCAATTAAGACACAGCACCAATTGCAGCACCTCTGGCGCCTACTAACCTGATAGCCCAACATGCCGTCGTACGAATACCGCCGGTATCATCTGTTGCGAGGGTGCGCCTCAGTATCCGCCTCGCACCATGCGTCCGCTTCTTGAACCCCCAAACCCCATTGACACACCTCCAATTGCTACCACAGCCGGGAACTGACCACCGCAGTTATTATAGCCTAGCAAACAAGTTAACAACATCATCCTTCCCCCAGAGTTGACATGGCCCGGCCGACGACAAATGCCATCGACCTCGACCCCTCCCAGAAGCATTCACACAGTACGGCGAAGAAAACACACTCTCGCACGCCAGCACCGATCCTCAACTCTTGCCTGCTGGATAAAAAATTTTATTCTTCCACTTGTCATCATCCCCATGCAAGCACACCCCGCCGCGGCACATCACCTTCGGACAGCAATGCCCCTTCTGGCTTCCCTCCCAACGAAGACCTGATCTCCCAGAACCAAGTGCACATATAACGCCTATCGGCAGAGACATGATTGGCCACGGGTAGAAGTGCAACCAAGAATGCGCAAGTCTTTCAGCTTAATTCTACTACATCCCCTTCTGCACACAATGAACCGAGACAGGAAACAATCTGCGAGACATGACCGCCCACAGAAGAAAACAAGACATGCGTGTTAAGGTAGCCCTACGGGTACCTGAATGATAGTTTGGACTACGCTGTCTTGTAGTGTTCCTTCCGCGGTGTTGGTAACATTTCAACTGACAGAATGACTTGTGCCGAGCCTCTGAGGGCACCCACTTTGGGGACACACACCTCCTTCAGGCGACTGAATGCTCACAGCAATGACTCTTGATTGGCCACTGCGGCAAGACCCCTGACCGCTCCCAATATTGAACAGGGAAGCTCTTAATCCGAGCCATTCAGCTGTCAAGAATAATTGTCTGCAGAATTATCTTTTGGTGAAGATGCGCGTCTTGCCGCAAGGATTTTGTGTATGCTTTACACAACTGTGTAAACGCTCGGACTGGGTATAGGTACACCATGCATACTCTCAGCCTGGTATCAATGTTCTCATGTTTTCTGAGCTCCTCGTTTCTACTCATTTTTGACAAAACAGTTCTTTGCACTGATGAGGTTGAGGGCAGCAATGAGTTCCCAAAGTACCGAAGTTGGCACCGCACCTTCTACCGCGGCCAGCGCCCACAGCTCCAAGTCCGGAAACGATGACAAAACGGACAAGTTCGCTTGGCTTCGCGAGGACTTTACCGGACCGGAATACATCAGCTACTCGGAACTTTCCAAGGCAGCACACTGCGCCTTTGACTTTGGCCAAGGGGGCTACGCGGCCTCCACCAATGATGGAGGCGAACTTTTACAGATGGCAGCGCCGTCAGGGAAACACGGCATTGTCTTCGCCTGGGGCGATTTCGAGTTTTCTCCCGACCTGGCCCTTGCCCGTGGCCAGCGTGAACAGGGAGGGAAGTCGAGCTTTGGGCTGAAATTCCTCGGGTCCGAAGGGGGTCAGTCAAGGCGCTACCAGTGGAGTGTGATAGAACGTGGTTCTTTCCAGTACCGCTGGCCGATTAAGAGGTTCCGCTACGGCCCAGTCAGTAGGAGCCATCCCGGCGCAGAAGAAGGCCTGGGGGTTCAACGGGGCACGGGTTCGTTAACGTCCTTTATCGACAACGGCTGCCTCTACCAAATGCTGCGCCTCGACCCCGACCCCGAGTGTACTGACAAAAACTTCGAGTTGAAATTGACGATCGAGGGCACCATGCAATTCCATTCCTTCGCCAACCTCGGCGAAAAAGAGGTGTATGCAGGGCAAGAGGAATGTCGGACGCACATGGGCAGTCCGGGGACTTGCTGCGTCGTAGCCGCCGAACACCTGCGTACCAATGACCACGTATCCGAAATCCACTGGCAAGGAAGCCTCTGGAAGTTGGATACGCTAGGTGTCACGTGGAAGCCAGTCGCCTTGGAACAGTCCACTGGAGGTGCTAGTGACGGGCTGAAAGAGTTCCATGCAGCGAGAGATGACGAACACCACGGAGTGCCAAAATGGGTCACGAAAAACAAGGTGGAAGAGGCGGAACCAAGGAAGGAAACAAACGCGGTGGAAGAGGCGGAACCAAGGGGGAAGACAAACCCACCGCACGTCTTTCTCGCCATGTTCCGTCTGCTGGAGGCCAAGCAGAAAACCGAGAATTGCCCGGAGCCACCATCACCCGACAAAATAACAAATCTCGTCCTAGCGAAATCACCAGAAAGTCCTGCAGGAACTGCCGAACTGTGGCAGAGCCTCTTCGCCGAGAGGCAATTGGAGGCCGAATCCGTGTCGGAGCTTTGCGAGGCCGACATGGTTGGCCGCTGCTTGGAGAAGGTCTTGGGCGTCGACCTCGTCCCCGCCATGACAACAGCCCAGAAGCCAATGGATGGCAGGGATGCGAAAATGCAGGCCATTGTTAGCAACATGTTCCTCAGGGCCTCTGTTGACATGAAGGGCTTGTTCTGGAAGACAAGGTTCCTAGCCAAGGTCGACAAGGTTCTCTCGAGTGTGTTGCATCGCGGAACACAATTTGAAGAGGGGAACGAGGTCGCCAAGAGACTTCCAACAGCAAAAGAAAAAGACTTGTACGACGGAGACGATAGCATGCTCAAGGCAGTTCAAGAGACCATCAACAGGGTGCGTCGGGCACTTTTCAGCATCGTGAATTTCATGGTAAGAGGAATCATCCAGTCCACCGAGACACGCTTGGCCATCCCGCCTCACGATGATTCCCAGAACCGCATCGAGAACTGCTGCTATCCTTTGATCACGGTATGGTACATTGTGGACGCTTACCCCGACACCGAGTGGCCCTGGCGCCATGAGGTTGCCATGGCAGACCGGTGGGATCGAAACCACAGCGTTCTCGGCAAGCGTTTGCAGCATAGTGTGGACTTTCCTCTTCCCCGGAGTCGCCAAACCGCCATGGAAGTCAAAAAGGCTCTGCTCTGCCATCTCCACCACCGATCTATGCTCGCACTTGGGCAAAAGGGTTTACTGCCAGCGGTATGGTCTTGTGGGGAATCCGAGGTCGGCCGTCTGGAGAAGGCAGCCCGAGCAGCACTCGTGAAACGCATCTCGTCGGCTCGACAGTACGAAGCCGGCGATGAGGTGGCCGAGAGACTAGTATTCCTAGCCCATGAACTGTGGGGAAGTGAGGATGGCAAAGGGCATGATGCGACGGTGACCTGCCTGGCCCGAATTCTGAAGAGGGTAGAGGACCGTGAGCACACAAGCACCATTAACATATCTGACTCGGACCCGGATAAAGACGAGGCATGGGCTGGGCCCTGGGAAGTCCATGTTCTGTGTCATCACAGCCGCCTGATGGTGGCTCACCACCGCATCAGTGCCAGTAACGACAGAAACAGAAGCAAAGAGGCAAGGGCCGATGAACAAGAGCATCTCGAGCATTTCAAGAGAAGACTCTGCGACTTTTTAACCAGCGATGCCTCGCTGACACCTTGCTGGGAGCGAAACAACTCGTCTGCGCAGCGTGGCATGATGAGGTCTGAGGCGACGGCCATCGTCTCGTCGACCATCCTGGACATGTTCCTCCATGATTACACCACTTACCTGAAGAAGGGATCAAGAGATACTAAAACCCCTGAGAATCCAACGCCTAGCCAGTGTTGCCTTCATGGCATCAACGCCAGAACCGTTTCTCGGCCGTTTCGAAACCACCCACGACATCCCAGGGAGCGACTAGATGCCGTGCATCTCATGACCCTGCAGCTCGATGCTCTTGAGGCGATTGAGGCCCAGGGCGAGGAAAAACAAATCGACTACCTCAAGTTCCGGCCTCCGTCGCGATTCCATCCCGACGAGTTCTTTCACTCTCTCGAGGACACGCCAGACTATTATGATGAGCATGCAATTGAGGAGCGATCCCGGGATATCCCCCGGGTGATACGTGAGGCCATGAATGAGAAAAGCGGACAGCCGACATCAGACAAAGCCACCGCGGGAACGACAAAAGGCGCAGGCGCAGAACCCACAGACCCTACCAGTGTCTATTGTGAACGCATTTCTCACAAGCTTCTATCCGTCTTTGATATCAAATCGCCATTAGAGGAGAAATCCGGCACGGGTCACAACAGCTCCCCTTTGGACGAGTCCAGGGCCGGGGGCGAGCCCAAACTCGGGGCTTATCGTGTCCCCCGGGGAGCTTGCGAAAAATCCATTACCGGCAACCTCGCGGAGCCACTTGGCGAGTCTGTACCGCTTCGCGAAGTTGTCAAAAGGCTTGAGACTGCCCTGGGCGATCAAACACACGAGAGGCTGCGAGAGCTACTACTGGGACCAGACGAGGATGGCAAAGAAGACCAGAAGATGCAAGTGATGGTAGAAGCGCTGATTGCTCTCGCTGTGGTCGACCTGCGTATGCCGACTTGGGGGAAGCGACCGCAGACTCTGCCTCCCTTATGGGGACCCAAGATTCTAGGGGTTATTAGTGACAGTGTAAGTCTGTGCCTACCTAACCTACTTATTGAAGAGACAAGGGGAGAAAAGGATAAAATAGGCGTATCGGTCGGTTAAACGTCCACTAACAACTCTCGATACCTATTGATATAGCTCATTGATCAAGAAGTTCGCCATCAGATTCTGTACGTCCCTTCGCCCAACCAGAGCTCTATCTATCCTCTTTTACCCATTGCCACATCATACTTACTTGGTTCAGATTCTCATGCGTCCCATACGAACTTCCCAAAGGACTCCTCCGTCTCCTCGTCCAAGTCCTCCACCCCGAGGTAGTAGAGTGCTTCAAAAACCACCACCTTCGCCTATCCCGATTCCGACTCATCCCCCTCGAGCCGCCCATTGTAGCACACATAACCCTCCGCAGCTGGTCTATTGTCCCCGACAAAAAACCTAGCTTCGCCACCCACGAGGAAGACAAGATCGAAATCCCAACGGACCTTTTTTCCCTTTCTCTTCAACAGCAGCGACGCAAGGACAAGAACAAACCCCTGAAAAAGAAACCACCCCTCGTGGAACTCAGAATATCATCTGTTGCCATTTCCACCAACCGCTTTGGTGACTTTAGTCGCTGCTCTCTCATCACCGATCGGATTGGAGGTGACAGGCTCCAGCACTTGGGTACGATGGCGCAGGAGATTTGCGACAAGTTTACTCACCAGCCGCAGACGGGGCGTTTCTTGGTGTTTTGCATGATTCTGGGGGAGCTGTGCCAGGGGTTGGTCTGTGACTATCAGAGTATCTTGGATGAGTTTATAAGGGAGACGTTGCTGGATGATAAGATTGTGAGTTTTTCTTTCTGCCCCTCCCCTCTTGCGAAAAAGGGCAAGCTACCTAATATTCTGAAATTTCTGTTAATGCTGGATGGTATACTGGTAGCCAATCTATCTCAAGGAGGTCCAACAACTGCAAGACCACAACGAGAACGCTGATGTCATGCTGCGGCTGAGTCTCTGGGGTTTGGAAGCCCTCTTCAAGGTGAACAACACACTCAGCGCATCGGTGCGGGTCCTCGAGTCGGCTATTGCGGACTTGAAGAAAGAGATGAAGGATGTAAGTGGGCTGGCTGTTTTCCCCCAGTCACTCGAGCGCCATGAGGGGGCTCAAGACCGATAGTCCCGGATACCGATTTCATATATGCTGACTTAGATCAGGGGCCCGGAAGACGAAGTCCCGAGCTCGAAAGCGTGTACCATGAATATATCGGCATGCTGGAAAGGCCATTCCGAGACTTGACCGCTATTCAAGGTAAGCTGGAAAGAAAAGTGGAATTCAACACGCGCTATACAAACGCGGTATGTATCTATCTACCTTATTGAGCAATTCCGCCTCGGTAGGCTTTAACTGTCTGCTAATTCACATGTCGACCGTAGCTTTCATCAGTCTTGGCCCTCCGAGCCAGTCGCACGTCGTACCAGCAAAACAACACGATTCAGAAACTCACCTACATCACCTTGGGGTGTCTGCCCCTTAGCTTAGCATCAGTATGTTCCAGGCATGATTCTGTCTATCCAGCCGTGGTCCCGTACCCACCCTTGGCACTTGAAGTAGCAGCATGACTCTCAGCTTGTTTGATCTTACTAATATAATGCCCGATGAACAGGCCGTCTTCGCTGTCCCTAAAGACCAAAACGTGCTAAATGAAGAAATGGGTCTGGCCTGGTACGTCAAGGTCATCATCTTTTTCACGGTTGGGATCATTGCCGTTGGTGCTTGTCTGGGCCGTATCTTGCGTGGGGTGGATCGATTTGTGACCTTTGTGACGTGTGTTATTCCTGGGTGGGTGAGGGGGTTGTTCAAGGAGCCTCCTGGTGGCGATGATGGTGGCTGTGGTGGTGGTGTACATACTGGCAACGATGGACATGATATGTCAGAGTGGCTGCGAGGGATGGCAGGGTCTCTAGGGAAGAAGTGCAAGTCTGTGGTGAGGGGCCCAAGGCCTGACGATGAGAAGCCTGGTGATGACAAGGTCTAAAATAGGGTGCCTAACTGAAGGGTCTGGGAGAGATTGACGTAGTAACTGGCAATTTGAAATTCTTTTTTTGTTTTTCCATCGTATCATGAGGCCGTGCAATATACCAGGTATCCGCATTTTTCTCTTGGTGACATGTGGGAGACTCCAGTCAATGAATATGGCACCTGCACCAAAATGGACTGGTGCTGGGCGATATGCGTCGCGGCATCGACGACAATAAAGGAAATGACGTCAAAGCCACCCTGTCCTGGTGCCGACTCCAAGCCCTGGGTCCAGATATCGCGTGGTAAAAACGTAAAACTCAAAATACCACTTGTTGGCATCATGGTCGTTCAGATTTCCTAAAGACTGTAGATTGAAGCGCGTATAATCCTCAATGGCCTCAACCAGACACTTGTTCCTCTGTCAAGGCCGATACCTAGTCACGATGGTATAAAAGGTCTCCCTGTCGGAAAGGAGACCTGTAGTGGTGGATCCCAAGGGGTTATAGATATCCCAACAGCGACAGGAAAGGGAAATGTTTACGACCAAGAGTTTTTTTTTTTATTCCCGAACCGGAGAAAAGCCTCGTTGAGTAGGTAGCTTTTCTGTTGCCTTCGCAAGCTTGAGTCCTGTCGGGTACCTAGGTAGGTAGGTATCTAGGTAATCTTGCGCTTGTACATGTAGGTATCCAGACTCCAGACGGCCATGTTTTATCGTATAAGAGATGGGCAAAGCGATATGTCGAGAGCACTGCTTGGAACGTTTTTTTTTTTTTTTTGCTAAAAGGAAACTCTCCACTGGTACTTTGGTACCAGGTAATCAAGTCTCCGTGTTTGAAGTTTGCGGACAGGTCAGGTCAACAGCGGTGGTGATGAGGAGTGGAAATCCTGAAATCCGGCAGTCGTGACTTCTCGATGGCGACGGGGTTTGGACCACGCAATCTGATAGCAAAATTTTCATGGCCGATAACACATTGCACTTCACTCTGAAATCTTAAGCGTTATACTTCTCCTACACTGGCTAATCCTCAGTGACAGTTCTCATGCCAGGCAAGCATCCATGGCAACGCAGCTACACGATTTTCACGAACCACTATAATCCATGCTAATTCTTCACGATCTTTGCATGCATGAATCGAGACCCGTCGATATCAGCCCAAGAACACTCCAATGGCGACAGCTAATCGCAAGTGCTGATACATCCTACTAAATACCCGTGAGACAGGCCAGCCCTTTCCACCTAGTCAGACCCCATACATGTATGATTACTCTTCATTTCAAATGCTTAGGATGAACACTTTGTAAGCCGCCCTGGCTCTTCAGTCAGCACATTTTTATCCTTGCTCTGCACGGGGAGTCGGCGACTGGATGGAACTCACTCTTGCATCCGAGATCTGTCCAGCGAATAGCCAACCAGCAGTCCCAGGAGGGAATATATCCCCATGCCCTAGGTATTGTCAGTCATTTTTTTTTTCTTTCCCACAATTATACATGGAATGGAATGGAATGGAAAAGACATACTTCTCCCCGTCAATGCTCTCCCCATCTCGCATGCACTGAACCGAAAAAGACTGGCCCGGCGCCACTGTGCGTACACTGGAAAAGTCTCTACCAGGCCCGACGCGGCAGTTTACGACAGCGAAGGTGCCTTCGATGCTGCATACTTTTTTTGTGCTGAGATCTGGGGCTGCGTTTGCGTTTGCGTCTGTATCTGCTACGGATATGGGCACATGTAGGAGAGCAGCTGCGTGGGCGACTGCTACTTGGCAGAGCAGAAAAGGGAGGGTGGATTTCATCTTGAACGCTTTGTTGAGATAAAAGAAAGAAAGAGAGAGCCTGGCCTCAGTGAGTTGACAAAGTTGTTCTGCCTGCCTGGATGGGACGTGATGAACATCACATTATAATATCCACAATCTCTGCCCACACTGTCTGGCTACCAGCTGAACGCCCCTTAATTCTCAACTTCACATCACCATATTGCATCGCGACTTGTATGGGTAGGTATGGGTGGCGACCTTCCCGATTGAGTAATTACCGACATATTTCTACAGGCGGGCTTGGGTCTATACTCGGACGTGATTGGGTGGACTGTGTATATTTATCCAGGGAACTTGCCCGGCTGGTTGTTCTCTAATGAGAGGCTTGAGAATACCCGATCCAGTCGATGGAGTGAATTTTCTGTAATGTGCGACGAATTTGGGCGCGTGACATTTGCTTAACCCTGGTTCAGGCTGGGCTCAGTCCCCTGCTCAGGATTTGCTCAGGCTGGCTCACCTTTTTGCTCACCCTAATTACCATTTTCGCCAGCTTGCGCCACAGCATGCTCAGTTGCTTCAGCGCTTTTATTATCAAGTTATTGCAGCAGAACTGAGACACACCAGACGGCCACGGGCCAGTTGGCACCTGCAGCTCACGCGCGTCAATAAGCCGCTGAGCCGCATGGCTAGTGAGAAGGTCGAATCTCATGGCTGTCGACTACTTTCCTGTAAATATGCATCAGTTTAAGGCTTTGCGTGCTGCTTCCTTCCTTATTCTTTGACCTAGCCGCGAATGCTGTTAGACAGGACAGCTGACGAGGCCACCGCGATGTCCTGGCA
>Ga0247760_1001085_pt1 | contig 27139 bp, 15 predicted proteins | sample UWRJL171409R4_FD_179936 | JGI IMG/M metagenome (GOLD analysis project Ga0247760, IMG submission 179936) | Plant litter microbial communities from Arlington Agricultural Research Station in Wisconsin, United States - UWRJ-L171-409R-4 | ecosystem: Environmental > Terrestrial > Plant litter >... | reverse complement strand
CGAATGTTGGTGGTGAGATTGGATGCGGTGGTCAGGTGGGATGATGTACTGAGCGGACTGCTTCCAGTGGCGAAACTTGCCCCAAGAATGATCCAGTATCTCGGGCAATAGGCTCATCAAACCTGGTACTCGGGAGAGACCCGGATATACACTGGGGAGTGTGTGCTGTTGGAGTACATCGGGAGCGTTTGAACCGGCATCAGACTTGCTGTCATCGGAGAAGAAGTCGCTGAATGCATCGTCGGACCACCGGGAAACGTAGTGAGAAGATGTACTTTTAACAGATGGCAGTCGCAACCGTCGGTGTTGCAAACGTTGATCACGATTCAAGCGTGCAGCTTTCCGTCGGCCATGTTTACGGTCGCAGCAGATGCTGTATCTTGTGTCAGGCGACGACGAGAGGTGGTCGGAGCTGTTGCCTGAGGAATCTCGGACGCGGTCCCAATCGTTATCGCTGTGCTGATTTCCGGCATCAATAACTGGGATGTCGCCGACACTATTCCCATGGCAACATCTAGGCAATGACGATGACTGATCTCTCCTTTTTCGATTATGCGTTGCTGACGTACCACGAACGGTCCTGTCTGGCAGAACCAGCCGTGTTTGCATGCCCGGGGAGGAAGGAACCAGGTTGACACGAATGAATGTCAAAATTGGGAGCGGATGGGATTGTGCAAACGGCCCTATTGATGCCCGTAGCATCAAGGTTTCGGTTCGAAAGGAGACAAGTGTGCGCCTTATATGAGGACAATGGAGAAGTGAAACTGTAGAAAGCAAAAAGAGGGGGTTAACATCAAACTTGCGTTCGCAAACATGGCCGAGCAAAAAGGCACCACCTGCAGATCTCCGACGGAGATGACACCACTACTCGGGTTGCACCTTCTTGCTGCCGACACGTTGTGGGGCCACTGATAGAGGGAAATGTGGGAGTGGAACAAGCTTATCTCGGAGTACCCAACATTGGCTCGATCAGCTGGACGCGACCGAAAACCAGGCATCAGGTTTGCTAAAACGGAAGCAAGCTGAGAGGTTTATTCAGGCGGGTCGGGCGCTGACTTGCCGCGTTAGGCAAAAGCGGTCGATAAAATGAGCTGAACGAGCACACATGTGCTCTTGGAGGGCACAACCCACCTACTTGGCTGCCGCGTTCCGTCAATAAACAACCAATCAATTCCCACGGCTGTCCGCCACCCCTCAACACTTGGCGGCGAGACTGCAATTCACCGACCTAACTAAGGTACCTAGTCTGTGCATTGCATTGCAAATCCGTCCCTACACGAGAAATTTGTATATCTATCGGCATGGCGCAGGCATTTACGACACATTCACCTTCCATTCCAGACGCCCTTTTCCAGCACAATTGCTCGTGGGTTGCTGAAGCACCCATCACTCGAGATTACGCTATTTCCATCCATCAGTGTTTCTCGATGTGCAGAGCTGAAGGGCCGTACTGGCATGACTAAAATAGGTAGCTACAGAAGGTCTGGCGCATACCGTTGAGTTGCGTTCAAACTTGAAGCTATTTTTAGCATCAGTTGCCTCGTATATTGCACTAAACTATAGACGCCAACCCCCCCTTAGCTAGGTAGGACATCCAACGGGACTGACTGGCTTACTATCACCCGCTGACTTTGGATGCTGCCCGGGATTCCTTGAAAGGTTGTTTCCATGTATCATGAGGCCGGTAGTACCTATGAACACCATCGTGTGTCACCTAGACGCCTCATCTTCGATGAAGATGTCATGATACGCTGATGTCCACAAGTTCTCAGGTTGTGTCACCTCCGAGTGCTGCTCCTCGGCATCCCGACAAGACAGACTCCCATGGTCTATCCCGGAAAAGCCGTTCTCTTCAGCTTGCGGAAAAAAATTGTACCAGTATGCGTCGCCAAATTGATTACTACCGCCGAATAACTCAATCTCTGATGTTTCAGAATATCGGTTGGGGAGAGACACTCTTGGCAGCAAATTCCCTGCCAGTGTGTCTCGTTGCTGGAGGTCTGAACATGGTGGCGATGATATCTTCGAGGGTTCCGGTGCCAGGGTTGGAGCCAAACCTCGGCATTGCTTCAATGTTGAGTCTGAGTCCCCTCTTGTATCTTCACCGAAAGTCTGACCAAACTTGATCTTGACCTCGTCAAACAAATCCAACATTAGATCTTCGACCTCTTTAGCCTTTCCCGAATATCCCGGTCTTGCTTCAAGGAGAGGAGGGATCATCTCAGATGCCTTATTCCTCCAAAAGTCACTAACTAAGTTCAATGCTTCTTCCACCATGTCCCCGAGATGTGGATTCAGCGGCCTTGGGGTGTCTTCCCCAAACAATCCATCCCAAATGGTGTAGTACTGCTCCCTTTCGCTTTGCTTCCGGTTCGCCCGTTGGCTTAACATATATTGAGCCTCCTTCGACACGACGTTGTTGTTCCTTTCGGGTTTTTGGGCCGGGGGTTGACACTGCCGGGACTGTATATGCTGTTCCCACGGATCCTGTAAGGCGTACTCCTTCAAGCACACTGGACAGTAAAACTTGGGTGGGTAATGCGCCCTGCGAAGATGCTGCTTCAAATCTCGAATCCGTTTGATTTTGATGTTCAAGCAATTCTTGTGAGCGAGTGGGTTTCGTCTTAAGAATGGACATGCCAGCCGCTGAGTTTTCTTTCCTGGCTGAGGACTGGGCTTTTTGTCGGTACCATCTCCACTGTCGTTCTCGTCCGAGCTACTTTCCTCCCCTGGAGTTGCGCTAGGCTTGGCGGTGAGTCTTCGTCTTTTGTCTGTGGTCCCCTTTGGTGTTTCGGACAGGTCGTGCTTCTGACTGTCGGATCCGGTGGACCGGTGACTGTCACTAGCACTGGAGGCAGCCAGCCCCGCGATCCGTGGAGTACTCGTGAAATACACCGTGGAGGAAGGAGATGGCCACTGTTGGAGCTCGTGATGTCCAGTTGCCTGAATGAAATAAAATGGACTCTGTGCTGAGCCGAGACTGGCGCCATCCGGGGCACTGAAAGGTCGATGCCTTCCTTGGCTTGCCACTTCACTCAGATGGCTTGGTGACCTGCTAGTTCGATGTCCTAGTGATTCGAAGGCCATGGAGTTAGAGAACCGTCCGAAAGGCGCAGGGAATTATGGTAGCCAAACATACCATGAGACTTTCCAACGCTCAACAGATCCAAGTCGATCTCGTGAGGCACAAATAGTGAGTGATGGCAGGGAAGAGGAGTCAAGGCTGCTTCAGGTGTGTCGGGCCCTGAACTTCCCGAGAGTGATGGCACTACCGGTATGGAAAGCGGTTCCGTCGAGAGAAAAGAGAAAATTGTATGCTCCAGTGGCTCCTCCTGGTATACAGGGACAAGCGGATTGTTTCTTTGGGGCAGGTTCTCATTGTACACACCCACACCTCCTTCCAAATGGCACACAGCGGGCATGTCCTCTGGAATTGAGGAGTCAATGTCGAAGCTAATCCAGCCATCGGGTTCCTCCGCAACCCGGTGCTCTGGATCCCTGGGGATTTCCATGACGTTATGACTCTGTTTCTTCGTTCCTGAAAGGATATCTGTTGCGGAGCCCGGCTCCTGAAGCAGCCGGAAGCGTGTGGGTCGAGGAAGAAGGCGTTTTGGACCATCTGACGCCGCCAGCTTCTGTGAGCAGCCCCAAAAGCGAGATCAACCCAGTCTTGGCGTGTTGTTGCTGGCGCACAAGTCGCGCAAGTCTTGCACAGGTTTTGCCACTCTGGCAAGCAGATGCGGCGCTGGGCTGTGTTGCTGCACAAATGTGAGAGATTTTGGCGCCAAGGTTGACTTGGAGTTGACCCCTGCAAGGGGCGTGGTGTTATCGGTTGGGCTGCGTCAGCCAGCAAGTCATTGGCTGCAATTACCCAGACTCGTCTTGGTTGTCCCCTCGCAACATTCCCCGAAAAGCTAGGCCATCATCCAAGAGCCATCGCTGCAGCCGAACTTATTCGAGATCCTCCTCGTTGCAAGGGCTTGATATTGTGCTTGGCGGGATACGCCTGAAGGGGACTGCCTGAGGGCGAGATAGGTACGCTGTTGCTGTTGGTACCGTGCAGCAAGACAGTGTTAGACACACGCCTGGGGTTCGTTTCGAGCTGGAGAATTGCGCCTGGCGATGCCCTCACATTTGTGTCTCGCTTGTTTGACACAATTGTGTAAACTAGGATCAGGCGGCCTCTGCCAATGCTCCCGCACTATTGGGGACGCCACGCGTTCCGATACCATGCCGAAAACCCCATGTTCCACCGTGTCTTGAATTGATCTTCAAAGAGACACAACACCAAACCCGAGATTCAGTGATACAAAGGCGTCAAAACTTTGCACCGGCGTATCAGCCACGATGACCTTCATAGGTGTAATTTCGGGTTTCACCTTTTATTTCCAGGCCCTAACATCAAGCCCGCCCTATCTTGCTCTCTTTGACGCTTTCTGGCTTTTTTTGGTCTGTTGCTTCTTGGTATGCATTCGCCAAGCTTGTATCGCATTGTCGCGCGCCGGAAGTCGCAAATCGAGCGTCAATGACGGGAAAGCAAACCCTTTGTTCCCCATTCGTTCCCAGTCTAATGCGCTTCCTCGCGGCGCTGCAGTCGAACATGGTAGGGGTGCTTTTGTCCTGATTTTCGGCAGGACCAAATCGAGTATGGGGCATCTTGACTGACTTGCATCGAGGTCACCCCAGAGGCTCCAGAATAGGTGCCAATCCGCTTGACCCCGCCTCTCCGATATGCTCAGAAGTCCATGCTGCAGGAGGAGCGCTGCGCGATGCGCCGCAGGTTATTCCCGGTGCAGCAGCGCCGGCGGTTTGGCACTACGTGGACCTAGCACCCTTGTGGGCTTGCTTGCAGTTCGGGTATCAATTGGGCGCGAGGGCAGCTGCGACCAAGTTTCCAGTGGATTCATCCACGTTCAATGGTGCTGCTTCTTCACCTGGCCATTCTCAACGCCCAGCGGCCAACAAAGCGCCAAGCAACCGCAGCGACCCCACTAATTCAATTGACCCTTCTCTTCTGGCTGCAGATCCTGGGATCGGTCCTTCAACGTCCAGAACGGCGCCCAAAGGCAAAGAGAAGGCAGTCAAAAAGAACTCGAAGAAGCGGTCGCGCAAGCAGACGGGCGATGGTTCATCCGACGGTGACAGTGAAGACGGGGACGGACCAGGCCGATCGGACCCCCCTGAACGCGGCACAACTGACCGGCAACAGTCTTACGCCTGTCCATTTCTCAAGCTGGATCCACTACGTTACCATCAATCTTGTTCAGGTAAAAGGCTGGAAAACATCAATCGCGTTAAGCAACATATTAAGCGAAGCCATGTTCTGCCACAGCACTACTGCACTTTCTGTTGGACTCCCTCCGAAAATATCGATGCCCTGCGCGAACATATGCATCCACAACGATGCCAGTGGAAGGACCCTCGCGAATCAGATCCGTTCACTCTTGACGAAGCCGAAAGCGGGATTTTGAACACAACTTCCGGTTTATCGAATGAAGAAAGGTGGAACGAACTTTGGTGCAAACTGTTCCCGCTTCACGCCTGCGACCTGCCTTCATCACCTTACGACGAACCCTTGCTCAGCCAGCTGGAGTCGCTGGCAAAGACCATGACAGAGGAAGTCCCTGGCCTGATGGAGCAACACAACGTCCCGCTGGAGAACCGAGCCGCATTCCAATTGGATCTCTTAGCTTTGATCGACAGAAACAGCAATCCAGTACGCCGGTTTCGGCTTAAACCACCCCCCCAAGCTCGACACGCCATGAGGGAGTCACCGAGCATTGTCTTTGGCCCAGGGTCTGACGACATGGGACATTATATTGGAAGAGGAGAGTATCCCGACATTGCAGGCAACACCATTGAAACAGCTGATCCCCAGTGGGACCTGGACTGGAATGGGCTCGTGGGCGGACATACTGCTGAGTGACGGCATCGTTGGCTGAGATGCTTGGCGTTTCACATTGACCGGTTGGGGGATCATATCAAAATTTTGGAGTGCTCGTGTTGGTCTCATGTAGTCTCTTTGGCGATTTCTGTCAAGAGAGTCTGTTTATACTCTTGTCATGGACTGGTGCTGTTAGGGCTCAGTTAGGTGCCTGCTATCCTACTTATGTTCTTCTTTTAAGCGTTGTAGAATAGTGTTCACCTGGAAGGATATTTATTGGGTGGGTTCGAAGAACACGTGAAGTTTTGAGGAGTTTATAGACGTGGACTAGGAACCAGGTAGGATAATTATACGTTAGCTCACAATCGACAAAAAGATCAATGCTTGGGATTACTAATATCCGTATTTAATGTTATTCAATCTTCCAATCCCCACGGAGCTGAATTAGGAAGGAGTACTTAGATGAAGTGCGACTCGGATATGCACCAAGCTCACCATCAGAACCGTAAACCCGCATCTGGCACCAACAAGATCTGTATCTAATACTAATCAGTCGTCCAATCCTGACTCAGGCCGATCAGTGACGTGATCACCTGAATATACCCCTCACAATGTAGAAACGGGAGTGTGACCCGGACTACTCCCACTGACAAATCAGCTCAACTCAACACGTAGGATCAGCTTAGTAATTCCCAGCCGGGACCGCGTATTCGGAACCGCGAGGTCCAACACGCGGCTCATAAAACACCCCCTACCCCTTCAACCTCTTTCCCAGCCAGCATGCAACTGACGTCTCTTATCTCCCGCCTCCTCGCAAAACAAGCCCCATTCACCATGGCCGCCACCCAAACCGCCCTCGTCGTCACCGCCATCGGCCAGCCCCTCACCCTGATCCACAACCATCCCATCCCCTCCCCCGGGCCCAACCAAGTCCAGCTCAGAGTCTCCGTCGCCGGAATCAACCCCCACGACCAGAAAGCCCGCGACACCGGGCTCTTCATCGCCGGCAAGCTCCCCGCCGTCCTCGCCAACGACGTCGTCGGCACCATCACCAGTCTCGGCCCCGACGTCAGCGGACTCACCATCGGCGACCGCATCGTCTCGCACGCCACCTTCACGCCGGGCTTCACCCAGCAAGGCCTGCAGGAGTACGCACTGGCTGATACAGTGGCACTGGCGAAGATTCCAGAGGGCATGACCGACGACGAGGCAGCCACGCTGCCGACTAATATCATCGCGCCGCTGTTTGGGCTGTTTGCGTCGCTGAAGATCCCGGCGCCGTGGGCGGCCGAGGCGGAAGGGTTTGACTACGCGGGTGCGACGGTGCTGGTTATCGGTGGGGGGTCTAACTGCGGGAAGTTTGCCGTGCAGCTTGCTGCGCTTGCGGGGATTGGGAGGATTGTGGTTGTTGGTGGGCAGGAGGCGGAGCTCAAGGGGTTTGGGGCGACGCATGTGGTTGATCGGCATGGTGGACATGATGCTGTGTTGGGGCGCATACGGGAGATTGTGGGCGATGAGCTTGTCTTTGCGTTGGACGCTGTGACTCCGCCTCCGGAGCAGACGCTTGTGATTGATGCGCTATCGAACACGAAGCGTGGTGGTCTGGCGAGGTTGCTTCATAGTGGTGCGCCGTTTGACGCGTCCAGGATCAAGGGGAAGACGGCCGGGTTCGACGTGCACAATGTTATTGGGCTGTCGCAGTTGAATCCGGGCCTGGCTGGGCCGTTTTGGGAGCGGGTACTGGGGTATTTGGAGACGGGGAAGATCAAGCCTCTCGGTTATGAGGTGGTGGAGGGGCTCACGCCGGAGGGAGTGAATCCGGTGTTTGATGGGTATCGGGATAAGAAGAGAGTTGTCAAGACGCATGTCCATCTTTAGGATATCCTATCAGGAGATAGAATCTTAGTGTCTTGCGTTGACGTTCAGAAATAGCCAGGGATAGCGATTGCAAAAAGATCGCTGTATGCTGATATCTGGGAAGCAGATGTGATGAATAAGGCATGCTTTGTCTCCGAACATTCCGCCAGAGCCTCTGCAGACAACTGTGATTTTACCCCCCAGGCCCCGTTACCTCTATAGCCGATTCTTTCTTCGCGCCTCGTGCTGAAGTTGAAGTGGAAGCTCTCTCCACCGGCCTCATGGTTTCAGACGACCTCGCAACTCGGAGGTCTCTGCCTGGCGGCTGTTTTCGGTCTCTCACAAGTGTTACCTCGACTCGAATCTTGCGCGGATGCTGCCCCCTTTCGGGACCGGGTTTGACGCTGGCTATGATCACATCTCCAGAAGGGATAATCTCTAAAGCCCGGTCTGAGTGAACAGTCTCGGGTGGAAGCTGCCTGACCTGCTCGCCGTATTCTTGAAACGCCAGCAAAGCGTTGCTTTGCTGTTTGAGCATTAATTGATCACTCGGGCTGTGTCGTATTGTACACCAGAAGTTCGAGCCACGGCATCCAAGCAGCACTGCGATGCGGATTGGAGATCCTCTGTTGATTAGACCATCGCGCTCGTGTCTCTGCGCGGCTCGAGTTTGTTTGTAGTCACTCGGAAGAGCCGGTCTGATGCTCAGTATGGCCACCGTCAGAAGCCAGTTCCGCTGTGATTCCTCGGCTTCTGTGACCGTCTCTCGCGACGGGTAGGAGGCCTCCACGATAATGCCGCCTTCTTGTTCGTACATTGGGTCGTTGTGACAAATCCAAGTGGGAATAACGCTGATTGTCCGTGTACGGTTGTAACTTGGGATTTTTCGAGGCTGGACAAACAAGGTTCCATGCTCAAACTGCTCTAGAACACGGAATGGTACGAGCGCGAGCCCATGAGCTTGAACTCGCAGCATGAGTGGGGCAGATGTTGACCCATAGCTCGCATTTGGGTCTGTTCGAAAGAAAGAACATAGGTACGCGTCCATCTCAACATGAACATAGGATGTCCAAACCAGATGCATGGTCCTCAGCTTGCTCCAACGTTTGGCAAGTACTGTCAGCCGTAGTCCTCGATTGGTCACCGTCGCAGGATGTAGTATCGGCCCAAAGAGATGTTGTTCTTCATCCGTTACGTCCCGCGTCGGATGGCGGAAGCTGACGAACGACGACCACGACAGAGATGGTGCTATTTCTGCCACCGGGTCGACAACTGGCTCCTCGTAGCCGTCGTTAACGGTATGAAGCTTTTGTTGGAGTGACCTGACATCAAAACAATCAGGAGAGAGGGCTAGCGGGGATTGGGAAAGTTTGGAAGGCCCTCGCTGTGCTCCGTGTGTCCACGGACCTGGCGTCCACGGCCCTGGCGATGCGAAGAGAGAGTAGTCTTCGTTCTGCTGGAGAATTTCCAGCTGAAGCCGAAGAAACGCATTCTTCCCTTCCCCATACAGCAAGGGCATGTTGACGCTGAATATGCCAAGCAAACTGTACGCGATGTCTTCAACTCTGGTTGTGTGGCGCTTGCTTGCCCAGCTCATTCTCTCCGCCGCCGAGCAGATGGAAGGGCTTGCACCCCTGAGAACTTCCACTCGGATTCCCGTGGCCTCCTCTAAATGCCGTTCCAGCGACGCTTTGGTGCCAAGCTCGACCCAGTTGCGTGAGTAGAACTCAACACGGGCTGGTGCGATCAACTCCTGCAGAGTCCAGCCTCTGGAGAACCACCTGCTTGTCTTGAAGTGGGCAGCGTTCTCACTGCTGAGGAACCAGCCATACCCTCCCAGGCAGTCGATGTCGGAAAGGTAAACGTAGCAAACAGAGGACCGCTGGTACCAGCTGTACATCGAGTTGATCGCCTCGGACAGCTCGGCGCTGGAGGTTTTGTCGATGCAAATTGTGTCGATCCAGACATATTTGTAGCCGTCCTTGCGTGCCTGTTTGCAGCAGCCCTCAATCTTTGCATACCCTCGACTTGCCTGAATAGCGTCATTGCGACTGAGCATGTCCGCATGGCTGAGCTCCTCAGCGCCCCATGTGTGCGACAGGATTGCGTACGGGGGACAGTCGCTGAAGAATTCCCGGAACCGCAATGTCTCGGAGTGAAGGAGTCTCATGGCAACAACTCCTCACTGGCCAAGCTTCAGAGTCGGTGGGGCATGTCAATGAACCTCGAAGGCGATGGTGAGGGCGCTTTGGAGGGGTTTGGATGAACGGGAGGCGTATGCGGTCGTGATAAGCGACAGGAGACTGCATAGCGCTAGGCAGCCACTGTGTGCAGATGGAGGAATGATCCGAACGCAATGACAGCGACATGATTGGTAGGAAAACAGACTGAATGCAACATCAAAAAGCAGGTCCAGCATATCACGTGGTTTCCAAAATGAGTTGGCATTTTTTAGCAGTGTTTTGCAGACAAAAATGCCAAGTCATTTTGGAAACCGCGTGCATATCAACGGTAGACGGCGTTCGACGGAAGGGTGATCTCTTTTTGGGATTACTGGGTCGTCTGCCTAGTGAGCGGGCATCCTTGTGGACTCTCGTTGCGGCAGACAAGGATTATTTTGGGGGGTGGGGGGGAAACAGCTGTCTTAACAGATTCCAGTGCAAACAATGCCGATTGGGTTTACGTCCGTACCACCTCCGCTCCGAGGATGCCGCTTGAAGTGGGGATGCACAATGGACTGAATCCGTGGTTGCTGCAAGATATGATGCCTGGGATTTTAAGAGAACCACTGTCAACGTCATGCGCAATGGAAGAAGTTGTTTCGGGAGCGAGCGCGAGAGCGGAAGCGTGGCATTTTGATCCTGGAGCCCTTGCGATTGGCAGGTCCGGGCCTCAAAGGTGCCAAGGTCACGAGTTGCGCGAGTGTCGCGGCGGGATATTCCGAGGCCCGACACTTCCGAGAAATCACCGCTTCCACAAGTGCCAATTCGCGCTAATCCTGATTCGGACAAGAACACTTTTTTTTACCTCAACGAACCATCCACATCAGCCAGCGACATCGTCCGGTTCTCCTGGTCAACGGCACACTCTGCATTCGTCTCTTCCTCACTTCCCACATCCTTCATTATACGATACCCAGCCTGTTCGATCGCGCGACACAGGGCCTCCACGCATCATTCTTCTCCGTCACGATATCTTCGTCGTTTAATCCGCCATCATGTTTGCCGCTTCCAGAATCCAGCGCCGTGCCTTCACGGCCTCGGCCAGAAACGTAAGCTGCTCGCTCCTCGCTCCGATCTGGCCTCACGGCCTGCGCCTACAAGGCAGCACTATCGCCTGTCGATGCAGGTTCCAATTGAGGACAACTGCTGACTTCTCTTCGGACAATAGCTCTCCAAGGTTACCGTCCTCGGCGCTGCCGGCGGTATCGGCCAGCCTCTCTCCCTCCTCCTCAAGCTCAACCCCCTCGTGACTGAGCTCGCTCTCTACGACATCCGTGGTGGCCCCGGTACGTTACACAGCAATCTCCACTTCCAGACGTGATTGTCTCGCCCTGGCGCCGTCAATTGACGCGAGCTGATGTTTTATCCCTCGTCCAGGTGTCGCTGCCGACATCTCCCACATCAACACCAAGTCCAGCGTCAAGGGCTACGACCCTACGCCTACTGGCCTTGCTAATGCCCTCAAGGGCGCCGAGGTTGTCCTCATCCCCGCCGGTGTACCCCGCAAGCCCGGCATGACCCGTGACGACCTGTTCAACACCAACGCCTCGATCGTCCGCGACCTCGCCAAGGCGTGCGCCGAGTCGTGCCCTGAGGCCAAAATCCTGGTCATCAGTAACCCCGTCAACTCGACCGTACCCATCGTCGCCGAGATCTTCAAGGCCCGCGGTGTCTACAATCCCAAGCGCCTCTTCGGCGTGACCACCCTTGACGTTGTCCGTGCCAGCCGCTTCGTCAGTGAGGTCAAGAGCACCGATCCCGTCAACGAGAACATCACCGTCGTCGGTGGCCACAGCGGTGTCACCATCGTGCCCCTCTTCAGCCAGAGCAACCACCCCGATCTCTCTGCCAACGCTGAGCTCATCAACCGCGTCCAGTTCGGTGGTGACGAGGTCGTCAAGGCCAAGGATGGTGCTGGCTCTGCCACCCTCAGCATGGCCATGGCTGGTGCCCGCATGGCTAACAGCGTCCTCCGCGCCGCTAAGGGCGAGAAGGGTGTCATTGAGCCCACCTTCGTCGACAGCCCCCTCTACAAGGACCAGGGCATCGAGTTCTTCAGCTCCAAGGTCGAGCTCGGTCCCAACGGTGTTGAGAAGATCCTCCCCCTTGGCAAGGTTGACGCCATCGAGGAGCAGCTCCTCGAGGCTTGCTTCAGCGACCTCAAGAAGAACATTGAGAAGGGCAAGGCCTTTGTTGGTACCAACCCCGGCAAATAAATGCCTCGCGCAATTGGTGTCGAGCGGGCTGAGTTGGGAAGTAGGAGGGTGTGATCATATTAGGGCAGGAGTGTGCATTCGCTGAGCAGAGTGTGCCGTTGCGACGGTGGGTATCGGTTATTGTGCTGGCGACCAGTCCAGCCTGGGAAAAGGAAAATTTTGGCTTGGGTTGTTCTTTGCTTAGGCCATGGCGTTCCAGGCTTCTGCAGCGCCGGCTTGGATTCATTCATAGGGGTGGCGAGACGGTGAGGATGGATCCGGAGTAGACGTTTGCATTTTGCCTTCTCTCCCTTTCTCGCACACACAGACGTACGGAGAAAAATAGAGGAGGCGTTCGTGGACTGTGTATCATAGTTTACCGATAGCTTCACTGGTGTATTCAAGTTGTTCCCATACTCAAAATGCTGGAGAGTAATGGAAAATTGTAGTGTGTGTGTGTATGCACCTCTTACGGCCCTCTAGATACAGTACAACAGAAACGGCTCACAACCCTCTCTAGTTCTATTACCCAACTCTCTACTGTTGCCGACCAGTCCTCCATGCTTGCAGCTGAGCCGCGCGCTCTGCCAACTTGCGCTCTAACTCAGCCACCTTCTCCTGCTCCTTCTTCTCATCCGCTTCCTGCTTGATCCTTTGCACCTCTGCCTTGCGCACCCTCTCGCGCTCCAGCTGATCGGGGCGACGCTCCGCGATATCGCGTGCGCGCAGGTCGCTGAACAGGAACTTGAGAACAATCTCAATAAGGTAGCACGCGACGTAGTCAATGATCATGACTGCGGTCATGGTGGTCTTGAACTCGTCCTTGAACGGTACCAGCTTCATGGCCTGGTTGAGCTCGGGGATGAACTCGGTAGAGCAGGAGAACGCGATAGCTGTGACGCCGAGGATGCCGTAGAACATGCCCTTGTTTTCGGACAGAGACTCGCGGAATGGGCGGCCCTGGTAGTTGACGGCGAAGGTGGAGATCTGCTGGATCAACTGGAGGAGGTAGACGGCGCTGTTGAGTAGCGACGGGGTGAACTCGGCCTCGAGATCGACCATTTCAGAGCGACTGCGAGGAGCCATATTAGCCAGAGGGTAGATGGGAGGGAAATACGGGGAACTTACGGCTCAAGGATATCACAGTAGCGGGCGATGTAGATCAAAGTAGCGCAGTGAACTGCGAACTGGCCGAGAATAGATCCAATGATGTAGAAGTTGAAGATGTTGGGCTGAGGCCTCTCCTTGGATAGACCCTCCACGGACCGGGCGCGAGAGATGGACAGGAAGCAAACACTCATGAGCATACCGCTGATCGTGATCTGCCCGTCGCCAAACTTGATGCCCTCCAGGTAGAGGACGCTCAGGCTGTAGGCGCTGATGAGACAGTTCAAGGCGAGGATCTTGTACATTTGAATGGTGGCGACCAGCGTGCATCGTCCCTGGCGGATGATGTTCGGGATGGCGACAACGTTACGGAGCTTGGAAGTAAAGGGTGCGGCTACTGAGGCATCGCCCAGCTTGAGACTCGGGGGCTCGTCATCCATCTCAACATCCATCATCCCCGCTGTCAGCTTGTCTGCGAAGTTCGAAGCATTCTTTGCTGCTTGAGCTGCCTTGGCTTGTCTGGGATCCTGGTTGATGAGCTGCTGGGCCGCGGGGGAGGTGACCGTCTCGATGTCTGTTCCGTTGGCCTTGGCCAACTCAGCGACAGTGACGCCTTTCTTTGCCGCCTCACGCTCCATAGCTTTCATGTAGTGAGGGTTAGACGGGCCAGGAGGATAGAGGTGCGCAATCAAGACAGGGACAGGGGGCTTGGGCTGGCCCCAACGAGTCATTAGGTCAGCCTGCTTCTGGTAGAGATCCTTCATCTTGGTGTTTCTTGCGTGCTCCGCGATCTTTGTAAGATCTTGTGGAGTTCCGTTGAGAAGGGCGACGCCAATATGAGCCTGTTTCAGCGCACCAACATCGTTCGTGCCATCTCCAGCCATCAGAGTGTAGTAACCCATATCCTTGAGGCCAAGGAGAATGTCTTCCTTTTGCTTCGGCGACACTCTCGCGTAGACCCAGGTGTTGCGGATCAGGGATTTCCAGCCAACTTCACCTTGGAACTTGGCCAAAGCGTACCCGGTGACGCACAGGTCTTTTGTCTTGATGATCTCCGGATCGATAGGCTTCGTGGGATCAACGTTGATGCGGACCTTGTCGTCCACACTGCGCCAGACAAGCGTCTCCTCTCCGTGGCTAGTGTGTTCGGGTGAGTCCAAAATGAGAACCTCACGATCCACGATCTCAACCTCCCGCGCAACATGGACAGCAGTGAGGGGATTATCGCCGGTGATCATGACAACACGATGGCTGCTTTCGTTGAGCATCTGAACTGCCTCCTTAGCATCGTCCTTGAGGGGGCACTGAAGAACGAGAAAGCCGGCAAATGTGAGGCCAGCCTCGACATTTTCCCGCTTGAGGTCATTGATCTTGTGTGTGCCGAGTTCGTTATCGCTAGTAAGGTGCTTGTAGGCGAGGGCCAGTACTCGGGAGCCACGGCGGGTGAAGTATTTGAAGGTCTCTTCGTAGTCTGCGGGAACCGTGACAAGCATCTTCATGATGGTTTCGGGCGCACCCTTGACTGCAACGAATGTGCCTGCCAGCTTCTTACCGGTCCTGGAGTCGGTGGCCTTGATAGATGCAACGGAGCTTTGACGTTTCAGGGCAGAAGAAAACTGGAATCGACGCTTGATCTGAACGGAGCCAATGGTGGAGGAAGAATCAGCCTTTCCATCTTGCTTGGTGGTGAGAATGTCGTTCTTTCCAAGTTGCCAGCGCAAAGCATTCAGGGTTGCCTTCTCCATGGGATCGCCAACAATATCTCCCTCGTCCAGTCTCACAAGGGCGTGGGCTGTAGCGAGAACAAGTGTCGTTTCCATGGGTGATTCATGTACCGCGGTCATGTTGCTGTGGGCACCATCGGATTCTCTGGGGGTGCTTGTGCCAGAATGTCCAAGACCAAGACCAGCAATACCCTCGACAACCAGGTCCTCCCCAGTCAGGGTGCCGGTCTTGTCGAAGCATGCCACGTCAATGCGGCCAGCAAATGGAATCCGGAAGGGCTCGGTGCAGAAAATGGCGTACTTGGCGAGCGCCGCGAGACTGGTGTTGACAGCAAGACTCAGCTCCATCGGGAGCTCCGGGGGCACGACACTAGTGACGATCAAGACGCAGTCGAGCAAGAGCTTGGAGCGCTTGCGATCCTTCTTAACACCCTCATCCCAGACATACCAAGAAGCGGCGATGGCGAAGATCAAGAGGAAGAGAATGAAGAGCAGTGCCTCGACGTTGTTGGCCGAGACACGCTCTGTCGAGTAGATCATGGTCCGGACCAGACTGCCCTGGGACGTCTCGAACCCGGTCTTGGTGACAATTGCCATTGCTCCCTTGTCCGGTGGCGCGGGTACCCCAGAAACAAGCTTCGGCCTCTCTTCGTCCGTATTTCCGTGCGTGATCTGCAGGACCTTGGTGCCACCCCAGAGAAAGGCGTTCTTGTCAAGACCGTCGGTATCAAGAGGCGCGTCGCCAGGTCGGAGCTGAATGGAGTCCTTCAGGAGAGGCGTACTCTCGCCAGAAAGCATAGCCTCGTTCACAATGGCAGCTCCCTCCACAAGGATCATATCGCAGGCAACGCCGCCGTCCTCCTTGGTCCGGGAAACAGAGACAAGGTCGCCTGGCAACAACTTGTCGCTCTGAACCTCAGTCCACTTTCCAAGACGAAACACGTAGATATCGTATGGCTTGATGCTCATGCTCCGGAACTCGGTCATGGTGCGCTGGCGTTGCCACACCACGGTGCTCTCGAACATGACGAGCATGAACAGGGTGAAGAGCGAATAGTACCAGTACTCGTCCAGCATCCACAGGCCAACGCAGAAGATCTGGAACACGAAGAACGGCGCGACCGCATGCTCCTTGAAGAGCTCGCCAAACGTGGGAACGGGAATATCGAAGGTGTTCGTGCCATAATGTTGTTCAAGGTGCTGGAGCTGGGCAGCGCTGGTGATACCCCTCGATTTCTGGAAAGTCTCGAGTTTCGGGGTCGGCTCGGCGTCGATGTGGTATTTCAGCGGGCTGAAGCTTTTGGTCTCGGGGTTGAAGAGGAAGCGGCGCTTCTGGAACAGGAACGAAAGGGACGTGTTGCCGCCGACCTGTGCCAGACGGCAAAGTTAGCTCAACTCTGGGGAACCGGATAGCGCGGGGATGGGTAGGGGTACCTTGTCGCGCACAAGCTTGCAGATGTCGGCGGTGCCGGCGTTCGCGATGGGGATAACCTTGATCAACTCGGCGTCCTCAATGGAGCGCGCCTTCTTGGTCGTGAACGCAGCGCGGAGGTTGACGCTCCAATGGGTGCAAAGCCAGACCAGCGACTGGACTGTGATGATGGCGCCGACCCAGACGAAGGTCCACTCGGGGGCTTGGATGTGCTTCTCGTAGAGCTCGGCGCTCAGGTAGAACCGCAAGAAAACGGGCCATATTATCGCGAAGGGCCAGATGTAGGCATGTCGCTGGAGCGGTAGCGGCCGCAGCAGGTCGGCAGATTTGATCTGCGCATTATCGACGAGCGGCGCCATAGCAGGCAAAAGAGAAATTATAACACGCGCCTATCCTGACGGCATCGATGTTGACCGCTCAAACAGAACGGCGATCGGTCTGAAGGGGTTGATAATGAGCGGAGAGAAGGAGGCCCAGCGAATGCGGGATGCGATGTGTACACTTTTTCGTTGGCTCTCTAGCTGCTTCCAGGAAAGTGGGACGCCACCGCGGCGGCGAGCCCCGGTTTCTCAGCTGTCGCGCCCACACGTGCACGGACTTGGAACTGCAAGATCTGCCGAAGAACACCCGCGCCAACGACAACACTTCAACGCCATCGCCCGCCATGTTCACGACACCAAACCATAAGCAGATGCAGCAGGTCACACGTAATGTTCAATTAGAGGGACCTAGCTAGAACGCGGGGAGATTTCTCAGCCCGCGATGACGGGCACAGTCATCGCGACCACCTATCCGCCTTAGGACCATATGTGAAATACAGCCAATATTCCCACAATTATGCCCGCCATTGCGACCATCATTGTGACTGCCATTATTTTCGCATCGTTGATGCGGTTGCTGTCAACAATTCGTAGCATCGTCTCCCTATGCCTCTCAGCTCGTATGGCCTCCGTCTCTCTATCCCTCTCAACACGTATCGCGTCTCTCCTGTCGTCCTTTCATTCGCAGGGTGAAGAGGGCTGATTGATTGAGGAAGATGACTTACAATTGGACTACAGACAGTTTGCAGGCGGAAACGCGTGAGTGCGTCGATATTTTCGATAAAGGCAGATGGTGAAGAAAGAGGAAGAAAGTTCAGACCGGGCACTTGGTGAGGGAACCGGCAACATATTTGTGGCCAGGAACCTCCCGAGTGACCCGGAAGACTTTACTCGTTGAAATTAGGTGGTGTCGAACATTTGCCAATTTCCAATTTATGCGCGTCAAACTAAGGGCAGATTCAACTGGTTAGAAGAATGATATTTGATGAGGCAGAACACAGACATGATGCATTATGCAAGAGATGCAGCGGACAAAGGGGGAAGGCCGGTGCTGGACTGGAGCCTCACTGGCACACGAGATTCTAAGAGCATCGCTAGCTGATTTTTAAATGTGTCAGCATTGCTGGCTCATACTAGTCGTTTTGTGCATATGTGATGCCTTGAGAAATATGGGTCAGGTAGTTTTCCAGTTGCAAACCTTTTCCAAGAAGTTTGTGATTCAGTCCTTGACTCATTGAAAACAGTGACAGGTGTCTATTTTTGGGTAGCAACCACAAATGCAACATCCTGAGGAAAGCTCCCCTCATGCTGAGCAAACTTGTAGAAACATGTCTTCAGACTGGAGTAAAACACCAGCCTCATATACAAATATATATCTCCGTTCTCCCCGTGAAGCTTGGCGGAAACGATGGGCGGAACAAAGTCATTTACTGTCAGGCAGCCCGAGACATAGCATCTCGCAGTATATATACAGCCAACAATCGAAATCTAGCAACCTATACATGAGACTCATCATCGCACTACCCAGCATGTTTTTGCTCATTCAGACTCATCGGTGCAGATGCCTTTTTCTTGACTATATATCTAACAAGAGGCAAAAATAATGCGGAACTTGACGATCTGGCCCTCAATCCACCCATGTTGATAGTTTGGCACACGGAGCTTTCGTCGGACGCCATAGCAGGCTCCGCATTTTGATTGGTGGCTTCATCCTCGCGCAGCGCGACACCGCCGGCAGAATTCCCGAGATTGCCGAGAGACTGGAGACACGAGAGGTCATGTTGGACGCTCTGCACAAGCGAATCTGGCCTGTATGGTGATTGAAATCGTCGCCCTGATTGCTCTGCTCGTGGTCACTGCGGCTGCACGATGTGCTTTCGAAAATGGACCATCAGGAGCCGTTCGAAGACATAGACGTGCGAACGATTTTGTGTCATCCTTGGCCATCATGGCTACTCACGATCCTGCCAGGGGCACCCAAGCGGCGGGAAAGGGCTATCATGAGCAAAGATCCAACGATAGGCCATACTTCACTAGATCCGGATTGAGGCTCATGATCGCACCACCGGTCACCACGTATTGAATATTTCATCCAGGCCCCTCATCGGGTGTAGGTTCCTTCTCATTACCCAGCTATATACCTGAACTGAACGACTCGACGGAACACCTGATGACCTGACTTTTCGTCACTCACGTTGACGCCGAGCCTCGTATACAGCGGTCTTTTCGGATGCCACATCCTCTTCTGGACCCCGATACAGCGATGACTGTAGCACTCTTTGCCTACAGCTCATCAGAGGCGTTGACCGCTTGATTAGGCTTGGCCGGAGCCATGATGACCATGAGGGCCAGAACGATGAGCAGCACAAGTGCGACCACCATGAAGGCCACTATGACCATCTTGTTGCGCTCTTGGGACTTCTTGGCTTTCTGGTTCTTGGCTTCCTCGTTCTTGGCTTGGCCGGCCAGAATCGCCACCGTGCGTTCATGGAACATGTCCAGCAGGTGCTCTCGCTTTGCCAGTCGCTCTGGCATCTCGTCGGTGGTGCTGTTGTCGCTGGTGCCGTAACGCTGGACGGTAGCGGCGCGTCTATGAGAGCTGCAAAGATCGTCGACAGCAAGCTGTACCATCGCAGCCAACTGCACGGGCTCGTAATTGACGAGCGAGGCATGTCTTCCATCCGTCATCGCCGAAAAAAACATATGGCTGATGGCGTTCATCACGAACACCATGTGGAAGTCGGTGTTTGTGATCACACCGCTCTCTGCTAGGCCTGCCACAACAGCCCTAGCCCAGGCAGTGTGCGCGTCATGAATTTTGTTTCTCTGTGCACCAGTGAGCTGAGGCCAAACATAGCGATCACCAGAAGGGTCTACCTACCTCGCTGCCTTCGGCGATTTGGGCCACCTCGGAGCCCCCATCCTGAACCGGAACTGTTGCGCGAGCATTTGGTCAGCTTTGCTCCTGGTAAAGCAGATGATGGCGACGCGTACAGTTGTCACTGAAATCCGAGCCGGACTCGGAAGAATTGGTGTTGGGAGCCATCTTCGACGACTTTGGCAGCGACTTTGGTTGCGGTCGTCGATGTTTTGGTCGTCGATGTTTTGGTCGTCGATGTTATGATCGATGGGTATTGCGTGGGGAGGAACTTTTCAGCGCCTGCTATGTGGAAGATCTCGCCAGAATCAAGCCCTAGTTCCACTCCAAGTAGGCCCACGCAGGCCTTGTCTGGGAGACATATTCATCTGACGTTTGGCAGATCACGTTGCAATATTTGTTTTCTTCCCAGCCAATGAGATCTCCGAGATAGGCAGGTATTTCGAGATTCCAGTCCGCTTACCCCACTGTTTCTCAGAAATTGTTTGCCAAGGTCCAGGCATCTCAGAATCACTCTTTCCATTTGTGCCGCGCTCACCTACAAATTTCCTTGTTGCTGTTACGGCTTGCTTGATTCCTTACTTTTCCATCAACCTCAAAACAATGGCCTCTCGTCGCCGCCGCCCTCGCGCTACCGCACCAAAAGGCTTTATCGACCAGCCTGCTCAGGTCGCCGGCGATGGCAGCCAGCCCAATGAGCCGACCGGCACGAACAGGCCGAATCAGTCAAACCAGGTAAGCTCGCAGTTTTCCTTTGCACTTGATCGCGCCTACTATCGCCGACCAGCGTCAAAATGCGAAGGCTGCTTCCGGCCTAGCTCCCCAATATGCCGAGTCAACGACTTTAAGTGTGGCTTACCAGCATGAGGTCTTTCCATTTGCTGACTGGAGGGTTTACATTAGGATTCGCGGGTTCACCAAGCACAGCAAAAGCGTTTCCTCGACGAATTCTTTTCGGGAGTGGACCGGCGGAATGATATTTGGATGCAGAGAAAACACAAGCTTCTGAGAGAGCATAGGTGGGCCATGATAGAAATGACCCGGGCGTCCAACGCAGAGATGGCCTACAAGAATAACCTCCACAACCTCAAGATTGTTGAGCGAAACGCCGCCCGCGAGGATGAATGCTGGAACAAAACGCTAGTACACTTGGAGAACTCTCAGCGTGAGATACTTGAACACCACCAGAAGATGCAGCACAAGATGCAGCACATCATCGCCCTCATTGTTGCGCTCTTCATTTTTGCGTGGCTGTATGGGAAGTAAGACCTGATGGCAGAGTGCTAGTCTCAACTCTGAGAGACCTGTATACGAGCTATATTAGTCGGGGCTTGTAGTCGATAAAACGGCAGATGAACATGAGTCCTGATGCGCCTTTTGAGAATTGGTGATGCGTTTGATGCTGTGACGTGAAAGCCTTTCCCCTTGATCCTGTTGGTAAACGGAGGCGACCATGCAAGTAGAGCCATGCCTCCCGCTGGAAGTGCCAGGCTTGGGGTCGCCCAGAAACCAACAGCCTTCTCACCACCTGGCACCACTCAACCCAGAGGTTCTTCAGATCTCACCTAAAATATACGGCCCTCCTCCGCGGGCAATTCTTGGTGCCCCACTTCATCAAGTTCAAGTCACGAAAATCACTCCGTCCGGCCGGTTGTGGTGCGCTCGCCCATAAATTTCTCGCGGCTGTTGATCGGCATTCTTCATTTCTTCCTTTTTCGACCAACCTCAACAGCCATGCCGCCGCGCCGTTATCGTCGCTCTCGCTCTCGCGCCGCTGCGCCAAAAAGGCTTTGTCGATCGTAAGTCATCAGCTACCCACCTCTGAGTCCAGATTAAAGTAAATCTAACTTCGCATTCTTCAGTGCTGGACCAAGATATGGACGATTTTGCCCACCAGCCCGCCGCTGCGGATGGCAGCCAATCCGGTGCGCCAGCCGCCGAGGATCAGCCGCGTCAGGCAAAGAATGTATGTCTGCAATTGCTCTAGTGTTCATCCTCTTTCCATCTGCTGACCGGATCATACACGTCAGGACCCCCGCGCCCAGCAAGCCCGCACGGCCGAGGGACAGCGTTTCTTCAGGGACGGCTTCTCGAGATCGGAGGATGGCCAGAGAGACCGCAAAATCTTGGGAGAGTTTTTGCAGGGCCAGGCGGAGATGAACCGCGAGTTCATCACAGAGGTTGTCGACAAGGTTCTCCAGTCGAATGAGTGAAACAACGCTCTGCACGACCACACAAACTTACGAAACGCTGCTCTGCAGCGCGAAATGATCGAGGAGAACGCTAAGCTGCAGCGTGACAACAATGCGCAGAACGCTACTCTCCAGCGGGAAATTTTTGAGCAGAACGGTGCGCTCCAGCGCGACATCAGCGATCGAAACGGTGCGCTCCAGCGCGAGATGAGTGAGCGGAACGCTGTGTTGCTGCGTGAAATCACTGAGGAGAACGCTGAATTCCGTCGTGGAATCCTCAACCAGTACTCCATCAGCGAGATTGCCCGTCATCGCGACATCATAGCTTACAAGGAGAGGATGTTGAACAAGGTGAAGGAGATACATCGCGAAGCATCTGCCACACCTTCGCGGGCGGTCCGGGACAACGATGAGCAGCGCATGGGATTTTCAGTGGGAGGAGTGGGCGTGATGCTTGGAGGAGTGGTCCTTGCGGTGCTCGCATACTACTATACTAGTATCCTGTGGCTCTTTGGGGTTCGGAGTTGATCGCAAAATGTCTTCGCTCTGGAGCGCCTGTCTCTGCTACATCTGCCTAGGTTGTGGTTGGCAATGGAGGAAATAAACGATTGTTCAGGCGGGCCGTAAGTTGTCAATTTTTGCAGAGTGGGTTTTGTGACGTGAAAGCCTTCCCCTTTCTCTTCTGTTGGTTGCACGGCGGAGGATTCTGCTTTCCACGCTGCCACGATTTTGTGCCAGGTCGCAACTGCTCGCTGTTTGCGCTGTTGGCCGTTTCCTTCATGGTGGATGTCTGGAAGCCCTCGACTGTCGCTTCCGCCTCACTGGGGCAAGGTCGACCTCAAGTCGTCATCACCTTGTTTACCAATGAAGGGGGCATGCGCGACTGCTCGTTTATCTTCTTTAAGACCATGACGTCCCCCCAATTCTTGGACGGGGGCCTTCTTCTTCCACATCACCAATCACCAGCAAAAAATGTCTTCGCCCGACGCCAACGCCAGCCACGGCCTGATTGTCCCCGATCGCTTGCCTGTAACATCTCGTCGCCGCCGTGTTCGGTCTGCGCCCCCGACCGTTTTCCGAGACGAAGTAGACTGTGAGTATCTTGAGACATCCCTGCCGCGTCCCTCCCTCCCGCGGGGTCGGGTGCTCCCCTACAAGACCGGCTGCTAACAACTCTTCGCACAGCACTATCACCAGAATCTCCAGACCCGGGAGACATCTTCAGCATATTCATGGTATTGCATCGATTCCTGGAGACCTCAGGAAGACGCGACGAATATCTCGCCTTTGCTTGGCAGTACCGCAACGATCCGACAATAAGCGACGAAGAGATAGCACAGCTGTTCATCTCCTCCATCGCAGACAACCGAAACAATGGGGTCTCCCAATAGCCAATTTCGTTTCCCAGTGCCCGAGAGTCCACAAGAAGGGGCAAGGACAATCATGGGGTCGCCCGGGGCATCCGGTGCGTCTACGGCAGTCGAGCGCCCCCTACTACATGGCACGCAACTGTCCTCGCAGCAACCTGTTACTACGTACGGCGCCACCAATGCACCGTCGGATCCTGAAGACGCAAGGCCGGATGATACACCTTTGGAGGATGATCGTTCGGCCGAATGGCGCTGTGAGAGAATCCACGTCCATCCAGTGGTCCAGATATGCGGGGTGGCCGTGGGGGTCTTCGTCGTTGAGTTGTTTCTACACCATTCTGGTATTTGGCGATGCCCGTGTTGAAGAGTCATGGGTTGTTTGGTGGCACAGAAATAAGGATATAGCGTTTGTTATTTAGAATATTAGGCACGAAGCGTGGAAAGGGGTGGTGTTCTTGAACATGGTTTTCGGTAGATTACCTGAGCGAGAAACATATCGATACATGGGTATTTCGCATCGACGGCAAGCCAGAACTGTGCCAGATCGGCGTACAAAGCATGTCGGAAGAGCTTCTTCCTCGCCGTTCTCCATGCGTTAGAACCTTCATAACCATTCCTCGTCACTCGGAAAACTTCTCAAATATCCAACAGCTAGCTCCAACCACACCGCCGATAACTCATCACTCATCAACCTGCTCAAAAATCGTTCGACCAACCCCCCCTTGAGCACCCGTCCGCCTCATACTCGTCCTGCTTGCAGAATGATAAAGCCCCTGATCCCTCGGCGGCCGGATATACTCCACAATCCGCTGTGTTAAACTCGACTCTCTCCTCAGCGTCCTCACCCTCTCCCCCTCGGACACAACCCCCTTCTCCTTCTCGTCATGGACAGAGTACACTGCAATACTCTGCATCGACGACTTGTCTTTGAGCGCCTGTCTCGATCCCTTGGGCGTCACAGCGTAGCTCCCTCGTCGGGTGGCGCTTCCGCGCCTCTCGTCTGGCCCTGGTGTGTTTCGGGGGGAGTCCTGCTCTCTTGCTCCTGCGCCAGTGCCGCCGAGGATGTACTGTGCGCTGCTTCTATGGGTGAGATTGTGCGTGACGGTATTGGCGCCGGTCCCGTTGCCGGTGCTCGCTTTGTTGGAGTTCGAGGCGAATTGCCGGTGGGGATTGGGTCGCACGATGGGGATCGGGGCTGCGGCGGCGGCACACGAGCGCTGGGTGAGGGTCTGCCAGACTTGTTCGCGCTGGGCGCGGTCTTCGGCCTCAGCGCGGGCGAGGAAGAGCTCGAAGTCGCTGGGTGGGGCGGATGAGGTGTTTGGCGATCTTTGTTCTGTGGTAGTGGTCTGGGGTGGGAGGTCTCGGCTCTTTGTGGGTTGGAGATGTGACGGAGGCTCCCTGCTTTTTGTTTGGGCGAGATGGGGCGGGAGATCCCGGCTTCTTGTTCGGAGGAGATTTGACTGTGCGGACTCAGCTGCGCCTGGAGTCCAGGCGATGGGGATGGGAGTGATTGGGATGGGGACGGCGGCTTGGGCTGCTGCCCAGGGCCCGTCGGAGAATGTGTTTTGTTGGGCAGGTAGCTTGGGGAGCGATAGCATGCTGGGTTTGAGGCTGGGTCTCTTCGTCTCTCGCAGGGTCGTTCGTGAGGACCGTTCTTCGACTCGGGGTACTGGCTTGGCTTGCTCGTAGGACGGCGGCAGCGCCTCGGATCGGGTCACTCGCTCCGTTCGGTCTTGATGGTTTGACCTGACAGGCGGCTTGTGACTCTGGTGTTCGGGAGGCGCTATCTTCGGCGGCGTGGTCGACAGGACGTGTTTGTCTTGCGGCGTTAGACTGGTGATACGACGCGGAACCACTGGCCCTGCCAGGCGCGAGAAGTCCGAGGCTGCATGCTTGGGTTTGTAGGCAGCTCGCTTCTTTGTTGAGGTCGCTGTCTCGCCCTGAGCTGGCTGTGACGTCGATGTGCTCTTGCCCGCCGGCCACTTGAGTCGGTCGCGAAAGCTGGTCTTCTTTTTGAGGTGGGGATCGGTTGGCGGTGCCATACTGGGAGTTTCGGTGTTCTTTCTTCCGTCTTTCGTTCTTTCGTCCTGTCGCTCTGCCGCTCTGCCGTTGCGACGGGTGATCTGCACGGGAGTCGTCGAGCCGTTAGATGCGGGCGGGCAAGGTGATGTAGGTCCAAGGGGACGGGATGGGGAAGAGGGGATCATGGGGACGCGGCCCAACAGGATCCCACGGGAGCTTATCGGGATCGGCACGAGCCTTGGTCATTTGCTGCAGTTTGTTCAAGATGGTTGCCGGGAGGCTACCGGCATCTTTGCTCTTCGGTGAGCCGCGAGGGAGCAAGGCCTACTAATACCGGCCTCATCTGCTCCGACTAATGCCCCTAGTCATGCTCGTCAGCGCCCATGTCGCAGGCTCCATCTGCAGCGCTGTCGTGCACTGTCAGGCAGCGAGCTGCAATGAAGGCCGGCAAGAAAGCGAGCGAGAGCGGGGGTAGCTTCGGCTAACTTGGGTAACCTAGGCTTCGAACGAACCTTCCACGTTTAGATCGGCGCGCCGCAGCCCGGCCTGGGCTGTGGCTTGCGGGGCCAGAAGCGCCGATGCCAAGAGTTGTTGACTGGTGGTATGGATGCTTGATTGTTCTAAAAGCTCTGGCTGCCTGAGACTGGTTTTAAGGCCCTGTGGCCAGTGGGGTAGGGTTCCAATTGGTGCCTGAGGCTTCGCGCCTGCCTTACAGAGTCGATCTTCATCGTTGAGGAGCGAAGTTGAGGATTCTACAATCAGCCATTACGGTAGGCGCTTGCGCGGAAGCATCACACTTGTGTTGACCACATATTGTTGATGTGCGAAACTGAGGATTTTTACGTCACATATAACACGACTATCTTAATTCCCCGATGTCTGAGTTAAATGGCAAGTAGGTACCTTAGGTGCTACATTTTGGGTCGTGCCGATGATTTGATGCTGAACAGCTGCTACCTATGTTCATACCAAAGCTTCCCACATTCTCCCTCCCAACAAATTTCATGACCTCATGTGAATCCAGAACATGAAAAGAATCGTCAATGCGGGAATCAGCATAGTAGCAGCGACGAACGCCTGGAGAATTCTCTGGTGTTCTTGTTGGGCAGCGGCGCGTTGTTTCTCCTCGAGCTCGTCTCTCTTCTCTTGTGCTCTGTAGAACATGATCTGTCGCTCCTCTCCGGCTTTGAGAAACATTTTCCACCACTCCGACGAGCCGGGCAAAGGGGCAGCGCGATGCTCGAGAGCGAGTTGATTTGGAGAAACTACAGAAACCTAACCCAGTCAGCTGATTGGAACACTGGTAAACCTGGTCTGAAGTCCAAGTTTATTGGAAAAAATTACGGTCTTACCTCCATGCCTTCATCATTGCCGCCAAGGCCGTTGCGAATGGCTTCAGCGAGCGGGCGCGATCTGGGTGTGGGCGCTGCGGGGAAGGCTAGTCAGCTGATGACAGTGGGGCAGTGGTGAAATACTAAGGGTTTTATTGTTTTGTGCGACGAATTCGGGCACACGAAATTTCCCTTTTCGTACCTCGCCGACGTGACGTTGCTCACCTTGGCTCAGGCTCGGCTCAGTCCTTGATCAGGATTCGCTCAGGCTGGCTCACCTTTGCTCGCCCTAATTACCATTTTCGGCAGCCTGCAGCGCAGCCTGCGAATTGCTTTAACTCTAGCCGAGGCGGCCCAGAACTAGTCCCATATATAAAGATAACGTTAGGACGTCGCAATTACTGTATTTGCTATAATGTGGTCCACATGCGAAAGTGTCACAACGCCGTGCGCGCGTCTCGACCCCCGGCTTCCGACCACTACCCGCCTGCGTTTCCCTCCCGATCTGCACCTTAACCTCTCTGAACCTGTAAATCCTGCGCATCCTGTACAGAAAGTGATTCTCCTTGTCGCAGCCGTTGGTTTTTTTTTTTTTTTTCTTTTCC
>Ga0247760_1001084_pt1 | contig 27163 bp, 31 predicted proteins | sample UWRJL171409R4_FD_179936 | JGI IMG/M metagenome (GOLD analysis project Ga0247760, IMG submission 179936) | Plant litter microbial communities from Arlington Agricultural Research Station in Wisconsin, United States - UWRJ-L171-409R-4 | ecosystem: Environmental > Terrestrial > Plant litter >... | reverse complement strand
GACGGAACCGAGGGGGGGTAGGAGCTCGGGACTATTGGCGGCTGTACGTGGTATGATGAGTGTGAATTCGAAGACGGTAGGGTTGGGGTCGATGCAAGAGTTGCGACAGGGGCGGGCTGGCTATTCGGAGCCGGCTGGATGGCCGTTGGACCCTGTTGCTGTTTGAAGATCAAAACTGGCCGTCTTTGGGCGGCGATCTATTTCATGCTAACAATGCTGTAAATGCTCCGAAAAACCACCGCTAGATCCGCAGGTAGGCCACACCTAGCCACCTACCTAGGTACCTGGTTCTTGACGTCCCGAGTTCTCAAATATACTCGTACTGGCGCCCCCGATCACTGCTTCTGCCGCTGCACTCATCCGTGTCCGTGCCGTTTATGAGGGTGTCATTGCGATAAAATTCGTCGTGGTTGTACCACTCTACGCAGCCCAAAAGCTGGGATTTGTCGTTCCACTCATCGTAATGAACCGAATCGCATGACTTGTTGTTCGCTGCGTTGTGGGGCACGCGCTGGGGATCTACAACCCACCTGATCCCATCAGAAACAAACCATCCCCCGTGCTTCCTGGATTTGTTATCGACATCCGTTCTCGTCAGCCAGGCTCTCCTCCACCCAAAAATGACAGACTTTGTCAAAATCAGGTCAGTGTTAAACTCACCTCTCGTCCGCCCCATGTAAATCACATGCAGTCCAGGTAATCATGGACAGCGCCCAGTCACACTTTCCCTGCCAGTCCGGATGGGCCAAGTCCACCCAAAAGTCCCCAGTCGAAGAAACAGAAATCCTGATTGCCAAATCCTTCTAGTCTAGTGTAGGGGGCCAGTACGCCATTCCAATCGTGGTTCTGGGCCACAGGATTTCGTCTCTCGCCAGGCCAGCACCGCCATATCGGGTCGTAAACATTGACTCCACAAGCCTCCCCGCACAAAATATTTTCCTGGCCTGGTAAATCCAGTCTTCCACGGTTTTCTTTCCGCAGCGTAAGCAATTGATCGGAGGGAGGAAAGAACTCTTGTTTGCGGGTAAGATGTGGGTGGACTTGGCGAGTTCCGTGGGGGCAGTGCGGGAGTAGGTGGAAGATGGCGAAAGTGCTGCGACTGTTATAGTGCTTGAAGTTGTCACTGTCACGGTCGTGGGTGACATTACTGTAGTTGGCGAGAACACTGTCGTAGGTGACAACACTGTGAAAGGTGTGGTGACAGATGTGGTGACAGACGTGGTCACAGATGTGGTCACATGTGTAGTAATGGTTATGCTTGACGTTGTGGGAACGACTATCGCCGTGATCGTGGAGCTGATCGTAGTGGTGTTGAAGTTCGTCTTCGAAACGGTCACCGCGGGCGCGGAAACCGTTGCCGAGCTATCTCCGCGGAGAAGGGCTCGGCAAACACCTGGGAAGATGGCCATTACGGCCATGAGACACAAGGTTCCAGCCCTCATAGTGTTAAGCGGTAAGAAGGTAAGGTGGTAAGAAAGAAATGTTTGAAGAAAAGTGTGGAAAACCCCTGGCTTCGAAATGTGACAGACAGAAACGATAGGTTAAAGCTCAAGAGAGTGGGACAATAGCAGGTATAAATACCTCCAAGTTGAGCATCATTAGCTCCCAACTCGCACGCCTAGGCGGTGGTTCTACTCTATGACGTACAGGCCGCCAACTCATCTTTGTCTCACCCATCATCCTCCGTTACATATCAGTCTGAGATAGTCATTTCCTGTAACCGCCAGAAATGACAACCACCAGTGAAATCTCGTCTCCGTAGCTTTACCAATGAACCTTCCCACCATCTCGCAGCCCTGTTGCCTTTTCAACCCTTGCAGTCAAGCCTTGGAACCTCCTACCTACTACACCGATTAGATGAAAAGACCCGTGACCCAGACAGTGAACAGGGTTTCTTCTGCAACGTCACGCCCAGCAAATATTTCTCCCAGGGAGAAAATTCGCTCCGGCTCCCAACCGTCCCGCCGCTTGCTTCTCACTGTGTCTCGTCATGTTAGATTCCGGTGCTGACTCCTACCCCAAAAGAGTTGGCGTCAATTTGAGACCCCATCTGTCTTCAGCGAGGGACAGAAATGATTCAGCATGACTGGCGCGGCTCCAAAACCGCTGGTAAGGAGGTATCCCAGTGCTGGCAGCGCAGTCGTTCAGGGGCTGTACCAGCCACCTCCTCACACCACACCCAGACACCGTATACTTACCCTCGCACCTTCATCACACTTCAATCACCAGGTACCACGCGAAGAAATGAAGAGGAATTACATGTTCATATTACCCCCCACGCTTGCTTTCCTGTTCGCTGAATGGCGCGAAGCCATTATATTTATACATGTGCAATAAGTATTACCCAGTTTCCTCATAAGTTGGCCAATTGGCCCGGTCATGTAACTCATTATTGGAAGAATAAACATCACGCCAGCTTGGCGCTCAAATCCAGCTTCCGACTACTGCGCCCGACGTATGCCGTCTTAGTATAGTTGCTGATGAACCAGTCTTGCAGCGTTGTGTCCCAATTGCTCAGGTCACGGCGGGTCAGAGCCACTTTGAACTGCTTTGTCTGTCCTGGGTCGATGCGGAGGCGGTCGAACCCTCGCAGGACAAGAAGAGGGTCTGTGGGACCACCGAGAGACACGTACAGTTGCGGAATCTCGTCACCAGCAATCGACCCGGTGTTCGTGACGTCCGCCGTGACAGTGTACAGGACGTCGTACAGCTGCGCATTACCTCCCGGAGAGCTCTTGCCCGACGACCGAAGAAGCGGCTGTTGGGTCCCATCATTCGCATTCGCCGGCAAGAAATCAGCTGCCTTCTTTCCGTAGTTTGCATCGGTCGACGCCTTCTGGAGGTCTGTGGTGTTAAGGTACGGGTAGACGTAAAGATAGACGGGCGTGAAGTTTGCGGGAACGAGATAGTCGCCGGGATTCCGCGAGAAGTTACCGAAGGTCGGTGCCGGAGCTGTCTTCCCAGTCGTCGGCTGATACGCACTCACATTGGATTTGCCAACCTTGATATTGCTGTACTCGAAGGTTGTGTAGCTGAGACCAAAACCAAATTCGTAGATGAGAGACGTGTTGCTCTTGTCGAAGTGGCGGTAGTCGATGAAGACGCCCTCGGAGAAGTCCTGCTGGGGTGCCGCTTTGCCATTGTTGGGTTTGTAAAGAACATCGGGACCGAAGCTTTCACGAGTTGCGCCCCACGAGAAAGGCGTGCGGCCGGGACTGACTTTGCCATATAAGACGTCAACGATGGAGTTACCTGACTCCTGGCCTGGAAAGCCGGCCCACACAATGGCGGTGATGTTCGGGTTCTTATACCAATCCGTCACGATAACGGGGCCTGGAGAATGGATGACGACGATGGTGTTGGGACACCTAGACGACACGCTCTTGATGAGGTCATCGCCATTCTTCCATAGTGTCAGATTGTTGCGGTCACCCATGTTTCCTTCCACATTGATATAGCTTTCTCCAGAGTCAGAGTTCACAAATACGATGGCCGTGACGTTGTCGAGCGCGACCAGACTCTGAATCTGTGACATGGCGTAGTTCGACAAGATACTCTCGTACCGTGTTCCGTCCTGGATGGCCCGGGCCTGGAGAGCAGCGTCCGGCGTGACGAGGTAAGGGAAATTTGCGGTTCCCGATCCCCAACCGAGAGCGAGCGTGCCGTTGTTGCATCCTCGATCACCACATGCGTTGGGGCCGAGAGGGTTTGGGCCGGCGTCTTCGCCAACAGCCACCACAAACTTGGGTTTTTGAAGCGGCAGAACACCGCTGTTCTTCAAAACCACGCTTCCCTTGGCCGCTACTTCGCGAATGAGGGTCCCGTGGTCCTTTCGGACATCAACGTGCCCATTGATCTGCTGGAAGCCCTTCTTAGCGCGCCAGTGAACCGGGCCGTATTCCGCTTGGGTCCAGAAGCTGAAGTTGACCGGGTCTTGCTCGATAGTTTGACCGACTTTGAAGATCGCAGCCATGATCCGCATTGCCATATCGTCGATGCGCCACTCGGGAACGGTGCCGTTGAGGACGCCTGTGGTGAGATTCGCACCCCAGTAACTGCGCCCAGAGTTGAAGACAGTATCACCAGGCATAGACATGTCGAGGCCGGCAGCAGCGCTTGCAACACCAGTGTGTTGAGCTTGCCAATCGCTCATGATGAAGCCTTGGAAGCCGAGCTCGTTCTTGAGCAAGTCGTTCATGAGTTTGGAGTTTTGGCAGGAGTATGAGTTATTGACTTGCTGGTAGGAGCACATCACACTGCCAACTCCAGCGCGAACGGCATCAGCGAAAGGCCATAGGTACAGCTCGTGCATTGTCTTGTCGTCGATGTTGGAGGACAGCGACTCGCTGATGTCGAATCCGTATCCCTTGGCCTCTCCAGCCACGCGGAAGTGCTCTGCAGAGCTGTTAGTACAGGACATCAACGGAAACCACCTAGGTTCAGGCAGCTCACCTTGCTCATTGCCAATGAAGTGCTTGGCACAAGCAACTACACCAGCGTCTTGGATGCCCTTGGAAGACTCAGCGATACCGACGCCCGTGAGGACCGGGTCGGGTGAGAACCCCTCCCAGTTTCGTCCTGATGCCGGCATGCGACCAAGAGGTCCGGCGACCGGTCCCAGCAGAACGTTGACGCCCTTCCCTTTGGCTTCTTCACCGATGGCGAAGCCTCGGTTGTAGAACAAGACCCTATCCCATGTCGCAGCGGTTGTCTGGCCAGAAGGAAACACGGAGCTGTAATCTGCCCCACGGACTCCAACTGGAGAGTCGTGCATGCACAGGCTGCGGAGCCCGAGGCGAGGAATCGCACCGATGTTGCCCACACATTGCTCCGATTCCCATCTGCGTCAAGATTAGCAAAAAGGGGAAAAGGGGTATGCTGAAGAAGGACAACTCACCCAACGCCGGTGGTCAGATTAACCTTCTCCATCAGCGTGAGCTGAGAGACAAAGTCCTTAGCCTTTTGGTAGGCTTCCTCCCAACCGATGGCAACCGGGTCCATCCATGGCGAAGGATAGAAGGGGTCCGACGTCGTCAACGCCCGTTTCTCGAGCTGGAGAGGGTTAGCAAGTGAGGACTGGGCTTGTATCAGAAGCAGCCAGCAGGCTGCATGTTTGGGCTGCATGTTGGCTCGTGTGCTATGCGAAGCAGAGTGCCAACGAAGATGAGAGTTGGAGAAGAGATGGGGAAGCGGGTAAAACCGCCCTGGGTGCAGCACGATATTAAGGTGCAGATGAGTTGACAGGTGGTCCGCGGAGCAGGCACACAGGAAACGTCGCGATGCTCATACCTTCTCTATCCTGATTGTGGCAGCGGCGGGACTGATGCTCGCCACCGCGGCAAGTACAACGGCGAACTTCATGGCGGTTCGGACGGTGTGCGTGAGAGAAGCAACCAAAGCAGGGAAGAGAGCCTGAGATCACCCCACAGGAGAGTCTGGGACCTGGCGCATACAAGGTTGAGCTCGGGAGCCGTGCGGGGAGCAATATATAGGCCGTCCAATTCCGACCTGTTTCCCTCGCTTTTCGGGTTCAAGGGTTCGGTTTGGTAGCACGGCAGGTATTCGAGGATCGAGAAAGTCCGTAGCCGGTCGGCCTTGTCCACGCGCTAGTCGATGGCTGTTCGGCGATGGAACCGCTTCAGCAGTAGTAGAGCCGTCGTGGTAGTTCTGAGGTCATGGTGGTTCCCGGGTTCCGAGGGGTCAACCGTTAGGACCCGGCGGGCGGGCTCCAACGGCGAGGTAGTCATCTCTGCAGCGTCGGTCCACAGAAAGATCATGCGCGTCAGCTGGAATGGACGCCGCAAAGGTCGATGGTATCAGAAACGGGCCGATCAGTCCTAAGACACGCGAGTCGAATGGACAGGGAGCCAGGTTTAGGCCAGAGTCGGGTGCTCAACGCGTCGCGAGGGAGTAGCTCGAGTGGCAGGGATTGAGGTCATCCCGCAGATTGGGCTCGATCTTGGCAAGGACGAAGCGGGCTGCGGGGCGCTGGAAACTCTGGTAGTATCCCCGGGTTTGGCGGGCGGCGAATAGCCGGCAAATTCCTGTAAACGGAGGACGTGCTTCCACGAGTTAGAAATGCATAAGCAGCTGGAGCCCCGAAATCATTGTGAGTAGACTGCGTATCATGCAGCCGAAATAACAATGGAATTGGCGAGGCATTGTTGTTCTTCCTCACAGCAGGCATCGCTGGACTTCGATCGAAATTCCACAGATGGTGGAGATGCAGGCCGTCAGCCCCAACTGCGGGGTACAGCGCACTAACTCCCGTCGCCCAGTGCCAGGGCGGCAACCGGTCACCGGTGGCAGCAATCGAGAAAACATGGCAACGAACGCCATGCGGCTCGCCCTTCTGTGCTACCCCAAGAAGAACGACCTCGAAGGTGAATCAGGAAGGTGTCACCTCGAGTCCCAGCGGGGTAGCACTGCGCCGGACTGTTTCCGCGAAATGTTGGCCGGGTCGGACAACAGCTCGTAAGCATTTCCTGCCCTCTGACGATTGACCCGGACAGACATCGCGTAGAGCGACCGAGATGACTTTCTGGAAAGAGCGGGATTAAGCCGGAAGCTGTGTCAGGTAAACTCTTGTTTCGCTTAGATGCCTGCGGTCCAGAACTGATCAGCTAAATCTGTCCCGAGCGCTACCCGTCCGGGAGATTGTCACAGCCGGAGATGACGAGCTGATGCACTGCTGATCAAAATCTGGTCAGTACAGTAGGTTGTTGCGGGGTGCATTGCGGCGTCTCCCTGTGCGTTTGGCGTATTGAACGACCGTGGCGCTTCCGCCGCGATGTTTTCGTCGCATGTGTTTCTTTCGACTCACAGCTTCTTCAACAATGCAATATCTTCGAACGCCTTCCCCGTCTAAAGAAAGTTCCGACCCCTGCTATTCGGCACCAACTCCCGCACGCGCTCGGCACTTCATAACGGGCTTACGCGCACTGTGGGCACGAGGAGCTGGTGCCCGAGCGCCCCTCCCGGATGGCGTCCAAAGCTTGCCGGCATCCCTGCTGCTGCTCCCAGAGCCAAGCTTTTTGATCATGTCATGCACTCGATCGACGGCGATCCGCCTCAAGCCCAAGCCAAGTTGGTACCTAACAGACGAATGCTCGGCCCTTTTCCTGCCCTGTCACCGAGGGAGGCCAGGCACTTGACCGCGCTCCAAGTCATCGTTACATAAGAGCGTTTCCCCAGACCGACCCTCCAAATGCACTACTGCGTAACGTTGTCATTTGCGACCTGACTGCCCCTTTCGAGGTGATTGGACGCGTGCCAACGGAGATATCGAGGTAGGTATTTTGGCGGTGCAGTCGGTATGTGGAACACAGCAGAAATCTAGCTTCTAAAGAGCGTATGCGGCCTACAGATAATTGTTAGACTCCTAGACACACTGGAGGTGGCTCGAAAGGGGGCTTTTCTAGAGTACATGGCCTCGGTGAACTTAGTCCTTAATCATACAATACAAATGACACTATACCAACAGGCATAGAGTCCGGTGCTCATTAATCTTACACGTAGTCCAAATGACCGATACCGTTGAACTTGTTTGCCTTGAAATATCAACAACTCCTTCGACCAAATACACACCGGCCATGCCCGTAGTATTATTCAAGCTATCTCCATAGCATCACCCTATGAGATGTTTTCCTTTCCCTTCGAATCGATCTTCAGCTTCAACTCTTGGTAGAGAGGAATGGCGAAGAGTGGCTCTAAAAGTACCTTGCTAGCCTCAGTGGCATTTCCAAATACTTCGGTAATCTGCTGCGGAGTGAGAAGCATGTCCTTTCTGGCGCTCTTCCAGGTTTCGACATTTTCCAGGAGGCAGAACGCATCCCTCGACCCGCCCCTCTTGAAGAGACGATCCTCGGGCTTAAAGGAAATGCGCCTCGGCTTAGAGTTGCCCTTCAGAGACGTCTCGTAACGGTATATAGCCCAGAGGCTCTTGTGAGGCACGCTCAGAAACACAAAGAAGTTTGTTGCCACGCTTGCATCTCTCACAGCCGACTTCTGTTGTGTGTGTATCGTCGTTCGGTAGATCTCACCAAGCGGTACAAAGTACTGGGGAACCGCGCTGTCTTGCTCCGTCGACACGTTTCTTCCCGTGAGTACACACTCAAAGGCGCCAATTTTCTTGACAGTATTCTCATCTCCAGGGCTTTGCGAGCAGCGATCGGCGCTGAAGTCGAAATCTGCCCGTGGACTTGGAAGAACTTGACCTCGCAGGCTACCACCAACCTTCAGATAGAAGATTTCTTCTGCCTCTCTAGGATATACGTGTCGAAATAGCGGGAGCTCAAACGAGGTAGAGCCGGGTCCATCGACTTGACTCTTCAGAGCTCTCATCTGGGACTCTGATGCGAAATCGATGGACTTGAGGGCCTGAAAGAAAGACCTCAGACTATCGTCATCTGTAGAATCATCCAGTTCATTCAACATGCCATCAACTTCGATTGCACCTAGACTCGAGCTGAATGCTCTGGTGCGCCTGCGGCTGGGGCCGTTATCTTGTTCGAATGGCCGCTTCGTCGGAAGTGAACTGGATCTTTCCAAGATGTTCGGATGGAACTTGACACCTTGCTGGTTGATCACCTTCTGCTCCAGAATATGAAGGTGTTTTTGGATGCCCTCAGCCTTCTCGTCGCCGGCTCTCACGTCTGCCTCCAGCTTGACGATTTGGACAGGCACGCGGCGAAGAGACATGGGGAGACGATCATCTCCGTCGCTGTCATTAGCCTTGTTCTCGGCCGCTACAAGGCGGTTCTCGAGTGCGACCATCGCAGTTTTCATCTCATCATACCTTTCATCCGGACCCTGAGCCATCTTCTTATCTTTCGGCTCATGTTGCGCAAGTCCCAGCTCACGCAGCTCATTCTCGAATCCGTTAAGGCGGCTTTTCAGAGCGCCGATAACACCCTCATCCTCTGTGCCTCGGTCCCCGGGCAGCCGTTGGCGAACGTAGCGCAGTTCCTCGCCAAGTCGTGTAAGTGCGTCATTTGTCGTGGAGATATGGCTGTCAAGGCGTCGCTCCAAGAGCACAAGCTTGTTCTCGACTAGTTCGTCCATGCCTCTCAATGTGGACACAGAGCGGCGATCGCGTAGATGATCATACTGCGGACCAGGCAGCGACCTGCGCGAGGCTGCGAATCCTGCACCGTAGTGGCCGTGCATCTGGACGGAGGGTGGGGCGGGACTGCCCGCATAGCTGGCCCTTCCATCTTGTGCGACCGGTACGTTCTGTGACCCAGATAGATAGTGGTTTTGAGGGGTTTGAAAGGACAGCATTGGGCCGATGTTGCGCATCTGCGGCTGGAAGGGGCCGCCTCCGTTGACGTCTTGGGGCCGAAAGTCGAAGTTGTGTGACAGCTGTCGCTCGTCCCTGATCTCGATTGACGGAGAATACGGAAGGCCGGACCCGAGGCAGATATCGAGGTCTCCATGAGAGTTATCTAAGATAGCGAGACGTCAGACCCCAGGAATCGTGGAAAATGGGAGAAGTAAAAAAACGAGCAAAACCTCCAAGCCAAGAGCGGCGCGGTTGCAAGAACTCAGTCAAAGCCAACGCTTTCACATACCTCGAGAGGGCGAGTTCTCCATCTTTCTGACTGTCTTTGCCGCTTTGGTGCGGAAGTTTGATTGTGATGCTGGGAGGCGGGAATGAGAAGGTACGTTGGGAAGGTGCGTTGGAAAGAGTGCTGGTGTGCAAAAATGAGCAAGAGCGCAGGCCACCAGCGCAGGCCAACAATGTGCAAGTCCAGGGAAGGCAAGAAGGCGTCTCAACGAGCTACCGTGAATGCGGTAGTATGCATTTAATAGTGTAAAGTTGTCTCCCGGAAGGTTAGTGGTTGTGGGAGTAACTTGCGAAGTAGAGGGCCGGATTTGTGATGTGGTTGAGGGTCAGATCAGGTTGTTGTTTAGGAAGGAGGGGCTTTGTGCGCGTTGTTGCGAGCGACCAAATTCTAGCACACCCCAACCTTTGCAGCCTACCATCTGCCTTGGAAACGGAATCCCGGTCGGAAGGTTATTTTTGTTCCAAACCGGCGAGGAAGTGATGGCACTTTCAACAGCCTCCAGCTCTGCTCTTAGCCTGCGCCATCCACCCGAAGCCATCACGATATCAACGCCAGCCCAGCTGTAACACAGATACCTACTTGGCCACAGCGACGCAGCCTAAATGTCTCCCGTTCCTTTTTCTCGCTCTAGCACTGGCGACCGCCATCTCTTCCTTTGATCATTCGTTCTGTCAATATCATGGATTGACAAACATGCCATATGCAAGTCTGAGTCACTGAGTCAGGGAAGACTGCGATAGTAGAAGCCATGCATTCTGGGCTCGAGCTTTATCTTAAGCCGAATGCAGTCTTCGCGCCGAGCTCCATGGGTGTCTGGATCAGGGTTCATAATCTGGCACTCCAGCAGTCATGCAACAGTCATGTCTTGCTGTCACCGCTTCCTTCTGGACTGCGTATTCCAGATGGTCCAACCGGTTATCATTTCATACCGAAGTTGCAGACATCAAACTCGGGTCGAAGTATCCCACTTGCGCGATGTCGACATAGGGACTACCCCATCCTCGCGAGTATGAGAAGTCGGCACCAAGTCACACCGAGCCGACTTAAACTTTTGATGGTTAAGACGGCAGAGATCACGGCTGCCCTCTTACCCATCGGTCCCATCCATCTTCCAGTGTTCAGAGCGCAAGATAATCATTATCACCGGCCGTCTGCGAAGAGCCCATTATTTTAACCAAACACTACCGTGATAATCTGTTGCGAAACGAGAGCCCAATAGAGAAAGTTGTGTTCGCAGACAGTAAGGAAGCACGCCATCAGGGAGCCATACCAGTCGCCCCCCACGACCACCCAGCTACTTTGAGCCCGAGTCACTTGCAGAACATCGCTCGGCAGACTCGGACTCAAAGGCGTAAAAGGTCCGCGTCCCGCCATCCGCTAAATTGCTGTGAAGCCAGCAAGATGTGCCAATATTCCAACATCAGCTGGTACTACAGCAACGCAGCATGCCCCTAAGGATTTCGGACCACCCTTTACAAGCACAGGGAGAACAAGATTGTCCACCACTGCTAAGAGGCGCGCGACAAGGAAGCCTACCAGCAGAAAGAGGCTGGGAACGGCATAGTCCCATGTCTCGACATCTCAGGCAGAAGGCTTGTCTGCACTGAGAAAGACGAGACCTACACGCACAATGGCGAGCACAGGAACGGGGTCAAGCCCTGTCCTTGGTGTCGTAGTCAGCCCCAAGGCCAGCTATATGACCGCCTCCCTGAACTCTTCGGTAAGAAGTCCAAGGACGAGGGCGTGAAGAAGACAATCGGCTTGAACACCATCGAGGAGGAGGAGACCAGCGAGAGGGAGGTCAGCGAGAGGGAGGGCATGAAAGAGCCCAGTAATGGTCAGAAGGTGAGTGTGACTGAGATAAACGAGGAGATTGAAACGTGGTCAATGGTGTAAGGCAGCTGAGGAAGTCCCCACGGACTGCGCAGTTGCTTTCAATGGTTGGTCATAATAGACATACGAGAAGCGTAATTTTCTAACATTAGTGCCTAGGCTTAGAATAATTCTTTGCAGAGTGAGTTGCTCCCTTCGCAAGCTGACACAAAGCTAGAAGCGAGTGTATGAGGGCCGAAATGGGAAATGCAGCTTGCCCTCCTTTGGATACTCGCCGTCTGCTCTGCTGCTGAGTCTGTCTAGGGGCAGTTAAACAGAAATGGGACTGCATTCGAGCAAATACCTGACGCGGGAAATATCAAAAAATCATCTTCCAATACGCCGGGCCTTGACAAGTTTGCCCTGAGTAAATCGTCTGTAAGCGTACAACGTGATAGCTTCATTCTGGGCCTCTTTTGGCGACCCTACGACTCCCCGATGCCTTGATCCAATCCGTCTAGACGCGAAACCTCTCAACGTCTGTTGATGCCTAGTCTATGTGACAATTCACCCGTTGCTTGGACATCTGGACAAGCCGTCCTCGCTTTTCGCCAGCTCCGGATCCTGCTAAGCAAAACCAGCTGCCTTTTCAGCTCAGAAGAACGATGATAACGCTGTCGCCCCGTAAAAACCTAGAAACCATGATTAGCAAACGCTTGACTGCCAGGGCTTACTTGACTCACATCTTGCTGATGAATCTGTCCTTGTTCACCGGCCTGCCCTTCTTTCCGTTTGTCACCGGAGTCTCTGTCCACATCTCTTTCTGCACATGAAAACGTCAGCGCCCAACTGCGTCATCACATCACCTGCTCATCCCCTGGCAGCGGAGCATCACCGGATGTACTTACGACATTCTCCAAGATCCTATCAACCGCGTCAGCAAATTCATCCCTCCAAAAAATCCCACAGAGGATTCAAACTCACATATTGCAATGCCGATCAAACGCCTTCACCCTCGCAAGCCTACATCCAACCCGTCAGCAAAATCCCCTTCTCAGGCCCCCTTCACTCCCAGCCACAACTCACAGCTTGCGATTCGACCGGATGCTAATCAGCACCTGCGAGTGGCTGCGCACAGCCGTCTGCAGAATCGACAGCGGGCCATTGCTCATCTCCCAGTTTTCCTGTTCCCCGCGTCAGCACTTCGCATCGCAAACACTCTTCTCCGCAGGGAAAAGCATAACATACCAGCTGGGCAATCTCATACTCTCTGCGCGGGACACCTAGACGTCAGCATCTCGGCACAGCGGGGGGGTTGGTGGCGGGCAAACTCACGTGCACTCGTTGCGAGGCTTCTGGAGGAGGGCTCTGCGAGGTGGTTAGCAGGGCTCGCTTAGAAATGGTAGGTCAAGCCGGGAGGAACATACTGGATATTTGCGTCGGCCATGGTGATGAAGGGGTTGCGTTTGATGTTGACGGCGGTGGGTGATGAGACGCGTGCCTGGGCGATTTTTGGCGAGTGATGTTGGAGTTGAATCCACTGGATCGATTATTTTGCGGACCCACAAGATGGCGTGGTCACGTGCGTGGCTTGGCACCTGCCGTGAAAGAGTGGTTGTAGGGATGCTTGATTGTTCTACGAGTAAAAGCTCTGGGCTGCGTGGCTGCCTGAAATATTGGTCAGAAGAGTGGGGCCAAGCTCCAACCCGTGCCTGAGGCTTCGTTCCTGCCTTACAACCGCCAAGGTTGGGGAATTCATGGTCTAAAACTAAAGACTCACCGACGGGCACGAATCCGTCGTCCTTCATTTCCAATGCTCAAGTTCGCAGACACGAGAAGCTGGTTGCTAGGTCAACAAAATTGTGTATTAATTACTACTGATATAGTTTACTTTCCAGGGCGCGTCTTGAGACGTCCGTCGCAACCAGCTTTCCCCAGCCAGCATCCATCCATGCATTGCGTTTCCCTCATAGTTTCAGTTCTCCTTTTCGAACCATTGACCATAGTCCCTTTAGTACACATAAGGCACGATCTTCCACCGCACGATCTTCTTGTACTTCTCCCAGTCCTCACCGTACTTCCTCGAGCACTTCTCGTCATCCCTGCCATCTCTATGGATGAGCAGGATCGCAAAGTAGAGAATGTAAAAGTAGGTGAAGATCATGCCCCACCCCTCGGCATCCCCGGAAACTACCTCGCGGCCATCGACCATCGTGATAGCGCCCTCCGCCCCAGTGCCAGCTGACAGGATGGTGTAGCCCGCGAGGCCCGTCGGCAGACTGTAGGGCCAGCTCTGGAGCCAGTCCCCGAGATAGTTGATGTGCCTTGCAGTACCCCACCAGCCAGAGATCAACAGCCGCGTGCCGGCCTTGGTCTCAATGTACTTCAGGTGGGCGACACTCGGGTCGTTGGGGTTGGTGCGGAACGTGTTCTTCTGGCTGTTGGACAACCTGAAAATGGAAAAGGCGACCAAGAGAACGGCGCCAACCTCGACGAGGCCTAGGGTTCCGAGTTGCTTCGGATGGGTCGACAGATAGCGGGTCTGCTGGCTGTAAAGGAAGGGGACCCAGACAAGGTCTCCGAATGCGAGCATGAACCCAAACCCGTCGGTCGTAATGTCCATGGTTGTCAGGATATTAGGCTCCACGTATTGGCAGTCAAGCACGTAAAGACCCTGGACAATGGCGATGAACACGATGCTGTCCGTAACATAACCAAACTGGCGATATTGCTTAGCCACGAAGGCGCAGTTCAGCAGGGCCCAACCCAGCAAACCAGGTCGGACCTCCATCCACTCCTTGATGTCAATCTCCCCAATAAATGGGAGTGTGACACGGGGGTTGAGTTCGCGGCCAATGTACCAGTCATAGAGCATGTTGCCCGAGTGTCCGCCTGCGGCCAGCTCACGGAATGACTTGTTGCCAGGCTTCACGCTGAAGCTGCGAACATAAACGAAAGTGGCCAGGGCGTAAGCGATGAGGATGTTGGACGTGAGGATTTGCAGGTAGTTATCAGCCATGAAGGTCCAGACGGGAAAGTCGGCGCCCTGAGAAAATGTACCGGCCGCGCAAATGGCAAGAGTGAACAAGGCCGAAGCCAGCCCTACGCATGTTAGCCAAATGTTCCCCTTCATGTCGCTGATCAATCACTAACCATTGAACTTGTATTTCAAACGGCCTCCGCTGGACAGCACTGTGCCCTCAACTTCGGTACCGGGCAGAATGCGGTATAGGAGGGCAGAGAAGAGGTAGTATCCAAGAGTCCAACTCATTGCCTTCCAGCTTCCCAGCCCCCAGATGCCCTCCTCCGGCCAGCCCACTTCCATCTTCAATGTTTCTAGGTCGAGGGACTTCGGCCGAAGGAGGGACGGGGACGGGCAACCTGAAACGTCATTGCAGACGAAGTTGAAGGCGTATAGGAGGATAGGCAAGCCAAAGCTGATGCCAGCGGCGCCGAGACTAGAAAGCAAGCAGCATTAGCACAACGATCAAAGCGCTAGAAAGGGGAACAATTGGACAGCGACGTACGGCCCTCCAAATTCGTAGCCATGCTTCTGCTTCTGTTGTCGCGGCGCGACCTGCTTCTTTCCTTTCGCCGCCATTTTGTCGATTCTCGATCTGGAGCTAGAGCTGGAGCCGGAGTAGATGGGTGGTTGTGAGGACCATGGACGGGAGGGCGACAGGTTTTATTCTTTTCGAGACTTTGCGCTGTCGGCACCGTCGCGTTGATCTAGCCTTTTAGGTGGCTCGTCTCCGGGTGACCTGACGTCGACTGCAGCGCAAGGAAATAGCACAAACCAATCAACTGGAGAAAGCGGCCGATATGCAGTCTTGGTACTTGCCGGGACTCTGCTTGCCGGGTGGCGTGAGGCCGAAAATCCCCAAAAGACCCCATCCCCATCTCAATTACGCGTATCCGTTAGTCTTGGCGCCATACCTGGTCTGTGCGCCATCGCCAGGGGTGGAGTGGGTTCAGCATCAGGACCTGGAAACGAAATCTAGCTGTTGAAAGAGGGAGTTGGCGACTGCGCACACAAAATAACGAGTCTCATCGTGTAAACATCATATCGTGGCTCGATCCGTGAAAAACGATCGATCTCCCACGCGGAAGGATCCTGACCCGCTTGCTGCAAGATTGACTTTGTGCTGAGCTGCCACATGCGCAGCAGTCGCGGCCCCCTGCCAAGCCACCAATCATGAGCCGCACGCAACGCCAACAGCCGAACGGCCAGCGTCGCAACATTCGGCAAAGTGATGGAAACGGCCAACTGAATTGTGTCAGCAACGTCACCACTAGGCTGCAACCAACATCTCTAAACCATCGACATTGGGCTTGCGCAGCTTCGCGGTAACATTATATGACAGCGCTCCCTTCGCCATCGCTTAGCGCCACAGGCGCATCACCAAACCGATCGAAGCCGCGAACCGAAGCCGATTCCAGCGTCTGACAGACTACCACCGAGCTTGACAATGCATCTACGGAGCTCGCGCCGCCTCCTCATCGCTCTCGCCGCCATGGCGGGGCTCGCATATGCTGAGAAGGATGCGACAAAGGCTTCTTCCTCGTCCACAACGTCTACTACGACGGCCTGCGTCGCAACGTCAACCAGCGGCGCGTTCTTCGACTTGCGCCCCGACACAGCGATCCATGCAGAAGAAGGGGCCAAGACGCCGAAGGGCGCTCCCACTGTGGACTATGTTGCCAGAGGATACGATTACGGGGCGAACTTCACATTGAACATCTGTGGTGCAGTCGTCAAGAAGGTCGAGGACGCCGTCGGGATTGAGAAGCAATCGTGGAAGAACATCAGCGCATACTACGAAACTAAGGGAAAGGTTTTCTCGCTAGGGTAAGGGGGGGGACTGATCCGGTGATCTTGGAGATAGGTTCTGACGCGCGATTCTAGATTACAATCAGGCGCCCTCGTGCCCCGCGGTCGCAAGCTGGTTCTCCAGTACTCGGGCGGTTCGCCTTGCGGCGTCTCGAAGGACAAGAGCAAGGACAAGCGCGGAGGCAGCGTTCATAACGGGGCATCCTATCGTGGCTACGATGACGAGGAGGAGGACGAAGAGGAGCGACGCGTGAAGGAGATCAAGGATGATGATCAGAAGAAACCGGGGAGCGACAAGGAAAAGGATAAGGACAAGGGCAAAGATAAGGATACACCAGGGCGTCGGAAGTCCGCCACCATCTCGTTTCTCTGTGATCGCGACCCGGACGTCGTGACGACAGCATCGTTCGTTGGCACCGACCCGGACGAGTGCGCCTACTTCTTCGAGGTGCGATCGCAGCATGCCTGCCCTGGCGCGGAGCAGCATAAGCCTGGGAGCGTGGGACCGGGAAGCGTTTTCGCCATCATCTTCGTCATTGCGGTAATGGTCTATGTGCTAGGAGGTATCTTCTACCAACGGACCGTGGCCCACGCTCGTGGATGGAGGCAACTGCCCAACTACAGCCTATGGGCGGGCATATGGAACTTCATCACGGTAAGTCACCTCTTCGACAAGGGCCCTGGTTGGCGCTAACTTTTTAGGATCTCGTCATCATCCTCACATCCTCGTGCGCCCGGTTTCTCCCAAGTCGGAGGGGCTACGGAAGGCTTTCCATTTCTCCCAATGGGAGAAATCGGAACCGCGAAGATGAGAATCGGTTGATTGATCAACTCGATGAGGAGTGGGACGACTAATGATGCCGTGATTTTCTAGAATGTTCGACCTGTATATCTTGTTTCCTTCCTGCATTCCTTTGTTCATTTTTCTACCTTCCGTCCAAGCCTTCCCACTGGAAGCCTGGCTTTCTTTGCATTGGCACTAGGGTAATCATCGGGTGGCGTTGGGTTCTCAGGGATGGGATTTAGCTGGGTCTAAATGAGCCCTATGGGCCCAGGCCTAGAAGGAGATGGGTTTAGAATTGTTTTGAATAGATTCGGCTGTATCTCTTCCGAAGTTGCAATCTCAGGTGCTTTGTTGCTGTGTCTGGGATTCTGTTGGTTTCTTGTGGATGTCTCACCAGCCTGGCACACACAACTGCTGGTTCCATTTGAATCCTCCCACAGGCACAATTCGATTGCACTGACCGTTTGGTCCCTCCCATCAACTGGATACCGACCAAAAACGCAAGCGACACAGTTGGCCTCAAAGCGGATGGAACACCGGAGATCATTCTCGAGCTCACTGAGGTCAAGCTCGGTCACCTTGGGCGCTCCTATACAAGAGAGACAAGAACTAACAGCGAGAAAGCAGGGTTGGGTGTCATCATCAGGCAGATATTATCCAGCGGTACACCACACAAAAGAAAGACACCTCCCACTTCGCCGCAAGACCAGGAACTAGACTCATCCGGCGAGCTCAGCCATCACCAGCGTTGATCACTTCAGCCCCCACAACCCCAGACTCGGAAGGCAGACTTCTCGACCAACAGGGTGTGTATCACTCCAGAGGCACGCTTGTGTGACGCTCGGCAGATCGTGTGATACATTCAGCGGATAAATAGGCGCGTGTAATATCCACGCCTCTTCCCAAGCCCCAACGGCACAGGTATGTGTACTACGCCAATGCCGTCCTGAAAGTGGCAGCCTTGAGGCTACAATTGTGGCAGCCACAATTATTGGGTCAGAACTGGCTTGTTCGACGACGAGTACAGAGGGTCACAAACATATTTAGCCCCTATAGTCCTACACACTGACTGACCAATCACCCTGTCCCTCAGGATTTATAACCAGACCCGACCCCTTTCCCTTGTGCCGAGCGACTGTCTCCCACGTCGTCGTTGACTTGCCAAACAACCTTTCCCAGAGAGCAAACCCACACCACCACATACCCCTCTCTCTTCCATCCTCTCTCAGCAACAACAGTAGCCACAACAATGTCCCAAACCAAGATCCCCACCCCCACCCACCCCCTCCGCTATCTCTACCACGACCCAGCCGGCTACTTCCACTGGTCCGACGCGCACAACCTCCCCTGGAAATCCTCAACCCCCGACGCAAACACCCTCATGACCCCCGAATTCCACGGGCCTCACACCTCCCACCCAAAGGCCCCCGTCACCGCCCGCAGCCGCAGACTATTCAGCGTCATCGTCAACAACATCCGCGGTATCGACAAGGATCCGGACTCGGATGACGAGCGGTACGCGGCGGAGCATATGATGCGGACGGATACGGGGTATTCACGGATGTCGATCAAGTGTATTTCTGAGGGAGTGAGGGGTGCTACGGGGAGGAAGGGCCGGAGGGGGAGGAAGGGGGGGGATTCTGAGTGTTCTTCGAGCTCGGGTGAGGGGAGGTGGGTTGGTAGTGGGATGGGAGGGAGTGGGAATGAGAGTGTTTGATGCTTGCTTTGCTTTTGAGGGGGCTTGGGGTGGTCGTTGCGAGGTTGGCTTGGTGGCTCGCTTGGTGTGAGAGCAAATGCTGACAATGCTTACGCGGTATGGGTGTTGGATTGTGTGGTACCCTGATGGGAATGAGAGGGGAGTGTAATTGGTAGACGGTCGTGTCCATGGGGAGGGTGTGAGGGAAAATAAACACCACAAGTATGGTAGCCTAGACTGAACCTGTCTGAACTAGTTTATGGCCGTGTTATGTTGGTATGACTTGTTAGTCGTGGAATTAGGTAGGCAACACCATCAATACCAATATCACGAGGAATAAGTCAAGCGCGCGCCAAGAATCTCCATTTCTATAGCCAAGGAGTATGATGGGCGGATACCAAGTTTGACCATCTACCTACCTACCTATATAACCTCACGATACTAGCTGCTCACCATGTGCCGTATAACAGCGTCTTCAATCGTCAAAATTTCTTCCTAGATACCGATATCTCCCTTGAACTCACGCCGAGACCTCGCTGTCACCAAGAACCCCACTGTCAACAGCATTCTCGCTACCACCACCACTTGAATCCCCGCCGTGCTCCTCATCATTGCCAGCATCCAAAGCCTCTTCACCCCCCGAAACATCATCCTCGTTCCAGGCCGCTTCATCGTCCATTTATGAGCCATCATAAGAAACGTCCGAGTCGCAATCGCTTCCTGAGCTAGAACCGCTCAACCAAGTGGCACCGGCAAGCGCACGCTGCCGAGGAATCTATCCCACACAGGCTTGTTGAAATCAATCTTAGACTTTTTGGGGTATCTGACTGCAAATAGGGACAACCTGAGTACAAGCCTGATGTTGGCAGATGAGAGGGCGCTGGAGTAAGGCTCGCATATGCGGTTCAATCTGCGCAAGTAAGATCGTTTCATCATGGTAGACAACCTAAGCTCGCTGAGACTGGGGAATTTCCATGCTAGGGCGCGTCTGGAAAAGTAGGCAATGGCCTCTTCGCTGATTTCGTCGTCGATCTCTCTCAACTCGAGGACTTGAAGAGCCGGGCAGTTCTCAATGAGCCTTGTGAGGGAGTTCGCGATTCTTAGATTTCCACAGAGACTCACGTCAATACAGAGTTCCTTGAGGGCAGGGAGCCGACATGTGGTCCTGATGCCTCCCTCAACTTCCCATTTTTCGGCCGTGATCCACCTGGTCTTGCCTCCAAGTTGCAACCTCTCCAGCTGGCAGGCGACTGGTTCAAGCAACGGAGCGAGGAAGGACGGAGGAATTTTACCCGTACTGCCTCCGTAGCATTGGAAATCCTGTTCGATGATGAGTTCTGTAAGCCGAGGAAAATCGCGAAGTATGCGGCCGAAAAAAACGCCGGGTATCAAATCCTGGGTGAAGTTCTCAACTGTCAGACACGAAAGGCGCGGTAGCTGGGAGCTCGCCAAATCGTAGATACAGACTCCGTCTAGCGTAAGTCTGAAGTTCTCGACATGCTGCAACGCCTGGATTATTGGCGTGATGTAGCTGGCAGCTAGATTCATATATATCCCACCCGGGGTCATCCCAATAAGACAGAAGTCTACCAAGTAAGGGAGCTCGATTTTAGTCTCTGCGTCCCCTTTGGTGAGATTTTGAACTGGAAGCACTGGAATAGTCGCCTTGATAACGTTCTTGGTTAGGGATAGAAGGATTGTCAATGCGATTGAAGTCGCTCCCCAGGCAAAATCTTTTCCCATGATTGATGTCTCCAGAAACTTGGCATCACACCCAAAATAATGATGTGCCAGAGAGGCGAACTAGGCGAATCGGGGATCGCCAGGATCTACTGGATGCTGCGGTACTTCGACGCGGTATTCGTTGTGAACTTCAACGGCCCTGACAAGCGAGGCTAGGTAGGGATTGGCGTCAAAGGTGGCGATAAGATGAACTATGTTAAGACCGGGTAGGAAGCTGGGTTCCCGAAGGCTGAGCGGGAGTGGGGGTACTTCAAGCTCTCGGTACAGAATCGGCTGGGCAATCTCGTGGAGAACCCTGCACGTTTTTCCCGCGTTGGCGAGCGAAGGTCTGCCATAGCCCTCGTCAAAAACATCTTCGAGGATCTGTACGAGAAGCTCGACTGGAAGCCCAGTTAAAGGCATTGCCGCGGTACGACCGGAAGGGATTGCTGGATGGACGACTGGCGAGACGGGTGGTGGCCTTTCGAAACGAGTGTCTTGGTAGAAAGGGAGCCACTCCAAGGGGTGAGGCAGTCAGCAAGATTTCCGTCTGAAGTAGGGCACGCCTTACGCAGAGCCACAGTAACTTACCTGGCTATTCTGCAGATGCAGAAAGCCCTTGTCGATAGACGCGGAAAGATCGAAACCGGAGATCCGAAACAGCTGTTCCGACTCCTCGATGCGGGGTTGGCAGCAAATGGCATTGTAGGTGGGAAAAGAGCGGTTGAAAGTTCTGAGAGGGCGGGGCCAGAGCGGTTTGAAATGGCACGAAGCAGGAACGTAGCTAAAGGGCAGGTTGCCACTCGCAACATTTTGACTTCTAAGGCAGGTGCGTTGTATGACCGCAGCAACAGCCCGGAGTCTGAGCTCAAATGATCACGAGCAACGTCCTAATATTGTCAATCAAAGATACTTCAGTCCTGGGCGTCTACTCAGCCAACTCACGGTCATCCTCATTCAGACCATCCAGAGCCTCTACATCCTTATTCTCAAGTGCAAAGTCATAAATCCCGGCATTCTCGCTGATCCTCGCCGGATTCTCACTCTTCGGAAGGACCACCCAACCCTTCTGCAGCCCATACCGCAGCAACACCTGCGCCGGCGTCCTGGTGTACTTCTCAGCAACCCCTTTAAGCACAGGATCGTCCATCTTCTGACCCTCCGCTAGCGGCGAGTAAGCTTGCACAACAATCCCCTGCTCCTCGCAATACTTCACCAACTCCCGCTGCTGATGCCACGGATGCAACTGTCTCCGTCAGCAAACATTCCCTGGTACCCCTCATCCCACCACCACACCCAGGGTAGAGAAACTCACCTCAATCTGAATCACATGCGGCGGCCAAACCTTCGCATACACCTTCATCTCTTCAATATGCTCCACCTCGTAGTTACTCACCCCAATCAGCCGCGCCTTTTCCTCCCCGTACAGCCGCTCCAACGCCTGCCACACCTCCTTCCTTCCCTCTACGTCTCCGCGCACCCACTTGGTATGCACAAGGAACAGATCCACGTACCCATCCTCTCCAGCAATCTTGCGGACGCTGTCGGCCGCTACGGCGTATGTTGCCTCGGGCGTATCGCCGCGGATGCCCTGCTTGGTGGTGACGAAGATGTCTGAGCGGGGGATAGGGGAGGAGGCGAGGACCTCGCCGACGGCGGATTCGTTTTTGTAGAGCTGGGCTGTGTCGATGTGGCGGTAGCCGTTAGAGAGGGCGGCGTTGCAGGCGGTGATGCAGACTGAGGGGGAGAGGGGGTAGGTCCCGAAGCCGAGGAGGGGGATTGGGATGGTGGTGCCCTTGGGGGTTACCGTGGAGGTGAGGGAGAGGGGTTGTTGGGCCATGGTGAGGTTTGCGTGAGAGCTGGTTTGAGAGTAGTTGAAGATCTTGGCGACGGAGGTTGATGTCTTGGGGGATGACTTGATATTGACGTTGGCGAGTGCCCGGGATTCGAGCGTGGGGGTCAGATTGTAGCGGTTAAAGAGCGAGGTAAGGCAGACTTGTGGGCCGATTGACAGTGCGGTCCGGAATGCGAGACCGCCTACCGAAGTGCGAGGTCACTGGCTGTGGCTCGGACCTGGGGCAGAAGTGGGTTGCTTCATTGGGTTCAACCGTGACTAATAGGGAAGGTGTCACAAGACAAGCATCTTCAAGTTGTCTTTGGTAGAATATGTAGCGAGTTGAATTGATGTCTTCAGCGTGTTCCCCATTTTGAACCTCGGATTGTTTGTGTCGTGGTTTCCCCTGGAGAGGCCAACCCCGACAACCACCAAGCACTGCTGTACATTACCAGAGTCTGCTGAGATATCGAGTTACAAGTTAAGGTGAAGCTCCTTCCTCCGTCGTGATCTCTTTACAGCAAATTCCACATATAGTATGCTCCATGCCCTGGTAATTGCCGATGCATAATAGCTATTATACGAGAAGAGTAATTCTGTCCTGTAATTTTGCAATGATTTTCGGCGGCTTGCCGAGGAGGGACAGACTCTTGGGCATGATGTTGCCCTCCAAGGTACGCATGCTGGAAGTCTGAGGTTCATCTGAACTACAGTATTTGTGCCATCGTCGCCAAGGTTAAGAATATTTCATCTCAGGTCATTGGTCATCAAACTCGTAAACGCAGAATTCAAGTTCTTTCCTTATTTCTTCGTTTCGTCGCAACGTCGACCAGGCTTGTGAACCACTTCTTCCACCGCCGAGCCCCACCTTCCTTTGAAGGGAATTCTAAAGCTTGTCACCAAACGAAAAGAGGTCGTCAGCTCCGAGATTATACTCGTTGCAAGACTCACCCACTATCTTCTTACACTCTCTCGGTACCTATCATCCGCTTGATGACGCAGCGCTTCGGTGCTTCTCAACTGGGTGTTACTGCATTTCTCGTGTCCTCTTCGCACTTTCCCCGCGAGAGTGCCTCCGCCCCAAAAACTAAGCTCACGTTTTTATACTCAACTCAAACAAAGTCTCTGCATTCTTCGATCTTTGCAGAAGGCCGTTCCCAAACCTGCAAAACCTCGACCGGGGGCGGTTCGGTGCCTGCCTCAGGTGAGTGCCAGCCAGCCGGGAAAATTGTCGATCACTACCTGCTAACCTTTTTATCGACTGGGCGAGTCCAGATTTCCGACACTCTGCCCAGATATCTTCTGGAGCATCGGTAGCTCATCCCGTGGCGTCGGATGCATTAGGATACCGGCAATCAAATTGAAGACTTGTTGTTTCAAGCACCCTCTCACGGCAAGCCATCGTCGCCGACATTTTGTCTCTTCTCGGTTGCCCGAACGAGATACTCATCAACATCTGTGAGCACGTCTTCGACGGGGGCCACGGTAGAGATGCCCTTTCCAAGGCTGGTCGGACGTGCAAGCTACTCAACAATATCTCAAACGAGATAATCTATCGAGACATATCAACGAATGTTCAACCCCGATCCAAACTCGAAAGCGACAGTCCACACGGCTTCAAATTCCCTACCCTCGACATCATCGGTCTCATAATCACCCTCGATTCTAACCCCTACTTGGCTTCACTAGTCAAGTCTATCGACATTGTCAACGGCATCGTCATGGGAAATGGGCAGGGCCATGACCTTCGCCGAGTACTACGCCACCACGAAGCTGTTGGTGTTCTGTCATCAAATGTACCAACGGAAATGCTGAAGGTAGTTGCACTTATGACGCTCCTGTCGTTGACCAAGAATCTGGCGAAGGCGAAGCTCCCTGTGGACTTTTATCCAGCAAGATTCCCCGCCCTCGCCAACCAGGATCTCCCATTCGAGTTGCCCTGCTTAGAGCAGCTTTCCTTTTATGAGCACCGTCGGTCTTGGGTCAACCCCGGGGATGATCTAGAGCTGGGTAATCGCATCGTGGCCGACACTATTTTGAAGCTACTGCGGGCCTCGCAGAGCATTAAGACACTCTCCTTATCGTTGCATAGCACCTACAATCGGCTTCTGGCGCCACAGGGCCTGAAGATGCCCAACATCCAAACCCTCGTCCTTGATTTTCACGCCCTAGATGCCTGTGAGCGCAACACAATGATGGGCATCAAGGGGATCTTCCAGGGCTGCCCCAGACTCACAGATCTTAGTGTTGGCAATTTCCGCATATTCAGCCTGGATCAATCGGACAGTTTCGTCCCGGACCAGATGAGGTCCTTTTTCGAACCGGTGGCCGGAACTTTGGAGAGGCTGAAGTTGATGGGGAGCAATTTATGTACTGTCTTTCCTGCCACCTAGGATCCCTCACTGGGTTGTCAGTCCTCAAAGAGCTCCATATCAACATGCAGGTGTGCAACGAAAAGAGAAGAGATTATCTGAAGGAGATGATCAAGGACTGTCCCAGCCTTCAGCTCCTCTCAATATCGAACACGAAACTGGAACCAACACAGGAAGCCTTTGCCGACTTTATCAACTGCGCTTTGACACGTCAATTTCCCAGCCTCCGTGATGCATTCATGCCCGCTATCACTATGAGTCTTCTAACATTGAGTGGAGAATGGCCTTCCTAGGTACATTCTCTGACCGCCAACCACAGGCGAATAAGGCCTTCTATGTAGATACTTAAGGCAATAACGTATCACTGTTCTAGTATAAGTTATTGGAGTTTCGCTTCGCATCCTGACAAATACATACCCTGCGGAAATACGGTGCAGAGATTTCCTGAAAAAAAGGCCCCCTCAGCCAGTGCGCCTCAAACACTCTCCTGACAAAGCCTTGTTTTCGTCCATAGCACCTGACCTGCAAGCCCACCACCTTTCCCCCCTGTCGGATAGTCTTTTAAGAATAAGAATAAAGTTAACGTTTTCCTGTTTACAACCGAACAACAGCCTGTTCCCTTCCTCGGTCGTTCACCTCACTTCGAGGCGCCTGCAAAATCGGCTCCGCTGGAAATCTTTTATGGCATCGCTTCCAGGTTATTTATTCGAACGGCTGAACGGCAGCCTTTTGCGATGACACCCACCTTCCCCTTCCCCTAGAGCGCCGCTTCGCGCATTTTGGCCTCCAACTCAGCATCACCAACTGCCGCTACCTAACTTCCGTAAACGGATTTACCGTGGATGCAGACCGTTACTCATGGCTAGCAAGCGCTCATGATCTTAAGACTGTCGCAATACTGTCGCTTGTCTCCTTAACCACCAATGTGGCGGAGGCGAGGCTCCCGCTCCCGCTCAGAACGTATCATTGTCTCAACCGCCTCGTGCCGCCAACTCCAACGACCAGGCTTTCGTCCCTGAGATCTCTCCGCATGGATGAGCCGGATGTCGAGATTTCGGGCCCAGTCAGCCCCCTCTCGCTTGCCATCCGAACCACCCCGCGAACCGAGGTGGAAAGCTTCTACCCCAACTGCAAGTTTTTGTCGCGTAACACGTGGCATCTAACCGCGGTTGCGGGTTACATTGAAATGTCAGACATCACGTCACTCTCCCTGAAAGGCTGTAAGATGAGAAAAGCAGGCGATGTCTACATCAAAGACCTCGTGTCGAGCTGCCCTCGGCTCCGGGAATTTGCCTTTGAAGAATACCAGGATTTCCTTCCAAGAACGCATTCGGGATTTCAGAAACCTATCTCGCCTTCCACGATCACATCCTTGCTCCAGCCCGTCGCGCAGACCCTGGAGAAGCTCCATCTAGGACTCATGACCGACGACCGGGAACCATACGGCTCCACGCCTGGGCGACTGGAAACGATCAAGGGGTTCCCTCTGCTGAAAGAGTTCAGCATCGACATGAACCTTATTGCAAACCTCTACGAAGAGGACTCACTGGAAAACCTTATCAAGAACTGCCCAAAGGCCAGCTGCGCGACAAAGTGTCCCAGATCTTGAAGCCGCCAATTGATCACCTTGCCTCCTGTGTCCAGCGGAGACAGTTCCTAACCTTCGGAAACTACATCTTCAAGCAGCGGGGTGTATGGGATGGTTGGAGAGACTGGAAAAGATTTGCACTGCGACTTATATTGAGTCCTTGTCTTCCATCGAACTGAGCTTGAGCGTCACGCAGCATCCAAGTTTGTGGCGCACGTATCATCCGAGGCAGGTGGTGCACTGGTAGTTGATTTGAGGCAGATAAGGGGGCCTAGCCAGATTCAAGCACCCGACAGGTACCAAATATATGACGGTCCACAGCTACGTTATCTGACGACCTGTTTGGGCTTCTAACATGATTGAAACAACGCCGAGATTTGGAAGGTGAGTATAATAGAGCGAGGACACAGTGTCGAACTCAAATGGCTTTTTTTTTTTTGGAAATATGGTATTCTGCTGAGAGAAAGCGACAACGAAGAACATTAGTATTGAAGATAAATACTGATATCTGATTTTGTGGAAGTATTCAGAGAAGATGGGATAGTTGATTAATAGTACTGGTTGCGCTGTAATCTATCTCATCAGAGAAAGCCCTTGTTCTACCGGCAGTTTGCATGCAAGAAGAGAATGTCCATTTACACCATAGCTTCCGTCTATTTGCGCCGTACCCCTCATGTCGAAGCGTGTTCTACTATCACGGCAGGCCCGACTACAGCGGCGTGACATCGAAAGGCCAGATCCTCTTATCCCAATCCTCACTGACGGTAGGATCCCCAAACGGCATTAAAGCAGCATAGCGCATTCTACCAAACTTTTAGCACCGCCCTTCATATCGCCGCACCGAGGTATTCTTGACTCACGCGTAATTTCCAACCGCAATCCTCGACCCGTTGGCCAGCTTGCCAAACCACCAATACGGCTGCTGGTCACCATTCAGCAGGCCAGGAGCGTTCCG
>Ga0247760_1001082_pt1 | contig 27175 bp, 35 predicted proteins | sample UWRJL171409R4_FD_179936 | JGI IMG/M metagenome (GOLD analysis project Ga0247760, IMG submission 179936) | Plant litter microbial communities from Arlington Agricultural Research Station in Wisconsin, United States - UWRJ-L171-409R-4 | ecosystem: Environmental > Terrestrial > Plant litter >... | reverse complement strand
CGAATCCGAATACCCTCCTCCCCCCGACTGCGGCGATACCGACTGCTCGTAACCTCTCACCCCTTGCTGATATTCTCCCCCTTGCTGCTGCTGCTGCTGCTGCTGCTGCTGCTGCTGATACCCCCCGCCCACCTCCCCCGCCTGCAACTCTACCGGCGCATGGTACCCATACTCCCTCTCGGCCGGCAACTCTTCCCGATAATGCTCCTGCGTCGGCAGCTCCCCCGGCGGCGGACCCCCATACACGTATTTGATCTCGCTGGGGTCGAATGCCCCTGGTGAGCCAACCATTGTCCCGTCGGTGCTGGTCGGGGGAGCCGAGGAGGGGTCCTTCTTCTTTCGGCGGTTGAGCCAGAAGCCGACGGCGATGCCGATGGCGAGGGCGGCGAGGATGCCGACTACGATGCCGGCGATGGTGCCCGAGGGGAGGCCGGTGGAGGAGGGGGAGGTGGCGGGGTTGGTGTTGTTACTTCCGTCGTTGACGCCGTCGGTTTTGCCGGGGAGGTTAGCGGAGGTGTTGGTGGAGGTGTCTTTGGGAGCGGCGGTGCCGATTGAGGAGCCTGAGGTGGAGCCGGGGGTGGGTTTGGAGGTGGAGGTTGACGACGATGAGGTGCTGGCGGTCAATGCGATCAGGGCGTTAGGGTCGAAGGTGTAGAGGCTTGCGCTGGGCTGGGCGGCGATGAGCTTGGAGGCCGTGTCGTTGAGGACCTTGGTGTCGATCTGGAGGAGGGGGTTTTTGGAGGCGCTCCAGCAAATGTTGATTTGGCCGCTGCTCCCCGTGCAGATTTCGCTGTTGCGCATGCAGCACCATGTGCTGGTGCCGCGCGTGCAGACGGACGTTGTGCCATCGTCGGCGCAGGTGGCCGCGTGGTTCCAGCAGATGTCGGTGCCGAATTCGCAGCAGAACTGCCGGCCCGAGGCGCTGTCAGTCGTGCATGCGTTGGGCGGCGCGCATTTGAAGGTGAAGCCGGCCGCCGACCACGTCGGGCACACGTTGGCTGTTGCGTTTGCTGTGAACAGCCAATTGCCAAAGGGTGAGGTCGCCGGTGAGGTCGCCATCGTCGTCGTCGTTTCCCGCCGGGGGTGGTGTTGACGAGGGAAGGAATGGCTTCCCCTCTTGACTTCGGACGAGGGCGTGGTTTTGTTAGCACTGTCTGCATGCAATCTCAGTGGCCTTCAGCTGCAGCAGTGCTGCAGGGCACACAGGGCTGTGGGCACCCGGGAACTCGGGTGATTGGAGGGCGCGGCCGACCTTGGCATCAATGGTCTGCCGCGCTTGTCCCGGAGAGGGCAACGCTCATTGCGGGCGCGTCCAGTTGTCGCCCAAAGCGGGTCCTTTAGTACGGTTTACACCAGGACCTCTGCTCGCTTCAGTCGGTAGCGTTTCATCGGGGGCCGATCCTGCCAGAAGGATCACGAGAATCTCTTGGCAGTCCGCGCTTTCATGTTTGCGCCATTAAGCGAAAGGCGGTTGGACATTGGGCTCTGCGCAGCGCAAATAGGCGCCGTCTGCAGCCTGTGAAGGGAAGTCACCAGTCACGCGGTGGCCTCAGCTCCCACAATGTTTTGTTGTTTAAAAGAAACCAGGTGAAGGCCTTGTGCTACGTTACATCGGGCGACGATCTTCTCCAGCTATCCACCAAACGGGCTGCAGTATCGAATTTGACTCGATCACCGAGTTGGTGGAGCATTTAGTACTTCGCGTTCACGCCCCCAACGCTTCGGGTGATGTGGGTATTTGGAAGGGGTAGAAGCTTTTCATCTAGTGGATAAGCATTGAATACCCGCTAGCGAATACAGTCTTCACTGGCTTCTTAAAATAGTTATTTCAGTACTTAGTCTCCTACCTATCGTATATATTTGTCATTATTCTCCTAAGTACAACTATGCTGCGCGTATCTCGGTACTCATTAAGGACCTTACTGTATACGAGTTTAGTCTCTTTGTTGTACCTCTTTCAAGTTCCGTGAGATACCTATTTGAATCGCCGCTCAGGCTATACGAGGTTGCTAATATTAGAGCTATAGCGTTCGTAGCATTCCACGAAAGACTGGTGGGTGAATCTCGATCTCCAACATTGAACCCCAGTACCACTAGCTAATCCTCCCCCGTATCACAGGTCAGAGAGGTCACCTACGATATTGTAGGGCCCACCGGCTCCGATGGTAGGTATCAACACGGACAACTCCCGAATGCAGGCGAGTGGCTATCCGTCAAATCAAAGGACGCTAAGGGCGGCAGGGCGCATACGATTGCAGAAAGGAAACACTGGAAGTCGTGAGTCTGCCCTAGCGAAAGGTAAGATGAATACCTAGTGACATTCCTGCACACTTCTGCAAGGACCAAGGTATAGCTGGTCCCGTGACAACGCGAGGAAGGAAGTCGTGTTTACCCCAGCAAACGACGCGAATACACTATTGACGATGCCGATTCAAACAGGCGCAGAAGCTGTACAGAGAATCGACGAAAGGACCGCGCTTGTCTAAGGTCGAACAACGCCGAATAGAGCGAGAGGAGCAAGAGACTGGAGGCGGTTACGGAAAGAGTTTAAACCTTGGCTCGATCGAATCACACTCGAGACTCTACTAACTCGATGTCCGATCATGAAGCAGATATCTCGACATGCCACATAACCAGAGCGCTTTACTGAAAAAGGCCAGTCCCGTCCTTAGACCGAGCGGAGATGCGTCAAGGACTACTACGAGCACCGGAAGGCCTTAAGGGCCGAAATCAGCGTGAAGACTACGCCTGCGGCTGGTAATACCACGAACCAGATGACCAACACGTTTGGAGCGCCCTCCCTTGAGGTGTAGCGGGCAGGCTGACCACGCTTGCTCACACCGAGCAAGCAGCTCACGATTGTTGATAAGATGTACGAAGTTACAATAGATGGTAGTACCAGTATGCCAAGCTAAAGAAATAGACCTGATACGGATAGTGGTAACTACCTAGCGAAAACTCACGGGTTCCATCAGTCGTATCCAAGAACCCCAGAACCCGAGTGATAACATATGGAGAGAGCTTCACCGAAAGGAAGGGTCAGCCCACGGTTCGAGGAACGAAAACAGCGTGACTCTCCAACTTGTGGGGCGTCGATACGTGGTTGAGGTCGAAGTTAACTTGGGCGGGGAGGTGGGCTCAGCATATCGCCGCCATAGATTGCAAAGTTGCACGCTAGGCGGCAAAGCTGCCACTGGCAGTGGGAAGAAGATTAATGAAGAAGAAAGGGATGAGAAAGCATATGAGTAGGTAATAGTATTAGATGACCTAAGGGAAGTCCTAGTGTGACTGGCCAGTGTAGTTTTCTCGGCGGGAAGAGGTTGTTTCAGGCGGAAGGTCGTCGGTGAACTGTGATACCAGTTTCTGTGCCCGTGTCACCGCGAGAAGAGGATCGGGTGTTGCACCTTGGGCGATCAAGACGTGTCCCGAAGGCTGAAATGACGCAGCGCACAGCATTAATTTGTGCTCGGTGACTACTGTGTCGGATAAGGTTGTGACGGAACACGAGGGCGTATCAAAGAGTTTTATTGGAGTCAAAAGAGAGCTTGCTGCTGGTGTGTTGCACGGTGCCACCATCCTATTCCCAACTTTGCAGCCTGCGAAAAACTTACCCGCGTTCTGAAAGGCAGTTGCGAGAGGCCTTGGCAGGCTTGGCAGGGTGGGGCTCCTCGTACCTCGGGCGCCCTGGCACGATGCGGGCTTGGCCCGAGACCCTGGCGGGACAACCCGCCTTGCCATTTCCAGCGATGGGTGTCCAGCCACTCTGGACGTCGCATTTTGACACGCCCGCTTCTAGTGAGCACAGCTTCAGCTGTCTCAGACGTGCAGCTGTCTCGGCCAGTCTGACTTGTTGAGACGCAGCCAGCGAAGCCACCAAGTCGATCATGGGGACTCGCACCTGGACTCGCACCAATGCCAACCGCAGAAGACGGCCGCTGGGGCCAACCCAGCTGCCAAGCGTGCAGGGCGGCGTCCAATCGTGTCCACTGCACCTACGTGTGGCTAGCGCGCAGCGGTGCTGATCGGTGAGGTTTGCTTTCCAGCCTCAAATTCCAGTGCGGGGACAAGCACCATGGCTCCCCATGTCTCTGCTGTGGAACCAGGACACACGCTGCCGCCAGACTATAAAGGCGGCCAAGGACCTGGCCGTTGGGCTTGCGCCGTTCTCGATGACTCGCGCCAACAGGAAGGAGTTGAGACTTCGGACAGATCACCGGAAACATGGAGACGTCGGACGGAACCCAAACGGGCAAGCTGCCAGGCTTCCCCAAGCGGCTGATCATGTGCTGTGATGGCACGTGGATGGACTCGTTGGGCAAGAAAAGCTTCGAGCCCCCGTCCAATGTTACGCGCATGTCGAGAGGCTTGTGCCGGACCTGCTCAGATGGCACGCACCAGATCATCAACTACTTCGCCGGTGTCGGGACGGCTAACACCGTCGACCAGTTCACCGGCGGTGCCTTTGGCATGGGTCTCGACGCCGACATCCGCCAGGTCTACAACTTCATCTGCACCAACTATGTCGAGGGCGACGAAATCGTCCTGATCGGCTTCTCTCGCGGCGCCTTCACCGCCCGGTCCACGGCCGACATGATTGGCTCGCTGGGGCTGCTCACCCCTGAAGGACTTGACCGCTTCTACCGCATCTTCGACGACTACGAAAACATCGGCAATACCACCCGCGATACCGACGACTTTCTGGTCCCGGGCCTGCCTGAGTACAACAACTCGCACGGTGCCGCCAAGGCCAAGTGGGAAGTCGAGCGGATGCTCGCCTACAAGCAGGGGCTCAAGGCCCTCAAATACACCCGCGACACTTTTTCGGATGGTGAGACAGAGATCAGAATCAAAGCCCTCGCCGTCTTCGACACAGTTGGCACCCTCGGCATCCCGCCCGCGCCCGTCATTGGCGTCCGCGGCTCAGCCGACCAATGGCGCTTCACCAACACTCAAATCTCCGACAAGGTCGAGTACGCCTTCCAGGCCCTGGGACTCGACGAACCGCGCTACGCCTTCCGCCCCTCACTCTGGGAGCGCCTCCCAGGCTCCAAAACCAACCTCAAACAGGTCTGGTTCCCCGGCACGCACGCCAACGTTGGAGGCGGGTGGTACGACCAACAGCTAGCAAACATCACCCTCGCCTGGATGGCCGATCAGCTATCCACCATCGGCGTGGAATTCAACTTTGCCCGCATGACCGCAATCTTCAACGACGTGCTGCGCTTCTCCTCGGCCCATCCCTTTCCTTTTGCTCCGCAGAAGGGCATCTCCCTCCCGAAATTCCTCAAGAAGCCTCCACCACCCAAGCCCTGGGGCGCAGACCAGGTGTTTCACCATCCCTTCACCGCGGCTAAGCGCGACGAAGTCGAATGCGACGGGAACGACGTCCACCCGCCCCTCCCTGAGGGAGGCGACGTGAAATCCCTTTGGCAGTTCGCGCGCCCCTGGGCACTGGGGCAAATCCGCGCTCCGACATCAACCTTGCAGACCTGGGCAGGCAAGGTCGTCCGGCGTCCCGGCCTCGTGGTCCGCGTAGACGAAGACACCGGCGTTGATACAGCAGAACCACTTCTCGATACCGCAGAGACCATCCACAGTAGCGTGCGCGTGCGTCTTGCCTGTGGCGGACTGGGCGTCGATGATCGCGACACCTGGCCTTGCGAAAGCCTACTGGGCGCCACGCCCGACGGGAAACCCATGTGGAGGCTGGAGCGGGCACCTACTGAGCACAGAGGCAGGCGCGGCTCGCAGTATGTCCCGCGCGAGGTGACCATTGCCGGGGGAGAGTACCCCGCGAAAGTGATGTATGCCGTTGGGGCGGACGACTGCAGCTGGAAGTGGGTTTATCAAGGGACGGTTGTCGGCACGGGGGCGAGTCAATTCCCACAGTCGACGGAGCTGAGGGAGGAGCCGTTGGAGGGGTTCTGGGAGAGGTATTTGCTGTCGGTGCTGGCGGGGGAGCCGGACGTGTGGAAGTATGCGTTTAGGGGACTGCCGTTGCCGGAGAGTTCGGGGGAGGGGAAGAATGGCGCGGCAGGGAAGAGGAGTTCGGTGTTGGGGGTTTTTAGTACTAATGGGAAATGAGATGGGGGGAGGGTTAGATGAAGTTGGAAATGAGAAAGAGATTGAGTTTGTGGCATTTGGATGGGAGTTTGGGGTTTGATTGGCATGGACGGTGTGAAAAATGTGTTGAAAATATATTTTGGAGATCATGATGAGTTTGAATGGTTTGATCTAATGGTGTAGGTAGAATCTGTTTGGCAATGAGTTTGTGTAACACCCTATATAGGGTGGTGTGGCTTTTATAGGGCTAACGATTCCTTTTGCCATCGTGCGACAGCTTGGGTACCAGAAAACGGGGAATGTCGAAAAAGAGACGGTAACTGGATCGACGCCGGCCACAAAGACACAGAAAGCTGCGACGATGCTAAGAGAGCTTCGATATAAAATATAGGCTGCCTATTCGTGGCTAGCGTTTGCTAGTTGCCCAAGGTACTACTGTATATGAGAGATGAAATCAAATAATTTGGGTAAAGGCCAATACTGTATTCAAGCCTGATATAATGAAAACCAACACCCAAAGACCAGGGGTATCTAAGTCCCGTCCCGCTATGCCGCATAGGATCCAATCCAGTCCATGCCCGTGATATGCTAATTCCCACCAAACTCCGTTCAATGTTTTTCACCATCGTTACCATATGACCGCTAAAACGCATGCCGAGTACCCATGCCATCATCATTGGTCGTTTCGGCTCTCCCTTTTTCGTGGCTTCCTCGTCCTCGTCTGTATCCTCCAAAAGAGGGCCGCCAGAGCCTCCGGGTGATGTCCTCGACACCATCTTTGCTCGTGATCAACCCCTGCTTTTGTCTGCAGAGGCACTGCTCTTGCTGGTCGCCTACCGGTAGTCGCTACCGTATCTAGGTAACTATTCTCACCACAACTAGGCTCGATCTGCCCGGAAGGATCTAGACTGTAGCATATCCCGGACAGGCAACTCCCTGAAAGACTCGGTGTCTCCCCAGAAAGTATGCACCGGTACATTCCAGTTCCATTCACCGTCGCCGAACAGACCAGGCCGCTCCTCCTCGTAATCCTCGTCCTCTCTCTCACCCTCCTCGAGCCTCGAATCCTGGCATTCGGAGCACCAATTCGGCATCTCCTCTCCCTCGGCAGTCAGTTTCACCCCCCCAAAATCCCACTCTTCCTCGTCCTCCTTGGCATCACCCCCCGGCAGCGAAATCGCACATTCATGCCCACACCGCGTTGCGCAGAAAGGCTCCCTGCACATCGGGCACTCCAGCGACTGGGCGGTGTCCTCGATTTCGGCTTGGCAGGGAGCGCAGACCATGTGCGTGCAGGGGAGTACAACAGCGCTGGCCAGCCGAGAGTGTGGCGAGAGCGGCGCGATGCCGCGGATTTCGAGCTCGGCGGTGCGACAGACGGGGCAGACGGGCACAGGCTCTAGTCCAGAGCGGGAGCGCAGCCATCGGCGGACGATGTGGAAGCAGTGTTCCTGTGGGCGGCCGGTCTGGGCGAGGGAGACGGCAAGATGGAGGGCGGAGGCGCGCGCGGCGAGGGTGGAGTCAACGTCGGAGGCGGGGGCGTGGGCGTTATACGCCTGGCCGCAGAGGACGAGGATGGCGGAGAGGAGCTGGATCTTGTGGTCGGAGAGGGGGTCGCGCGGTCCTTTCGGGGCGTCGGCGGCGGAGGGGCGCGTCATGAAGCGCATGCCGCGGCCGAGGGCGGCGATGGTGGTGTCGTCCGAGATCCAGTCGGGGTACTCCCGCTTGAGAAAGGCAGAGTCGGCGCTGGTGGGGTCGGCGTTGCATGAGACGATGGCCTGCCGCAGGGCCTCATACTTTTGTACCTGCTCGGGATGCGAGGTGACGTCGACGGCTGGGAGATGTTAGTATTGTGAAGGATAGGGACGACTCGGACAAGGAGAGGAAGAAGACGAAAAAAGAAGCGGAGAAGAAGATGGAGAAGGAGAAGGAGAAGGGAGGAGCAAGCAGAACGGGAGTCCCTTGCGATTAGCGAATGTCTTCTCCCAGGGAGCGAGCGGCTTAAAGATCGTATATCCAGTTCTTGGTATGCTTCCAGACGTGTTCTGGACGACGAACTCCTGCTACTCGAGCCTAGCACAGCGTATCTCAATCGTGTCGTAGCTAGTCTAGGCACGAGCGGGAAGAGCGAAAGTAAAAGGAGAAGGACAATGAAGGAGAAGGGGACGGCGAGGAGAGGCCACACTTACAGGGCAGGGAGGTGAGCAGGGTGCTCAGAGAAGAGGCGGGCATGGTGCTGCCCGCCAGGGTGCTTGCGCAAGACATGGCCGTTTTTTCTGGTTCGGCGGTGTTTGGTGGAGGTTGTGCAAGAGAAAAGGTGATGTGCGAGGAAGTTTGAACCAGATTTGGGACTAGGGGAGAAAGTTATACACCCGAATGAACTCGAGCGAAATCACTGCGATCTAGGTTCAGAAAGTTTGTGACATCAAGAAGGTCTCCGCCTGGAAGCTTCCTTCACAAATGTTTAATTATTTTGAGGTTAAGTTTATACGGCGCATGTCCAATGATATCCTTCTTCAATTCCACTTTATTCTCAATTACCGTTCAGCGCCTGCTAAGTACATGTACTAAAGCAAAGTTTGACACCCTTACGCAAAGGCCGCAATCGACTGTCAAGTGGTAGAGGTTGCGCACAACTGTATTGTGTCGCGGCAGAGAGGCTGTCACGGCAAACCCAAAAGAAGTCACATTCGAAGTTCCTTTGTTGTGGTGCAACGTATGGCTTTTTGAGGAGCCACTGTTTGCTCGTGCTATCCGATGACTTGCATGGGGTCTTGACTCCCGCAAAAAAGAGGTTACCCATTTTTCATTCAATTTCATCCCATATTTGGTACACAACATCATGACATGTGAGTAGAGCAAAAACAGGGTTTCTCTCTCAGGAAATCGCCGCACCAGCGGTGGGTCAATGCAATCGCATTGAACGCCCCTTCCTATTCGGATCATGTTTGGGATTGACGTAGTCAACCCAGGTGGTGGGTATATAATACTAGGTACTTTCCATTTTTGCCTGCGAGTTTTGCTCCCACCAATTTCTATTTCTACCTTCCGTACATCAACCTCACACGAGCTCCACTTCAAAGCTGCCCTCTCCATCTCCCATTTTTCAGAACTCCGCCTCTCGCAACTTCCTTACTCTCGCGACCACAGAGTCGCATATCGTATAGGAAGGGCAGCTAGCACGAGAGAACTCCCATTCAGCGACAAAATGGCCTTCGCCAAACCCAAGAAAGTTGACGACCAAGTTGCCGGACAAATCGCCGTTGCCGTGGCTCAGGCCGCGTGCCGCCGTCACTGCATGCAGCCTGGCTTCGACGGAGAGGGCAATGAGCACCTCTTCGACCACAACAACGAGCCCACTACCAGCATGGTTCACGAGCCAGGTGCCTAGTTGTCACCTGCGCCTTGCAGGCCTTCCTTCTTTGGCACAAGGGGTTCACTAGATGTTTTTTTCACCCAAGAGACGACCGTCACATCCTCGCAAACCCGGTCGACGAAGACCCTCATGAAAGAGTCCGAAGACGACGTCTTCGCCCCTTTGGGCCAGGGATCGGCAAATCATCGCAACGACTACATGCGCGCCGCCGTCCTCGGCCCTAACAAGCGTCGCAAGTACACCGCTCAGCTCCGACCCACCGGAAGGCTCGATGCCGCGTCTCACAGCCTCCTCAACGAGCAGCAAATGGCAAACTACGAGCGCCGCCCACGCATCAACTTTGACGAAGATGTGGGCCATATCAAGAAGCGCCTCCGGCCTAGTTCTCCTGCCGTTGGCCCCCACAAGCTGGCCTCACCAACGCACATCCCTTCACAGCGGATGGAGATTGCGCCCGCACGACGCCACCAGCGAAACTGCTTTAGACGTCGCAAGAATCATAACCGCCAGAAGCACCACAACAAAGAGACAGAGCCTCATCAGATGTCCCGTCAGCAAACGGTTGACGGTCAGGCAAAGCCAGGATATCGCGCCCGGCGGAACGAATCCAACGACAGTCAAGCGACCATTGTACTACTAGACCAAGACGTCGACATGCAGGATGGGAAGAATATTGTTTAGGAACATGCCTAATCTCTCTTCGTCACGCCCCCCGACCGAACTTATCGCAGTGATGCCTGGGAATCGTCTTAGCGCCCTAGAAGCCTGCCCGCCGATGTTACCGCGCCTTGTACGACCTACTCACAGACTGAATTTACACTCTGAACCCGTCTAGCATCAGCATGACCGAGCGTTAACCGACACACCTTCAACCAAGCGCGGTAACCTCCGGAGGTGGTAGTTCGGCATCGTCATTCTGAGAAAGTTGCTGGATTTTCTTACCACCCAGCGTCTTGGGATAGTTTGACAGCATATGGAATTGGCTCTTTCAGTGTTGCTGCCCAGAAGAGCAAAATAGAAGTCCTCAGTATCGGGCCTAAGATGGAAAGATCGTTTCTCGAAAGGTCTAGGGACGGGATATGATGTAGGATCATTGCATGTGGTACGGAAATTGTAGATGAATAGGACTGGTTGGTGTAGGCCGTGACTTTGGACTGTCTCGGTGATAAGTGCCAGGTTCAATGTGTGATGATCTTGTCGGAGGTCGAGAGAGAACGAGGCTGCGCATCTCCTTTTTGGCAAATCGTAGACGTTCAGGACTTGGCTCATATCCTTGACATGCCGGGATTATTCTCACTTTCCTCGTTGTGTGGCTTGAACAACGAGGGATACCGCTGAATAGCGAGTGGTAAGTGATGATGGAAATACCTGGGATGAGATCATGGCCTTACAGATGCGAGGAGTCATTTGAATCATGATCTGCGGTGATTATTTCAAGCCTCGTGATTCCTCCTTTAAAATGTTACATGGTTCCAGGTTAATATGCAGCTGTCCTCGACGGTCGATCCTCCATGTAATGCGGTTTCTCTGCAACTTCAAATTTACACCCCACCCTCGCCTCGCCTGCGCGATGAGCGCCAACGGTTAGTTTTTTTCTTTCTTTCTTTTTATTTTTATTTTTTTAAAAAAAAATCTTTGATTTCTTTTTCCACTTATTTTATTTTTGACCATCGATTCCTAGCGTCTAGATTTCAGGATCTTAACCCCTGTAACCCCTTTTACCACTATATGCTACGGATCCGTACTACCTTACAAAATCAACTAGGTTACCACAACAACTGCAGAAGCCGTTATGTCAATAGAACTACACAGAATGTAACTAACGGAGATGATAAGCGAGTGCACTAGACAAGCAAGTCCACCACTCTAGCGAAATTTAGTAGAGCTGCACGCAGATATTCGGTAGTAAATTGTTAAGAGCCCTATCAATTTCTTATCAGGTTTTTGCGTGTACCTTCACCAAATTTCGCTAAAGTGGTGCACTCGCTTATCACGTACATTATTCTTATCTTAGGTGATGTAGTTTGTTTTCTGTTTTGATGTTCATATACGTCACTACATGGCAAACCTGCCGTCATAGTAATCTGTGGCGACCCTGCAAGTCATCATCACCTGGGCCGGCGCGGCCCGAAGGACGCTGAAGCGCCTGACACCGTATCGGCATAGTAAAACAACTGGGCCTATCAAATGATGCTCCGTCTTAAGACATTGCTCTGTGCAGAGCAGCGCCTGGGCGGACAGGAACGCCTATCACCATAAAGTGCGCCTCAGGCAGTAGGTACCCGCTCTGACTGCCCAAATTCTAGCGGATTTAGCGCACCGAGCCTCCAACACTCAGGAGTAGTGCTAATCCCAGATTCGACACGCCATGTGAAAGGAACAGTGATGACGGAGCTACACTGACTGCCTGGCCTCTCTCTATTGGCCGGAACCTTCGTATTCCTTGTCCTCTTCCTCTTCCTCACTCTTAGAGCTATGAATAATAGCAAGCCGCGTAGCGGCAATTGCGCGGACAGGCTAAACCGTGTCGGCACGGTGTCGGGCGCTAACGCGCCCTTCGGGCCACGCCGGCCTAGGTGACGACCTGCAGGGCCGTCACGATTCTACTATGATACGGGCATTAAGCCTGGATTAGGTCATACCCTAGTTTGTTGCGCCTGTGCTGTGTGACTGCGCTATCGACTTTATCGAGTTGCCCACGTAATATTACACTTACGCACAGCGGGCATCTCGAATTTGGTGTGTTTTGGAGCAAAATTGAAAGAATGGCGGTGGTTGGAAGTGAAGGGGTTGTCGGGCGGAGAGCGCAGGAGATGATGATTGGCAGTGGGGTCGATCGGTTGTGGGGTCGAGACTTCGAACAGTGCTTCTTTCATCCAAGTGCACAAACTGCAGACAATGAACACCGGCGACATGATCTGGCTGCTTGCCAGGCATTTTTCCCCATCTGCTCAGCTCATGTTCTAGATCGCTCGCTCTCTACCAATAGGAAGTGTATTCAGAAAAGGGCGATTGCCGTGACCGCATGCTATTCCGATGGCTTGCAGTGGCACAGCACCTGGGCGGCGGCCTGGAGGACGCCGACCAATGCCAGCCGCAACGCCATTTTCCCCTCACGCAGACGGGCGTGCAAAGATTCTCGGAAACCATCGAATGTCATTCCAAAACTATTTAACCGTAGGCTCGCCATCCTCGGACTAGCCAGACATTCAACCGCCCACGATGCCGGCTGGCAACAATCTTGTTCAGACGCCAAAAACACTGGAGTCCATGTCGCAGAGTGACGATGACCAAGTTTCGGGGATGCCGCCGCCGCCATCGCAAAGACCGCGCCTGAAGTTGAAGAGTCGGGCTGTCTCCCAGCTTTCTGCTCCGGTACAGCAATTTCTCGCCTCTGCTGTCGCGTCACCCGTCCCATCCTCGGACCCGACGCAAGCGAGCAAACATGGTCAAAGTCATGACGAGGCTCCGGCCTGGCCTTTGATGGTGAAATACGTCAACGGATGGGCGAGGGGATCGTTTCGTGCCACCCGGTCGCCGCAGTCGGCCACGGAAACGTGGCAAATGTTCAGGGAGGAGATTATCGGGCTCTACGAGCACAGCACTCTGGACGAGGTGATGAGAACCATGGAGGAGCGACATGGATTTTTCGCAAAGTATGTCGCCTTGTCCACTGTTCGCAATATGCCTACCTGAAACTGACCTCGGCGTCTTCTTTTAGGGCGAAACAGTACAGCTATAGGCTCAATCAATGGGGGGTAGCGGCATTCACTGAAAGCCCCGGAACACGGCCAGATGGCAGTAGCTTGCCTCCACTGCTGGATGCGTACACCATCCACAGTAACTCCATGGACTCTGGATACGTTTCAGCACTCGCGTCGAACTACGAGAAGGGGGTGTCGAATATTCGAAATGACATTCTAGCGTCTACCGTCCGGGTCGAGGCGGAGGACTGCGACGCCGGGACCGTGTACTCCCAAGAGGGTAGCATCACTGGAGATAAGCTGGACATTTACAAGTCCGAGCTGGTCGACGGCCTGGTAGAACAAATCCGGAAACTCCAGACAACGCCTGAAATCCTGGAGAGAATATTCAAGGAGCTACCATTGCTTCTCAAGCAGTTCGCTCTAAGGCTTGGCCAGCCCGGGTCAAGCAAAGCGGAAAGAGACGTGATGTACTTTGTACACAAGTATCGGCAGTAAGGGGCTCCTCCTTCGCACCCGTGGAATGAAATGGCATGCATACTGACGGTAGCAGCGACTTAACCTTGATGCTGAAAGGAGCTCTGCTGGAGCTGGCCGAGGAAGATTCTGCCTCGCAGCGCGAACGTGACCGGTTCGACCTTAATGTCACCTCTTCTCGAGTTAGCGATTGGCTTATTGGCCTAGACTGTCCTCCGGCGGCTGATGAACCGGTTGCACGGACCCATGAACTACAGCCCACGATCAGCTCCGAAGTCGAAGAAGAAGTAATTCTTCCAGATAAGCACGACTACAGAGAGGTCGTGTTTAAGTCTGAGGCATATAAGACGCTTGTTGGCCGCATTACTCGCGAAGCTTCACTTACCCTAATAACAGGTTCGGACGCGGTGAGTAAGATTCGATCCGCCATACTAAAGACCCTTCCAAGCCAGCAATACGTCAGTCGGCATGTGGAATCCGAGATGCATACAATGGTGCTACGCGTTGCGTGGGAACCGGTAGCATTTCTTGAACACGAATACGGGAGCTCCGAGAAACCTCGGGAGATGCTGGGACGCGTAATCACCCTAACAGGATCGATGAGCAACGCGCAGGCGCTTCCCTGCTCCGACTATCTGAGCCAAACTTGGCCTATGACCGGCCCTCACGTCTTAGCAGTGGTTGGAGAGGCGCTCCAGAGCGGCGATGGGGCAACCAGTAAGTCTGCTTCTCGTCAACCGCTCAGCACCCCCCTGTGCCATTGCTGACAGATTGGCCTCAGGGACGCTTTCCGATAGATCTTTGGTCATGGCGTTGCGCTGCGACGACCCCCGGCAGTTTCAACTATTGGCCAGGGGCACACCGGACTTTATCGCAGAGATTGGAGAAATCGTCTCGTGGCTTGCTGCTGCTCTGCGGTCCTCCCCTGACGACACGATCAACTACTGCACGCCTCATATAGCCTCCTCCGGCAAGCAATCGGTCTTTTACGACGGGGCATTCCATGATGTGTTCGACTGCGAAATCGGTTTCGAGGTCAGCGCGGACGCTGAGACCGACAGCCACGTTGGGCGGTGCTGGTACGGCATTTTTCGCAACCCGGTCGTCGTTGGGGGCTTCCCGGTTCCGCGCCGGCTGCGGCCTAATACTGGACTCGAGATTCCGCTTGATATGGCCGCGAGCCTGATAGACGCAAAGCGATTGCACACCTTTGCGGGAAATCTCTTCCTTAAGGGATTCTCTGCGATGCTGACTCCCGTGGAGGTGATCGGAAACGTGGTCCTCTGGCATCTGTACTTCAACGCAGCCGGGGGGAGAATCTCGTATCTCGACATTGGTCCACGCGCCAGCTCGGACCGCCTAGGGGCTAATATCCTCCAGTCATCCCGACATGTGATCGGGTGGTGCTCCGAAGCATTATATCTAGCTGGTAAGTTTCGCACGCTGAAATGGCGTTCCACAGCTGGGATGTTCTGGGCTGGTTACTGACAGCAAGCGATAGGCGACGCTTCCGCAAACTACGACATCCAAACCTCGAAGCTCTCCATCCCGGGTAGAGATTTCAGCCTTGAGAGGGTGTCCTTCTCAGTCGGCCAGATCGTCACAGGAGGGTGTCAGTTCTCTATCGGGAGGAAGGATTCGCCGGTCCACATCTCGAAGCAAGGCTACATCGCAATGTTGAAATCGATCGATCAACGTTACTTTGTGCTTTGGGACGAATGTGACAAACTCGGCTGGCTCGTCAACGGGGCCAGCACGCTACTACACTTACTGCGGTCGTCCCTCGAGGACTACAAAGTCGATGGGTTCCGTGACGAGCTCTTGTTCAATGCAAAGGACTTTGAAGAGCCGAGCGTACGCTTCAGGACCGACTCGGCTTTCCTAGCACTGAAGAATTCATCCAATCGGAAACTTCGGCTGTATAAGCTCAAGGAGGATGTAGTCGAAGAGGCGGTGGAATGGACTGACGGGAGACGAGAGATCGTGACCAAGACCCGGACCTCGTACACGACTATTGAGGACAGAACTGTGGAGCTGTTCGAAACTCTTGAGAAACTTATCGACTACGAAGCGCAATCTGAGGCTTCGGCCAAAGGCGTTAATATAAAACCCCGGCTTCACAGCCAGGTGCTGGGGTGGGACTTTCGGGACGTTGTGACGAACCGAGACCCCCTCTATTTGCGCGTGACAACGCTGCCGAGCTGTGGGGGTGCGTGGGTTGACTTTGCCAAGTCGATTCGCGCAGTTACGCTTTTCGGCTGCGGTTTTGGGGACCTGATCAAAACGGATGCCAGGACGCAGAACGGGCCTTGGCATACCGTTCCGACGGGGACAGGATCTCTTGTGGCATGCATGGCCGATCTGAGGAAGATCATCGACAAGGAGGGAGACAGGACAACGCAGCCCTTGACACTCTCGAGAGGCATCACGTGGTATAATCCATCACAGCGTAGCCCGTTCGAAGCGCGCAGCAGCAGCAGTTCGAAGGGATGGAATCCGATCCAAGAGTTGTTGCCCGCCGGCTCCCCATTTCAGAGCTTGCTCTCCTATGTGAAGTCCTCCGGGGAGGTTGACATCGACAACTGCAAGCACGGGGCCGTGATCTTCGGTCGCTCCAAATTGCCAAGGTTATGGGCCGACGTCGAGGATCGAACGACTTCTGAGCTCCCTCTTTCTGAAACTCCCCAGAACTGGTCGAAAGAGAAGACTTTACTGTCGCAACGAGTGAAAGAGATGGACGATATTTCGGACAGCAGCGGTAATATCGTGTCACAAAGCGAGAGCACTGTCGGATCTAGTTCAAAGAGGACGCCGAATCGATTCTCTCCTCGATTGGGCTCGGATTCAGGATCGGGATCATCTTCAGGATCAGGGACTCAACCTACCACAGTAGAGCCTCTAACCCAATCCTCGTCGCAGGCCGAAACTAAAGGCTCAGTATCCGAGGGCTCCGGTCGCGGTGCGGGGCCCGGAAGGCGGCGTAGGATGAAAGAGTTGCAGAGGAAAATGCGTGGGATCCTGGAAAGATCGAAAATTGCTAGTTTAACGTCAGATCTCTTTTGTATTCACCGAAAGCGGCACTGATTCGATAAAAGGAAAGGATGGGGAGAAGATTAAGGCTAATCTGCTGCCGCAAGAAGGATCCAGGTGCTCCGTTATAATCTATTTTATAAATATTTACTTTATTATTTAACATCCTTGTTTACTGCAACGCTACCGCCGTTTTACCTTTCAAACTTTCCTAGCTCTTTGCAGGCGAAGTTCATATCACACCACTAAGCCTAGCTAAAGAAGATTCAGAGCCACCCTCCCCCCCGAACTCTGCAACTGACACAACCTCTCTCGACTTCGCCAGCCCGACTTACTGCGACACCTATCAGAATGAAAGCGGCTTAGGGGTCTTAGGAATCGAGCCAGCTCTGCTAACTAGATGCTTAGCACTTCCAGAACGCCAATAAGCTTGAGCTACTGTAATGATAACGGTAGAATTTTTCTGAAGAATTCCATAAAAGGGGGTTTTGGCTGGAAGCCAGAACCATAGGAGAGAAACAAGCACTTCTATCAAGCAGTTGCAACCCCATCAATTTCACCCAAATCCAGAGTGCAGTATTTCTAACAGTACCTGACAAGGGAGTTTCTTTTTGCGTAATACTCCGGTAAGCGCCGGTGTTAAATAAGGTTTTAATTTTTAATTTTCATTCCGGTGTAGTGCCTATTGGGTTTGGAGGGGTGGGGTGATCAGGGGGTATATTTATTGGAGGCGGATATTGCTATGCAAAACTCGTTTTAGAAGCGGCAACCCTTACGTCCAGATTTGGAGACCCGACCTCCACGAACGGAGGTGAATTTGCGGGAAATCCGTACTTGGGCTACAATGTAAACCCCGAGGGTACAGATCGCAAAATCCTTCCACATAACTGTGGCCCACGGGAGGACAAACATCCGTGGTTTTGTGAGCGGGATTGGCCACGAAACAGTGGGTAGGTATTCTTGCTAGACTGGGTACATCACAGAGCTACTAGTTCTTCCGCTGTCTTTACAGTCCTCTGAACATGCCAGATAAGGTTGTTTGCAGCATGTGTCTCGTTCCTCTGTTCAGATTTTCCCCCTATCATGAAGAAGCTCTTGAATTCCCTGATAACCGCCTCGCACAGGGTGGGATCAACAATATCCTTTCTGGCCTTGTTGATAGCATCACGAAGATACCATTCGACTTTGTGGACGTGTAGCAGAAATGGTTGATAGGACTACCCACGTTCATACCATGGCTGGGTATTGATACCAGCGACCACAGTGAAGGCATGGAAGAGTGGAATGAGGGTGGTAGACAGAATGAGGGCGGCGAGCTGGGCACAGAGACCGCCACTGGCGGAGCTCTATCGAGACGGTAGGCGTGCTCTTGTGGTTGGGATGGATGGACCGCAGCCCTTGCTAAATTACCTTTCCACCCGAAAAACTGAAAAAGCCAGTCATTTTACCTTCTTTGTTTGTCAGGGGACTTTTGAAATTTCCCGATGGAGCCGAGGGGTCGGATCAAAGAATGTGGACGGGAGCCGAGGGGTAAAAAGCGGTGGCGCCATGTGAGTTCTTTGTGCTTCACGGGAGCGGGAAGCGTGGGACCTCCAGAAGCTTATGAACCCGATCAGACGGGATGTGAGTTGATAGGAGGATAATGAGCCTTACAACTACCCCATCCTCGGTTTCCTCCTCACCCACACCTCCTTCTCCTGCAAGCCGCCGTCGCCATCGCCACTGGCTTTCCCCTTGGCATCGCGGACCTCAGCCTCCCACACCTTGAGCTTGTAGTTCCCCCGATCTGACCGCCCAGAAAACAGATCAAAAGACCACCCGTGCTTCGGACATGTCAATCCCGCGCTGAGGACGATGCCAAAGTCCTCGATATCAAACGGCACGCCCTTTGAAAGCGGATACGACGAGTGCGGACATTGCTAGAGCTTATTAGTTCCCATACTAGACTTCAGTATTCAGGGCCACTCACATGATCAATGGCGTGAAATTTCTCCCTATACCGAAAGACCAGAACCTGATCCGTCATATCCCGCTCCGCCTCAGGATCCTCCGCCACAACATCGACTTCAGTCCGCTTCGAGGTATCGGTCTTGGGGACATGGAAGACTTTGCATCCCGGCTTTTTCTGGTCGCCGCACGGGCGGGGATGCAAGAGGGCGCCGTCTTCGACTACGGCTTCGTCTTGTCCGAGATCGGGGAATTCCGAGGCCGGGCCCACGGAAAACCACTCACTGCCCGACCGCGAGGGTGCGCGGAATGGATTCCAGCTCATCGCGAGTTCATATCTAGTAGGTGAGACTTTCTGGCATGATGGGTGTTGGGATTGAAATCGGCTGTTGAGCAGCGATTGCGAAACTGCGGGACTTGGGACTCGGAATGTAGCCGAGAGATGACTCGCCCCACGTGGGGCATCACATGATTCGCTGTTCTGAGATGAAGCTCACAAAGGATAGCACGAAAATGCTGGCAGAATGATAGAATAAAGATAAAAAGTAGGCTGTGAGGTGTTAGGCCTCTCGGATTTCATTATTTCAAGCCGGCAACGTGCCGCTGGTCTCGTCTCTCAGCACAAGGCGACTGTCCTGGGGAGGCTCGTTTGTCGCGACAAGCGAGCCAATGATACAGCGATCGCGCAAAAGCACGACTACACTCGTAGATACGATATGGCCTCGCAAATACGACGGAAGTGCGGACGATCCAGACAGAATGAGCAGGTGGTGAAGCCTCGGTGTCTGCCTCACGCTTGTGGTGACGACCTGGAGGTACCCGCGGCTGGTTGTCAATGGCAATCAGCCGGCAAAGTAGAGAGTGTAAAAATAACACCCGTCGCTGCGCCGTAGTGACACTTGACCCTTTCCATGACTGACCGCTATTCGTTCGTATTGCGAAAAGAGTGTGTCCGATTGGCGAGTCCTTGTCGGTCTTGTTGATTTCTCCCGAAATACCCACCGAGAGTGTTCCCCGGGAACCCTGATTTTGGAACCGCAAGGCAACAGAAGGGAAAGAAATATAGAGGCCTGAAGTGTCCCCGGAAGAAACACTTCACTAGACCCTTCCATCTCGCTCCAATAATCTAACAGGCTCACTTAACCCCAAGAACCACCAACCACCTCCAAAATGCCCATCACGCTTCACTCCACCAGTATCGACATATTCACCAAGAGCCTCTCGACTCTGAAGCACATCCTCAAGAAGGCCCAATCCCATACCACCATCGACACAGCCTCTCTCCCCTCGGCCCGCCTCCACGATGACATGCTCCCCCTCAGCTTCCAGATCCAAATGGTGTCCAACTTCTCTAAGAAGTTCGTCGAGCGCGTCATCCCCGCCAAAGGCCCCTTCCCCGTGTGGGAAGACAACGAAACCACCATCGACGAGCTGATCGCCCGCATCGACAAAACTTTAGAGCTGCTCGAACGAGTTAAGCCAGAGGACTTGGATGGGGACGAGGAACGAATCGTTGAGCTTCCGATGGGGAAGACGCAGAGTATCACGCTGGAGGTGAAGGGGTATGCGCTGGGCTGGGTGGTGCCGCAGGTGTTTTTCCATGTCAGTATTGCGTATGCGATTCTGAGGAGCAAGGGGGTGCCGTTGGGGAAGAAGGATTTCTCGTCCGAGTTTGTGGAGGCTGTGGTGCTTGAAGTAAAGGAGAAGGAGAGTTCGTAGCTGGTTTGGGAAGGAATGGAGCGTGATTGGCAACGGTGGCGTGATGAGGTGGTATCTCGCTTGAGGACCGCTAAGCTCAGATCCTCGCAAGATTTTGTTGCTGGCTTGAGGATGAGGTGATGCGGGAAGTAATGAACGCTCGTAAAAGGGGTCTAAGAGAGTAGGGAAGCACCGAAGCACCTAGCCAAGAGCGTACAACTGAACAGTAATGATGCCTTCAATCGACACACAACTTTATGTGGCAGGCCCATGCTCATTTCTCGAGGACGGTAGGAATATGAGTTTGCAATTCGCGATGCGGAATAGATAGGAGATTTTGTGACAATTATTGGATTCTAGCTCGCGCATTGATCTTCAAGTCTGGTAGCAGAATTTATCATCCGGATTCCTGAAGCAGATCGATCTCCTGCTCAAGAGTTCACAGGCAACCCTGGAACTGAGATCTTGGCGCGCGCCAGATAAGCTTATCGCCTGTCATCAATCGATTGGCTACTGACCGAGGTGTACAGATCAGACTGCCGCAGCCCGTGCGTCTCAGCCTCCTTCGGCAGCCTGGAAAAGTTGGGAGCATCGTGAACGCGACGAACAACATTTTGCAACCAACAATTGCCACCGCCCAATATGCTTTGCGCACGTATGCTACCCTTGAAAAACCCCCTAGTTGCAGAGAAAGTGCTGACAACCGTGCAGTATCAGGAGAGATTCCCGAGGAGCCTGTGGTGTCGAGGAAAACAGGTCCGTCGCAAACCGTCGTCGCGCTGCATTGGACGCTGCATTGGAACTGCGTACTGACCTTCTCCCAGGAGCCGTGTTCGAGAAGCGCCTGATCCTAAAATACATCGAAGAGAATGGCAAAGAGCCCGGAACGGACGACGAGCTGCACCCCGATGACCTCCTCGAGATCAAGACGAATCGCGTCGTTCGCCCGCGCCCGCCCAACTTCACATCCCTACCATCGCTGCTGAAAGCCTTCCAAGACGAGTGGGACTCTCTAGTCCTCGAATCATACAACACAAAGGAGCAACTGGCGCGGACAAGGGAAGAGCTCGCGACAGCGCTGTACCAGCACGATGCTGCGGTCCGCGTCATCGCGCGCTTGACTAAGGAGCGGGACGAGGCACGCGATGCCCTGTCCAAGGTGACAATTGCGCCGACAGGAGGCGACGCGAGCGACGCCATGGCAATTGATAACGATAGCCTGCCAGAGCCCCTGGTAGAACACGTCAACGAGATAAAGTCCCAGTTAACAAACGGCCGCAAGAAGCGCCCTGTCCCGAAGGGGTGGGCGACGCCAGACGACGTCGCCGCTCTGCAACAAACCACCATTACAGACCTATCCGTTTCCCTCGCTTCGTCGCTCGACACCCAGGGGGATCACGCAGCGATTGGCGGCCTGGACGGCAAGCTCGACATTTATTCGGTGGATGCTGGCAAGGTGGAGCGATCGCTCGATATTGGCGAGCCCGTCACGGCTACCGTGTGGATCGAGACCAAGGTCATCTTGGCTACAGCAAAGGGCTCGGTGCGTGTCTTTGACAGCGGCAGCGAGGCGGCTACTTTCAAGTCCCATGCTGGCGCGATCACAGGTCTTTCACTGCACCCCGGAAACCGGATTTTGGCATCGGTAGGCGCTGACAAGAGCTTTGTCTTTTACGATATCGAGTCCCTTCAGCAGGTTTCCCGCGTTTATACGGACTCTGGTATGTTCCCGAGTTTCCACCCGTTGCTTGGATAGTGCTAACTGTTACAGCGTTGACATGCTGCGCATTCCACCCTGATGGTCACCTGTTTGCGGCCGGCACACAAGCGGGAGATATCAAGGTCTTCCATACCAGCAGCGGCGAGGAGGCGACTGCGTTTACTCTGGGCTCGCCGATCCAGGCCTTGGTGTTCTCCGAAAACGGATTCTGGTTCGCTGCGAGCGGGAAGGGGCAGTCGACTGTGACCATCTTTGATCTCCGCAAGGAGGGCGCTGCAGCCCAAGTCAAGGAACTGCAGACGGGCGACGCCCAGTCGCTTGCGTGGGACTACACAGGCCAGTTCCTGGCCACGGCTGGATCAACGGGCATCACGGTGCAACAATATCTCAAAAGCGCCAAGTCGTGGTCGGAGCCCCTACGGAGCAGCGTGACCGGAGTGGCCCTGCGATGGGGGTCTGAGGCGAAGTCCTTGGTGACAGTGAACAAGGAGGGTGTTGTATCGGTGCTTGGGTTGAAGGAGGAATGAGCTCAGCAGTCTGAGACGACAATTCCACAGCTTGTAACATAGTTCTTTGGCCTGTTTGGGCTAGGAATAGGAAAATATGATACCTACAAAAGCTCCAGCCATGAACGAGGGCTATCAAGCCTGTGCGCTCAAGGGTGCAGCTCAAGACAAAGGTCTCGGCTCCGTGCGAAGGGCATGCAGCTATGCTAGGACAGCAAGACTTGGCATATCGGATTGTAACAGTCGTGAAATGTAGCGTGAAAGGCTTCAAGTACTTCGAACCGGCCCGAAATGCATTGGAAGAGGCCACAGGAGATGCAAAAGACCTGTCATATCAAAACCCACAGCTTCTGCGCCTACAATGCATTCTTTCGTCCCATCTAATGTATCGTCGAACTCAATCAAGACTTGCTGCTGCATTTCTTGAGGCGAATCACAATTGTACGAGGGCTGCCTTTGTTCGAAGGACCTGCGTGTTGTTTGCTGATTGCCGCGTGGTGCCTGCTGCTCAGGGGCTCAAGTGCCCCTCTTTCTAACAGGAGGCCTTGTGGGCACTACACCAACCAGAATTGCAATCGCTGACCTTCATATTGTGCAAAAATCTGCCTTGAAAGCAAGAAGAAATTTAGGTTATATTTTTGTCCCATTGTGGAGGGCTGGCTATTCACTCTACCCGTGAGGTTGCGGAAATCATCACAGCTCCGTCGCACTTTCGCCCCCACCTTCGCACCCGCTGACGTGCGGATGGCGGGAACGCGGCGATTCGCCAGGGGTGGTGCGCGGCAAATCAGGCGGCCTAACTCCGACCGGAGAAACGCCAAAGTCGCCATGATTGATTTACCTCAATGGGCTCCATTCTACGCTCGACAACAACAACAACAACCTCGCTCCGGGCGACGCCCTCGCCGATACTTTCGTACCCTGCATGCGCTTTCGCCAGCGCCCACCGAACCCCCTGAAGTCTATCGAAGAAGGCTTGAAACCCTATTACCGAAGCACGACTGGAATGCCCTAGGCTGGCAAGCGAAAGCCGCGATGGACCACCCTGCGATTCACGGTGGCCTCCCTGATGACTTTTTCGACTCCGACGACCTTATCCACGAGCCATCGCCCGGCTACGAAGACTTCGATGAATCCGACGACGACCACGAGGTAGCCGCAGTGGAAGAAATTTTCTCTGACAGCCCATCCCCGATTGCGGTGTCTTCTGGAAGCGACGGAGAAGGAGAAGCAGACGACGCCCACAGCAGCGACAGCGAAGCGGGACAGGAACTCCCTGAGTGGTTTTTGGAAGTCTTCCCTGACGGCGTTCCTGACAACGGCAACGAGTTCGACAATATCTCACGTCACTCATCAGAAGCGGCCCCGTCCCTACCGTCGATCTCATCGCCTGTATCCGTCCGGTCCAATACCTTCTCTGTTGGCTCTCGCAGCGCGAGTGAGGCAGCATCGTCTGAAGATTCACTTTTCGTTGACCAGCGACCGCGAAATAACTTGCATGAAGAAGTAGAAGGACTACATCGAGAGCAGCGAGTTTTAGGACAAGATTTGGATGTTCTGCTGGGAGACAGGCAACGCTTGGACTTCGCAGAGCATATCGAGCAGAGCGCACGTCAGCTTAGGGAGCTGGGAGAGCGGATTCGACGAAGTTCGGAGGCCATCCAACGAAGTTCGGAAGCCTATCACCGGGAGGCGCGCCGTCACCAGCCGTACCCACACCCAAACCCCCGCCGAAATCAGAGAGGCGCGGCACACAGAGGGGAGGACCGCTTCGGCGACAACGAAATGGACGAAGACGACCAACTCGTGGAGATGGAAGTTATCAGCCGCCGTTCTAGCAGACGTGACCGGATGCGCACCCCAAATCAAGCACGCGCACGATCGCCACCTGCAGTAATTGATCTTACGGAAGAGCCCGACAGCCCGGAGCAGCCCCAGGTTCTGCCTCGAGCAAACAGAAGGAACCGAACGCAGCAACCCGCCCGCGCTGCTTCTCGAGCTCCACAACTTCCTCGCAACCCGCGTCGGCACGGTTCTCTCAACCACCTTCGCCGCACACCATCTCTCGCGCGCAGTGACGGTAGCATTCTTGGTGGCGCACCTGTCATTGATCTCACCGGCATGGACGACGACGCGCCTGCACCTGCCCGTGCAGGCCATATCCCCGAGCGACCGGTGCCGATGCCAGCGCGTAATGTGCGCCAGGGCCAGCTCCCGCCGTTCGAGCATATCGACCTGGTCAGCCAGCAGAACGAGGTGAACCCCTCCATCTTTGGTGCTTTTGGCCAAGGATGGCGCATGAGCGACTTTGCCGGCTTTGGCTTCATTCAGCGCCGCCTTGGTAATCTTGGTAATGCCAGAGGACAGCGAGCTGAGTTGGATGTACAGATTCTAGGTGGGCCGAACTTCGGACCTGCTGACTTCCCTGGCCCCCCAGAGGTCCGCAACAACCCCAACGTGGCGAACCCTCTGGCGGAGAACCTTCCCAACTTCAACTACCAAGCGAATGGCTACAATAACGGCCCGCCGAAGCCTGTCTACGTCCCTCCGCCACCCCCGAAGGAGGGCTTTACTCGCTCCACTGGCGATGATCTCGAGTTCGTCTGCCCCGGCTGCGAGGAAGAGCTGAAGTATGATCCGGATGAGGAGGAAGCCAAGAGCCCTCCTACCAAGAAAGCTAGAACTCGTAAGGACCGCGAGGAGCACCACTTCTGGGCTGTCAAGGACTGTGGTCACGTAAGTTCCCCGTTTGTCTCCGTTTTCTTCCTCTAACTAACGAATGTCCCTCTCTCTAGGTCTTTTGCAGAGCTTGCTTCGAGACGCGCAAACCGACGGCGAAACGCGCGGGCAACTTCCGCACCAAGGATGGAAACAACAAAAAGGTGTATTGCTCCGTCGACGATTGCGACTCGGAGGTCAGCAGCAAGAACGCCTGGGTCGGCATCTTCCTCTAGTCGGCATCTTCCTCAATGCGGCGATGGGACGGATCGCTTTTCATTCCGCTTGGTCTCGCTCCTGCGTTTAGGCATTTGCGAGGCGTAGCGGCGGATGGCGGTACTTCTTATCCCCGGTAATTTTTCTTTTGGCGCGATTCGGCATTTTGACACGGATACGGACGGACTTGATCGGAGCGACTCAACGGAGGCACGGATGGCATCGGAAACCCGCATGGCTCGGCGCAGGGATGGTTGGCTTTTCGACGAACGGATATGGGTTAGACCGGGATGAGTTTCAGCGTGGGCGTTTTCATGATATGACGTGTAAACCAGGACATCTTACCGAAGAGGTAGGAATCCAGGACGATGTGAGGAGCGGGAGCCAGCGTGATGAGCTTTGAGCTGCTTCTTGTACAGTACTTGAGCACTCCAATCGGTGCTAATTAGGGCAGCATGGCTGTGTCGTCTGGTCTTCTAGCTGAAAATACAGCAAGTACTTCCCCGGTGCACTTTCCTTGTTTAACTGCTCATTATTCCTGTCTATTTTCCTTGCAATGTCTTTCGTCACTTGTGCTACTTTCTCTGCGATTGTCTGTCTCAGCTGACATGTCGCTACAATAACTTGAGGGCTGAGAACAGCTGGAGACACGATCTGTCATTTGGTGTTGGCAAGATTTTTGACGGGACCACGACCTGTTTGTACCTTCCTTTGACAAACGCAACAACCAGCGGAACACAAAATTAAAACATTACGCATTATTTGTGCTCGGAGTCAACTGCTCCCTCAATGACGAACTTCCCAAACGATTTCCATGTCTTTGCAATCCTGCAATTCCCGACATACCAAAATATGAACGCCCTTTCTCCGAACACTCCAATCCCACCAGCGTTGCGCCCCGCTGGCTCCCAAAGATCCACCAAGCAGCAACCGAGCGGTACAAACAAAAGGAAAAAACAGACAGCGCCCATTCATCTCAGCAACTAAGACACTTGTCCAGCTGCTCCCGCCCACACTCCTCCCTGCTCCCTCCCTCCCCATCACACCTCTTCTCTCCGTTGCCCGGGCTGCACTCTCCATCCCCATCCCCGCTCTCCTTCCCAGCACCGTCCCGAGCCGGACAGCTCGAGCCCACCAACCTCCTCCGCTCTTCCGCGTCCTCATCCCCCTTCCACGCGCTCGCATTCTTCCTCCCCCTCGGCCCCAGCACCCGACTCACCCACCCCGCCTGCCCACCACACTCGCCCGCGCGATCCCACCCCTCGCTATCCATGCTCATCCGCTCCTCCGTATCCGCTATCCCGATCTGCTTCCCCCTCCGCGCGATAATATCCTGCGCTAGGCCCTGCACTGTATACCGCATCGCGCAGAAGGCCCCGGCCCCCTCGTGCCCGTCGTCGACGCGCAGCTTGTCGAGGCGGTTTTCGAGGCGCTCGAGGTTCCAGTACGTGAAGCTGTCGAGGAAGCGGAAGCGGACGAGCTGCTGCAGCGCATGGAAGCGCACGCGGGTGCACGCGCAGCAGATGCGGGAGATGGGCCGCAGGAGGGGGTGGTTGAAGCGCCGCGGGTAGGAGGCGGCGGCCGCGGCGGAGGAGAGGAGGAGGGAGGAGGCGGAGAGGGCGCGTCGCGGGGGCAGGCCCCCGGTCATGGTGCCCTCGGCGGCGGTGGCGCGCGCCCAGGCAGAGGTGCCGCGGTGGGTTGCGGGGGGTTGGGAGTGGTG
>Ga0247760_1001079_pt1 | contig 27218 bp, 22 predicted proteins | sample UWRJL171409R4_FD_179936 | JGI IMG/M metagenome (GOLD analysis project Ga0247760, IMG submission 179936) | Plant litter microbial communities from Arlington Agricultural Research Station in Wisconsin, United States - UWRJ-L171-409R-4 | ecosystem: Environmental > Terrestrial > Plant litter >... | reverse complement strand
TTTTTTCCCAAACCCCCCTCACTAACATCCCCAGGCGCTTCGGCCCCCTCCGCCTCCCCAGTCGAATCCCCCTCTCCGCCTCCTTCGCCACCTACTCCCGCCTCGGCGGCTACTGCCCGGGCCCCTTCCTCGCCGAGTTCTACAATGCCATGACCTCCTACTGGATCTACCCGTCAGACCTGGGGTACAGTCTCGACACCACCACCGGGTCCCCCATCAAAGGCAACGTGACCCTCCCGATCGGAACGCTCATCGACCGGTTTGGCGGGGAGGGCGGGAATTTCAGCAGTCCCGCGGGGGCGCCGTACATGCAGCGGTCGTTGCCGCCGAGTAATTTGGATGTGCAGCAGGATGATTACCCGAGGTGAGTGATGGCGGTCTGGTCTGGTTTGGGGGAGGTGGGGATGTTGAGAGGTGCTAATGGAATGTTGGCAGGTTCCCGTATAATTACCATTTGTATCGCGTCACGAGGCCACTGGTGGTGATTGAGGGGCCGATTGCGCCGTGGTTTGGACAGCCGGGGCAGGGGGTGCAGTATGAGCTGTACCAGAACCTGTCGTTGCTGGTCGCGCTGTCGTACCTCAAGCGGGTGAACCCGACGGTGTTAATTCCTGCGCAGTAGCTTTCGATGCATCGACGATGTTCCTGTACATAAACAACGACGCGGATACTCAAGCACGAGATTCTCCGAGGCACATCGCTTTGTGGTGAATAAACATTGGTGTTGGTAGCTGTGATCATTAAACTAGTACTGAATACAATACAAACCAAATAACAACGGGCACTCGCCTAGGTGTAAACACTCTCTGTCCAAGAGTTCACCTGCAGCCCCTTTTCGGCCATCTCTGCGTCCCTCAGAAAGTCGAGCGGCATCCAAACCAAATGACCGTTGATCCTGTCCAGCTTCTGTCTGATCTCCTCCGGCGGGATCATGCGGTCAAAAATATGCCCAGCCTTAACACCCTTTGCCGGAAGGAAACCGTTGTAGTCGTCAAATGTTTTAACTGCGAGATCATGTCAGCACCTCAACCCTTATCAACAGTCGGCTTGGGGCCTTACCGTGGTCATCTGGGTCAGCATGGAAGAGTTGTCTGAACATCAGGGTATTCGTTGTTGCTTGCTCCGTCCACATGTTCCAAAGGTCATCACTCATAGGATCCTCAACAACCTTCCACGACTTGTCCTTGTCTGCAACATCGTTTGGCGCATCGTCACCTGGGGGCTGAGCATTTGGGTCGTCTGTCCCGTCTAATTCTTGAGGCGGCAAAAGACCGAGATGCTCCCTCCAAAGATACCGCCGAAGAGTGGATGCGTGGTACCCAGCTTCATATGGCTCCCCGTCCATGGTAGCTGTGATCGTCTTTTTGTCCTCAATGACAAGACTCAGTTCACTGTCATGGTACCCGAGCTGACTCCTGTCGTTGAGGTTGCTGGAGCCGCAGACAACAATTCGATCATCCGCGATCAGCAGCTTGGCATGGATGTACAGCTCTTCTTGAATCCAATGGTTAACCTCGTCCTCCGTGTCGCCTTCCCAGGCCACATCTACCAGTCTGCCTGTCCCGGCCATGGCGTGATGTGCGACGCTGAAAGGGGAGTCGGTGTCTTTGTCGGAATCCTTGGCGGCCTCGAACCGTCGCTTGGTGTCAATTGCTTTCTCTTCAGCGTCCGGTCGACGGGCCTCCTCGTTGTTCCTCTTGATACCATCAACAGCACCCCCTTGTTCGTGAAGCTTGCCCATGTGGGCATCGTGACCACCATGAGCATCCACTGTGCCGTGTATTCCCTCGTCCATAATTTCTTCAGCCTCCGCGCGCTGTACCTCCTGATACTTCACGCCCGTCTCTTCCTCGGCTTTCTTGATGGCTGGTGTTTTGTTGAGTCGGTCGTAAGTCCGCAAATTGAAGAAGAAGATGTGTTTGGCTGGGTCGACACCCTGCTTTCGGACTTGCTCGAAGATGCTGTGCTCCCCACGACAAATTGACTTGTACTGGTAATCCATGATCGCCCGTGTACCATTGGCTGCATCCTCTCTCAGGTCGCCGGCGAAACCAGGAACCGCAGGAATCACAATAATGACGCGGAACTTCCTTCCCTCGTTGCTTGCCTGCACCACCGCATCGACAATAGCACGGCCGATGGTGTTGTGGATGGGACTCTGGTGCTCTCCTGTAGCGGTAATAAAGAACTGGTTCTCAATGTAGACGTAGTGGCGGGCGTTCCTAATGATGTCGATGTACGCATTTTGGATAGAGTGTTCAGTTAAGATCCCACTTGACCAGTCTGCACTCGAGCGCACAACTTGCACTTTGAGGCTGCCGCGGTCGTCGAGGTTCTTCGTCTCCATAGGAGTCACCGGATGAACGACATATCCGCCAACAGGATGCTTCGGCCTCTGGACGCCCACCAAATCCTCGTCGTCCCCCTGGCGTCCTCTGAGCTCAAGCCACTCGAACCTCTTGTCGCGCTTGTACTTGTCCCTCTTGGTAAAATTCCAGCGGAGAACAAAGTGCTCTGCAACATCATACACACTTGGACCGATAATGCCCATGGCGACATCATGCCACGGCATGCGGCCAAAGTCGGCCTTGCTCAGCTCGTTTTGCTTCCAGTCCTGAACATTTTTGAAGTCCATGATCCGATTATTGTTGAAGTCCTGGCCTGGCCACACCTCATTGACGACTCCTTCTGGGTGCACGTCCGCCAGGGTGTGCTGACGGAAATCCCAGCGTCCAAAGCAAAGATCCAGGCCGCCAACAAACGCCATCTCGTAGTCGACAACGATGATTTTCTCGTGGTGCGCCCAGTAGAACGTCATGTCTGCGGCATTCTCCAGGACGTTGTGATCGGGGTGGCGCATAACTTTGATGTTCCCGTGGCCGGGTGTGCCCTCGGGGCACAAGGCCTGTAGGGCATGCTTGGTGTGTTGTGAGTTGCACGTCAGGGCTGCTTCAACCTCGCGATAGACCATGACGTAGATCTTGACGCCTGCCTCGGCGCGGCGCTTGAGGATCTGATCCAACCGCCATTCCTGATTGAAGTATGGCGGCCGCCGGAGAAATAGCTCTGGCGAGAGCCACCAATCGCAAATGTAGATTGTCTCCTTCGCTTTCTCGAGGGCGACCGACACGGCCCAGAAGTAGTCCCTGCCGTCCACGTACCACTTCACCATATTGCCCTCGCGCTCGGGGAAGTAGGAGTCGAACCGATGCGACTCGGTGATCTTGGTGCGCTTCGCGTCGCAAGCTTTCTCGTGCTCCTCGTCATGGCGATGTTGGGGGTTGAACTGGTTGACGGGATGTTAGCGATACGACGGCGAGCGAGACGCGAAGTCTAGATCTAAATTAAAACTTACCAAGTTCGCGAACTTGCCGATCTTGTGTCTAAACAGCTGTCAGCGGGCGTTTTCCACATCTTGATGGCTCAACGCACTTCTGGTGAATCAGGTGTATTTTTGCATCTTCGAGGTGGACACCGTGGAGCTTCTCCTTGAGCTCGCGCATCGGATGTTTGACCTTGTCGCCGATGCTCTCGTGTTGTTTTCCATTTGACGAGCCCATCGCGAATCTGGGATGGCAGGGTACGGATAACGTCGGCGACCTTGGCAGGGGTAATCAGGGCGTTACAGTCGAAGGAGACAGATCGCAGATCGCAGCACCAGGATTGGTGGGGCGAAGAGGGTGGCTGCAAGATAGCAGTAGGATGTCAATTGGGGCCAAAGCAGAGACAAATTCGATTGTGCGACTCGACAAAAGAATGAATGAATGACGGATGCGGTTGGTGCTGAACGCTGGGACAGGCTGGCTCGCCCTTCTTAAGGTCAAGGGGCGACAGCATCATGCTCGCCGAGGGCAAGCATCGGATATTCGGCCATCCCCAGGTAGCACACTATAGCCAATTGCGTAGTTCATGCGCCAATGGGCTCAGGGAGGGGCCTGTGAAGCAAGCTTCCAACGGTTGGCAGCAGGAGGAGCAGAGCTGGAAGGTTGGCACGAGCAACACGCGGAAGGCACAGGCTGAAGGTATGACGTCATTTTTCCGGGCCAACTGGTGGGGAACGGATGCACGGAACGGATCGAGAAGAGAAAGCAGTCAGGGATTGAGTGTTCTTGATGCTTGCCATATCATCTGACATATCTCGCCGGCGCACACCGAGTCCTTATTCTTAGTCATTTAACAGGTGACATATTGAGCAGCGTGGGCCAAGGTGGTGTTGTTCAGCTCCTGGCGAGGCCAACCGCGATGGCGGGTCCCTGCTCGTGCCGAACAACATTCGATCTGAGCAGCGCCCGAGATAGCATTGCAACTTACTTACAAACCCACCATCCCATGCGAAAGAACGCACAGAATTTCATTTGCAAATCCTGGCGAAAGAGAATACCTCAGACAGCTTCGTCATTGCCAACCAAAGCCAACACGTGACTCATCCCGTGCTGAGCAGAGCCCAACTGCGGGGGAGGGGCAACGGAGCGGGGCAACTCCCAGCGGAAATGGACCCGGTCGAGGCCTTGCGGGGTTCTTTTGCGGCTTCAGGGTTGTTGACCGCCAACTGCTCCCAATCCCCCTAACCTCCCTGTCTTCCCGTCTTTCCCCAACCAGCGACTTGTTGATCGACGAACACCCAAAATACCAACAATACCAGCAAACATGGCGGCCGCACAGATCCCCGCAGGAGGTACCTACCTCGACACCATGAAGCGGGACTTCACCAAGGTGCCCGTCGATGCCGCCAAGAGTAACGCCATCTCGACGTCCGAGTTCCTCGAAGCTGCCGAGTCCCTCACCACCATGTTTGGTAGCTTCCCCGCCCCTGGCCGTTCGCGATGTGCAGCAGGGCTCTGCTGACTCGTGTCCTGAAGATCTGCTTGGCTCGGTCGCCTTTTCTCCCGTGAAGAAGGACATGCTCGGCAACGTTGAGGTACGCTCCCCCGCCGTTTGACCCAAGCTCACGCCAAGCCCAGAAGCTAACCCCTGCCCCAACCAGAAAATCCGCAAGCGCTACCTTGCAGCCCCCCTCGATTCCGAGAACCTCCAAGACCTTGTCCGAGCCGAGCTCAAGTCTGGCTCGCATGTTGCGACCGAGGGCCTGGTATGGCTGGTGAGGTGAGTGCTGGACTGCAGATACAAGGCCAGCGAGGGGATCTAGCTGATACGTTTGTACTACAGGGGTCTGGAATTTACCTGCATCGCCCTCAGCCAGAACGTGGCTAAGCCGACCGAGGAGCTCGCCGACTCGTTCCGTGGCGCCTATGGCACGACCCTCAAGCCTCACCACAGCTTCCTCGTCAAGCCCGTGTTCAGCGCGGCCATGAGCGCTTGCCCGTACCGGAAGGACTTCTATGTCAAGCTCGGCTCCGATGAAGCCAAGGTGCAGGAAGAGCTGAAGGAGTACCTGGCCGCTCTGGAGAACATTGTGAAGGTACTCAAGGAGTTCCTCGCGAGTAAGGATGCCCAGTGGAAGTAATAGGCGCGACGAGAGTGTCCGTTGGAGGGCGGAGATATATGGTCTCAAAAGGGGTCCGGATTTAAAACATGGGCGATTGGTCCTGGCTTATTAGCGGCATCACGCGGTACTTATCTCAATATGAACAACACACATTGTGTTTCCCCGTCTTGACTCCATGCGGCAGTTCTTCCATGAGGCAGCGGTCCTTCGCAGCTCAATGACTCTAGATCTAGCTTACCCCTTTCTAGAAATGCTGGACTTTGTGAGAGCTGGAGGCATCGTCGGTTGTGTCCGAAGAGAGGATTTGAAGATGCCGTCGACGGGATAAGATGAATGGCTCGCCATAAGTCATAAAACGGGTCGGGGGGACAAGGAGTATATGTGGTGAGCCGCCATGTCGTCCCGTCCTCGCAATGCGGCATCTGAGCTGTGAGGGCTTAGAGCAACATGGATAATAAGAGGGAGAGGGATACACCACACGCCTTCCTTGCACCGCGAGATGCCTTACTCGCATTTTAACAGGCATCAATTGTATTAGAACAGGCTTTTCGAGAACGTAGTAAGGCCTCTAAGGGTTGCGGTGAGGCCTTGCGGGTGCATTTTCGCTCTATTGCCTTGATGTAGCTACCTACTCATGGCATGGTACTGAACGGGGCGGTGTGGATAAGGTAGTGAGCTTGCACTCACTGGCCTGTCCCGTCTCGATCCCCCCTCCTCCTCTTACTCTTGATGCATCACTAAAAAGCGCACTGGTTTCGTTCGTTGCTGTGACCAACTGGGTACGTACCGCGCATGCTGAAAGTGGCCGCGATTGATCAAAATCTCACTGCTTCCCGCCCTCGCTGGCTGGCGAGAACCTAGCTAACGAAATGCTCCCTAGTTCGCGGCGGGAGCCGAAGGAGACTACCGCGACGTGCTGCACCTCTGGGACTTTTGCTGTGAAATTGTATTCACGCAAAGGACGATTCGGACGACGAGGATTCGGGATCGTGAGCGATCAACCATACAAGACATAGGCTGGAGTGTCTTGCATGATCGGCAAGTTCGGCCACAGCTCGCCGTCCACATCCAGGTTCCCCAACCAAGTCAGGTCACGCCCATTTTGTTGGCGAATTATTGCTAAAGAAGCAGTTCCGGAATACGCCAGCTCAGATGTCGATACCGGCAAGCGTAGCCGATGCAGGAGGTTGGAGGAATGGGTCTCCTCCTTTGCTGATTAGTTGCTCGGCGATGTCGTGAAAGCCTAAAGCCATGCATATCGAGACGGGCGTTCTTCGTTCGTCGTCAAACACGTTGATCTCGGTGCCTCTCTCGACTAAAGCTTGTATAATTCTGACGTCGCCCTGTTGGCAAACAAAGTGTAGGTAGGTCTGTCCGCTGTAGAACCTGCCGCCGTTGACATCCGGGCCACGCTTAATGACCGCCAGACTCAAGTCTGTTTGATGTTGTAGGATGGCACTGTAAAGCATTTCTTCTTTTGAGATGGATTTGCCAAACTCCAACAAGTATCTGAAGACTTGTACCATTGAAGGGTTTGTAAATTGCCCCCTAATCTGGGCTCGTAAGTTCCAGATGGTTTTTGGGGTGATACCATATGTTCGGCGGGCAAACGTGAGGAGGGACCTCAAGGCCCTGGGAAGGCTGGCACCTACGCATAGCTTCATGGCCTCCAGTAGACGGTTGTGGGGTAGGTGGCGCTTTCCTGAAGCATCCAGCAACCAGTCCAGGACGAAGCATCCTGTCTCCGTCACTGATGCATGGTGTATCGCCCAATGAAGCGGGCTGTGGTGATGAGGTCTCGGAATCAAGTGCTCAGGGGCAGGTTGGGGTCAAGGAGAGCGCCAGCTTCCACCAGCGCATAAACAATCTCCTTGTTTACTGATCAGCAAGCCCTCATCTGTACTGTCTCGCTGTGGTGGGCGTTGTCGGAATGTCGGGCATTGGCGTCCGCACCCGCTCTGATTAGTGCTTTGACAAGATCCCCATTGGTCTCGCAGTCGTGGACGCGTATGGCTGACCCACCCAGGAAAGTGCTTTGACGAGGGATCCTTACTGCCCAAAAAAGGAGCGGCTGTATGTGGCGCAGCTCAGGGACTCCGCGGGCTGGCTCTAGGTCCGCACCCCTTCGCAGCAGCTCTATTGCCATTGAGTAGTTTACTGCATGGCAAGCCTCAAGCAACGGTGTAGCATGGAAGATGTTTCGAGCTTCCATGTCCGCCCCTAGGCTGAGGAGTTCGCTAATGGCCTCGTGTACTTGGGAACAGCCATCGGTTGTTGATAGATTTGCGACATGATGGAGTGCCGCAGACCCGTTGCAATCCCTACAGTCCATATTGAAACCAGGTCTTGAGGCTAGTAGTCGAATAATAGGGACTGCGCCACAAGCAGCAGCCCAGTAGAGCGCAGTGTCTCCTCGCCCAGAGCTGTCGATGTCCAGCTTCGCGCCTCGGAAAAGAAGATATTTGGCTATTTCCCATTGCTGGAAGCACTGAAAGGTGTTAGTATCTGTTATACAAACCCAGACATAAACTAATGACCCAGCTCGCTGGCCCCTATGTACCACGAAGCAGACAGATATTCATATCTTAGCTTCCCGTGTTAGAGCTGGGGATTTGAGATGTGGTGGAACCAGCGACCGACTTGAGCGAGAGCCGCCTAGTCTTTAGCCTCTAGAAGATCGCAAATCCGAATGACAGCCTCAACTGGTAACTTGAGGATGAACGACTTCTTCTTCGCTTTTTTCTGAGTCTGGGTCGCCCCGCCCTGGGATTTAGGGCCGTCCGCGGGTGGTTGGGCGAGAAGATGGACCTGAAGCAGACCCGGCTCTTTCTGGAAAGGCATCGCCGGTGCTAGCTACCCAGCAGCTGAGGTCTCGAATGCACTCTTTGCGAAATCCGTGATGGGCGTGGTATGGTTTGCCAGGAGCGGTGTGAGAGCGAGTGATTGAAAGAAGCGATCAGTTCCGATGTGAGGGGTAGATCTGGCAGGTGTTGTTGGATCTCCAGGCCCACGCCGTCACGTCGCTCTTTCCCTTATTGTTGGAAATGGCTCTCGCGTTCGTCCTAGGAATGGAGGAGCAAAGAAAAACACGTGCAGCGCCATGGAAATTTTCGCTCGGCCGCTTGAAGGAATTTCTCCAAACATCCATTCACCTCTTCGCTGCTGAAGTCCTTCGTGTTGAAAGCAATCGTCTCAATTCCTCGGCCACCAACACGTCTCACATTGCCCCGCTCCGGCGTGAATTTACTGTCGCAATGCCTGTGGTGCTTTTCCTCAGCATTGCAGATCTTATTCATGCTCTCGTGACCATTTGAGAATCAAGCCGAACCTTGACTGCGGTCTGGACTCCAAGACAAAAGACCAAAGCGGCGGCTTCCCCTGGTGTCGCTCGATGAGTGCGCAGCAGCAACCCCCTCACATATTGGCCCAACTCCTATGGCCGCTCAGTCAGAGGGCCTGGTGCCACCACCTGTTATATAAAACGAATCTAGGCACCAAAAAATTCCTTTTTTGTACCTTACCCACGTGGCACTGCTCACCCCGGCTCAGGGTCGGCTCAGGGCCGGCTCAGGGCCGGCTCAGGCTTGCTCACCTTTGCTAAGTCTAAGTGCTAATTTCGGCACGCTGCGCCGTAGCATGCTAAATGCTTCAACTCTAGCCTAGTGGGCCCAGATTTGGTCCCATATATAAAGATGGCTAAAATTGGTCCTCATTTTGAAAATGAACAGTCTCGCCTTTACCTCTTGTATTTTTTCGTGTTACCTACCTAACCCCTGGGACTTAGCCTCTGCCCTCCAACTCTCGCACCTTTACCTTCTTTAAAGCACCCCTACTTCCGTTATTCAACACCCTGAATTCAACATCGTCCTTAATAAAACACCAAGATATATAATGGAATTGGAATTAAAGACGTCTAATTCAGCAGATACCCTATAGAGCGGGCTGAAAGGAGAGGCCTTACAGGGAACTGCTATAAGATCAGCCCTCATACAGTTTATAAGAATTTATAGCTTAAAAACAAAAATCAGTATTTACAAGTATTTGAGGTGTGGCATTCGTAAGTAAATAATGCTCACGTATTTTACACTAAGATCTAACGTTCTTTAAATATGTAAAGAAACATAGGCCTTCTGATCCTCGGGATATACAAGTAATAAAGCATTTTACCAAAACCATGGCGCTTGGCATGAAAGGCAAGCTTAATAAAGAGGACGAACTACTAACTCCCTTCACTGTGAGAGTTGTGATGCGCCGATTTTGTATTGGGTGGGAACGACATTACAATCTGGAGATACCCTTGAATGTTAAAAGGTTGATAGCCCCAGTACGTAGAACCATAGTACTATTATAAGAAGGGAACATGCTAACCAATATAGCATATTCAAGGGCCAGTGGCTCAGGAGCTCGGCTTGAAGAACCTCTGCCAGGATCAGGCCTTCTTAACTATAGAGAACTATGTTATCTTGCAAGAGCAGTTGTGGTTTAGGGATGTGACACGGTCAGGACACTGGTGGCAGTGGCTGTGGGGTGGAACAGAAATGTGGCCCTGTGGGCACTGAACAAATCTATTCTGAACACAATAATTGTCTATGGCCTCGAAGGTCCTCTGGCCTTCGAAATACAATCTGGATCTGATGAGCTATCTAAATACTCGAGGCCTCTCTTGGGGCTGAGGCTCCAATTCATTTCATGACTTCTGCCTTGCGCCAGTGGCGCTCGCCAAACACTTTAGCCTTCCCTAGCGCGACCTGCCTGGCCACTAGTGGCTTGTGGCGCTCAGGGGGTCAGAGGCGTTCCACGTGTGACAGAAACTGCTAAGATGCGACAGTGCCCTAATACCACGGTCCCGTATTTTGGCCCAGAATATACCAGTACATGCCCTGGGATGGTACATGATATACCAGCACCGATGGGATATCCCACAGTATACCAGTACATGATGGATGTCTTAGAATGTTTGTGGCGATTGCCAAGCTAAAAGCGCTTGAACTCATGCCAAGGCACTCGCTTACCGTGTGTCTTGTGTGATTGTTGCACTGGAACCTCCCGCTACAAGCGCCGGTCACATGACTTCGGGTGTCAAGGGTTTGGCTAGTGAGCCTCCTGTTGAACGCCACAGGTGGCTTCTAGGCTGAGGAAGCAAAATGCACTATACTGGATTTAGCGAGAACCCCTCATTTCTCCGGGTTAAATACCTCGCAGTACTACGCTGTGACTTCGGTCGCTCCGGACACCTCCACAGTTTCATCGATCCAGGCGGGCATAGCAGGTGAGGGCAGTTGACCGGCTCTGTCACGTGAAGGCAGCATGCCCAAAGGTTTGCCTTCCAAATCCCCCGATCCCGACGTAATTTATCTCTAAATTCAATTCTCTGGTACTGCGATTAAGAGCCGCTTTCAATCTGATGGTTTTGGACGGTCGTCTGCGAGCATCTTTGGTGACAGATTGAAAAGATGGGGGGAGGGGGGCGTGCTTCCAAAAGAGGTTAGACAACGTCATTCTAATGAGTGACACCGTCATTTTAGTGCAATCAGCAGTCAATCCCAATCCAGAACCAGTTTGTTCAACCGGATTAAAATCGGGTTAGTCAATCCACTCCTGAAGCCTCGGATTGGATTGATTGGATGGTGTGGGGCGCTGGCCCAAGGGATACTCTGGCACCCGCGGCCAGCCGCTTTTACCAGCAACCTGCGCCTGCAGAGCTTTCTACGATTTCCTCGTCCTCCGTTATTCCAATCCTCTTCCGCCATCGCCTCCTCTTCCGTCTCGAAGCGGTCGAGGCTCGCAATCTTGTCCCAAACCTTGACGACCTCAGCCACCTCCGCCCGTGCCCCAACAAGGGCATCTCCGTTAACTCCCCAGGCTCCCCCATCGCCTCTGCTACAATCTGTGGACAATTCAACGATTGGCAGGAGTCGCAGTACCTTCGCAAGGCGCCGCAACAAGAAGAAGCAGCGCGACGCGAAGCACCTCTCATACTCGTCCTCGCATTCGTTCATGTCGCAAGATAGGGTGTTCCGCGGGTACTCCCTGACGCAACCTGGGTGCAAATACTGCCGCCACGCAAGACAACGGTATTGGTAGTTTTGCATTTCAGTATTTGTCGCCGGCAGCACAGCAGTCGTCAGAGACCCCGAAGCTAGGCGGAAGTCGATTGCGGGGAGGGTGGCAAGGCACCCTAGTTTTGCACGAAACAAGAACAAGGGTTGTCAGCCACAAGTTTTGACCTTACCATTTTGGGGGGCCACTTCGTCTGGCCCCCAGTTTTGGTTGCACCTTGCCTTGCTGGCAGGTGCAACCGTAGGGGCCCCACCGCACTCCCTCACAGCGAGGCAAACGCCGCACTGGGACGTTTCGGGCTTTTTGAGTCACTTGCACTCCCCTTCCTTCCCGATGCTTCTCGTTTAGCGGCCCGAGTTCTGCATTCTTTTTCGTCACAATAATCTGTTCACGATTCCCAATGCTTTCGCATTACGTATCGGAAACCTGAAAGGTAAATTATAGAGCAACTTTTTAGGATCTTTTTAGTACCTCAGCACAAACGGCGACAGCCTGAAGCGCAAAGCAACCCCTGCTCACACCATTTTCTAAAATGTGGACAGGGGTCTAGCGAAATGCGCTAGTCCTTAACGAGGGGATACGTTTTTCCCAACACGTGATGAGCAGCTTCAGCATATCAGTTATTCCTTTTATTGTGTCTTGTGACTCTGTTTCCGATATGTCCATGGCCTCCGTTGCGCACCTAGCTGCAAACCTGTCAAGCTTAATACACGAGAATATCTACGAATTGCAACAGGCGCCCCATTAAATTACCTTAACGCGTGTGCGAGCGGTAATGTATGGTCGAAACGAAGCATCAGGATTGAGACGTACCGCCTGCCATCTGATGGTCTCATTATTTATACCTATTGGTATCACACAACCCGTCCCCCTAGCACCGATATTTTTTTCATACTCTTTGCAATTTCTGTTTCTATACTTCTTTTAGTCGCAAACATTTCCTATTCCTTTGTTACCTTCTCTCCTTTACCTCCCTCCCCCCATGCGACTACGCAGATAAGGAAGTTATCGGCGTAACATACCACACAATACACAGTACTTCGCCAGAAAACTACCCCATGTTCGAAGCCATGCCGACGACTCTCTTAGGGCATTCCGGACACTTTTCGTGGGAGCATGCTGGGCATGTTCCGATGTTGATATGGATCGGATCTTTCTGACACTGGCACTGAATAGGTACGTTTTCAGGTCACTATTCGACAGCTAGGAAGCGGTATGGTTACTAACGCATGTCCAAACCTGACACATTCTCGGCTGGGATTGGGTCAGCAGACTAGTACCTGTGGATAACATGATGGGGGCCGTACCAGCTTGTTTGTAGGAACCGACCAGGGAAAGGGGGTCTTTAAGCTATTGGGATAGCTTGGGGCTCCCATAGTGGGCGGGAAAGCAACTCTAGGGCCTCTGTTGCTCATAGCTGTACAGTAAAGGGCGGCTTTGATGTGTAACATCATCGAAGTTGAGAGTGCGGGTCTGAGGTGCCGGTAAGGTAGAAATTATGAGGCGGAAATCAAGCGAAGTTTGTCTGAGGCGACCTTTTCTGTACAGTAAAAATCAATAGAAGATAATGCTGATCCAATCTATTCTCACCGCCGTGAAGTCGATTGAAAATCAAACAAACGATGATGTTGAAAATGGTGAGAGCACCGTTGGCGAAGCGGTCGGTGCGGCGTATCCCCCGCCTTTAAACCCCTGATACTAGAAACCATCACTTTTTGCAGGCTGCCACCCTGAATCGAAGGCCTCTCAAATATCGAGGGGTTATTCTCACGGCGCTCAGTTTAATGAACTCGACATAATGATATATCTGTGATTCTAACCGTACCGAAAAGTCTCAAAAAACTCTAATTGTTTGCTTGTCGAGGATTTGATATACGAACCGCTGGCCCAGCTAAGTTTCGTTTTGCCGGCTGCAATGGTTCATCAATGCACGTCTTGACCTTATACTGTTGCTCCAGAGTGTAGCACTCTAGCTTAGGGAACGATGGACGGGTAGGTCGATGTTACAATCCTAACTCCGGAGGGTTCACGCGTTGGATATGGGTGGTCCAGGTAAACTAAGGAGGTCTAAGGTTGGATTAGAATGCTAGACTTGCTATGCACAAAGGGTAGAGACTCAAGCAGAGGTCTGAGACACGTCAAGACAATAGGATTGCTCTTGCAGGAAACAAGACGTGAGCGTGTATTGCTTTACTTGAGGAATAAGCAATCAACAAGGGCTGTTGATGTAAGGTCCCTATATAAGACATAATATGGGTTCTGTCCCTGAAGGAGGCCCTCCATCTTTTTCACATAGACCCTAGAAAGATTATCGGCTGAAGTTTGGTGAAGCTGAGGGGCTTGAATTGGCCATACCCCATCTGAACTAGTGATACTGCCAGAGGGCCCAATGTGGCCTCTGACCGCCTAACCTACTATTCATTACTTGATAAGAGGTGTCACAGGTCAACCTGTGATACTGGGTTGTATTCCTGGGCGCGAGCATCCACGTTCATAACTAGACGTTTCCTACAGTTACTGAACGGTAAGTTGAATTCATCTTCTGCTGTCATTGATTTATTTCACAGCGTCTCTGACCGCCAAGGGACCAAGAACCGCCGATTCCATGGCCCAAACTTATAAACAAAACATTATCGATACCAGCCTCTGATGATATGCTAGATCCTACTAGCCAGGACAACGGGGGCCAAACTCGACCAAAACATTCTCTGCAGAAACGTCGCTGCAACCTAGTCCAAAATATAAGTAATAGCAGTTTCCTTGTAGAAAAGAAACTTAGTGTCGAGCTCGATTACTCGCCCGCAACTGCGTCTCTTCATAGACTTGGGCACGTGATACTGTTTGCAGTGCGGCTGCTGGGACAACTGTTACAATCCTAACTCCGGAAGGTCCACACGTTGGATAAAGGTGGTCTAGGTGAACCACGGTGGGGTGAATTTGAGGGTTGCGAAAGCGCGAAGGGTAAAGACTTGAACAATATGTCGATTCACAGTTGCAAAACAGCAAGGATTGCTATCACAGTATGACACAAGAACCATGAATTGCTTTACTTGAAGAACGAGTCTTCAAGTCCGGGTGAGCTCAAGGCTCCTAGATAGAACTAATGATTGAAATGTACTTCCGTTCCCGTGCTCGCTGTGTTCACGATGCTCCTTACCGAGTACCACGAGCAAGCCTATCAGTGTAAGTCTTATCACAGTGATTGCTTCCTATCGTGCACTGAGCTATCGATAGCTGTCCTCTGACGGGGCGCACAGCATCCGATCTCCAGCCTTGGGGCGCCGCTCTATCCTTCCGTAACGACTGGTTGGCTCGCTTCCGGCCGTGACAACAACTTGAAGATCCAGGCTGCACACTGATGCCATATCATTGAGCCTGGCCGCTGGTGAAATAAGGCACACTTGCCGTTTAAATGGGTCTAACTGGCCATCGCCATGCTCAGACAGGGTGCTTCTACTTCGGGGACTGGGGTTTTAGCAGATTTGGCATGCTGGCACGGAATCTGGTGGCTGTGACTTCTTGTTGTGAATAACGTGTCGGACTCGAGTGGATTCACCAAAATGCAGGAAGTGAAGTAAGCCTAAAAATCGGCACTTTAGGCATTTGTGGACCCTAGCCCAACCGCTCAATGACACTTTTGCCCTACGACCGTCGCTTCTACTACACGAGAGCAAGTGCGGAGCAGACACGTGTGCAGGGCGCATTTCACAGCGGCCAGCGCCTATTCAATAACAAATAGCTCCCTAACCGACCCTCAATATTTGAATGTCTGAGCCGATCACTATATGCATCATCTTCAAGTTCTTCTTCATCATCCCCTACCCTCCTTCTTCTTCGCCTTCAGGAGAAAATTCCCTACTTTTCAACTGTAATCCAAAATTCACTCTGGACTTATCTTCACGAGTTCGGTAGCCCAACATGGCAGAGGCTATAGGGCTTGTCTCAGGCGGGCTTACGATTGCCCAGGCACTCGGCGAGCTGGGATCTGTCGTTATTCGTCTGAAAGCCCTGTGGGGCGAAATCGAAAGAGCACCTCAGAGGGTGCGGAGCCTCGTTGAGGAAATAGGAATCCTCAGTTATCTTCTCTCCGACATCGACAGCCAGCTAAAGCATAAAACCGTGGCCTCGGATGTGTGGGATTCTGACTACACCACATATGCTATCCGTTACTGCCGACAGGTATTTGACACATTGTCAAGCCAAGTAGCGAACCTACACCATGAGATCGATTCACTCTCACGTCTCACCCGGAAACTCGGAGCGCTCAAGGTCGTGCTCAAGGAGGACACAACACGGTCCTTAGAACGGCAACTGAGAAGCGCGTGCGGGCTTTTACAGATATGTCTTCAATGCTATTCCATGTAGGCATCGCACATCCGTTTATAGATATGCCGAAACGAGACTAACTATCGCAGAGCTCTTGGCAGGGTATCGCACGATAAAACCGATGAGATATTAACCCTATTACTGGAAGACCGCAGCATTCGCCTCGCCTCGCCAGTACAGAAGATTTGCCAGTCAACTAGGAACAATGATGAGCTGCCAATTGCTGCCCGTAGGAGTTCACACGATACGCGGAGCCTCAGGGCTAAGAAGAGACTATATAAATCAGCCATCATCGGTACCATCTCTATCTCGACAACATCGGATAACAGCTCGTTCGTAGTTACCGCCATCCCTCCCCCTTGGCTCCGAAGCCTCGCCTGGAGCCTCACCGTAAGCCACCATCTCCAGCAATTCAACATACGCTACTACAACATCCGACCGAACACCTCGGATATTTTCATGCGCGTAAAGAGCAAAGATATGTCTGGGATGCTCCACCTTTTTCAGAATCGGTGTGCATCTCCCTTCGACCGTGACGAGGACGGCTTGACACTCCTCCACGTAAGCATCGAGACTCCAGCGCACGCTCACCGGACCGGGAGCTAAATCACTCATTTGACAGTACGCCTCATCCACAGGAGACCTAGAGATCTGCCAGAAACTTCTGGAGCTAGGGCTAGGTGTGTGTATTGATGAAGATCTGCAAGATAGCTTGTGAGCGATCCCATTATGTCTTTGGAAACCTTTGTTACTAATGGATCGTCAGCTCACCCCGAGAAACTGCCGTTTTGGCAGCCTTATGGAACGAAGGTGAGGTTTCGGAGAACTGCGTTGAGAATTCGCAGTTACTCCGGCTGTTTGGCCGCAGCCCGTGTCAAGAGGACGACTACTGCTTTTTCTTATTGGGTTGCTCCAGTGGAAGGCACGATCTAACGGTGATATCTGCTCTTCAACGCCTTGTTGCGCCGTCGCTACATAGCTTACCAGCTCGCGACCGGCTTGAGCTAGCGAGGGCATATTGTTGTATCAGTCTTCCCGGAGACCATCCTGATCCGGGCGTCGTCAAATATCTTCTTAAGGGCAGTGAAAGTCTCCTTCCTATCGATATCCTCCGGTCTATGTGGGAGGGATTTTCCATTATCCACACGATAGCCATTTCGTTTGGCAGGGCTTGCAGAACGGTAGCGGGATTAACGAAGGGTCTCGGCGGGAAGCAACTCGCTCTGTGGCGGCGGTTCGCGGCAGATATTATTACTCTGTCCAAGCCGTTTATGCTTCACTATGTCGAGAAGGTGCATCATAAATACACCGTCGAGATATGTCCGCAGGTGTCCAAGGCGGAATGGGCAGGGACCCCTTTGCTCTCACTTCTTAAAGGATGCTCTCTCGACTGCTTCGATGGCTCCGGCGCGGATCTAGCACGAGTCAACAATGCGTGGCAGCGCGTCACTTCTTTTGCCCTTGCTGGATGGCTTGAGCGGTTGACTATGTGCGGCATTAATCTGGGGGAATACGGGAAGAAGGAGAAGGAGATATTCGACCAGAAACCGCAAGGTACAGAGGAAAGTTATTCTTTCGCCCTGGCCTTTAGCCAGTGGGTTGCGAGTGAACAGAAGCATACATCGCTGGCGCTGGTGGCCCATCTTCAAAGTTTTGAGTATGGATTCGATCTGGCCGATTGGTCCTTGTCTTGGGAAATTGCTGCATGTTCTCGGGAGGGGGAAAGGCCCCAGGATTTGCTTGATGCCGCAATCATTGTCCCGGGAGCTTGGGTGGAATAGGAGTTAGACCCCTGTTCAAGGTAGAAAATACCATTGAGAATCACTTCTGCGACAAAGTACTGCTGAGTTAGAGAAGCATTACCAAATGTAATCTATTTATTATGGACGCTGAGAAGAAGCAGACAGCTGAAACGCTCACTTCAAACGCGCTATAAACTAAATTACCTAACTAGATCAGCTCTTACTGTCTTCTCAACAGTACTAATTTTCCTACCGTCCTTTTTTTTGGTGTCAAAGTCAGAGAGCCTACTCTTTGTAGAATTTTTTTGTACGACGAAGATTACGTCTGTCCATTGGTTCGGTGGTCTGATAGTCTGGATATGCTCGACTGTCAATCGGCTTTACTTTCTAGAGCTTCTGGGTTAACTCCAGTTGAACCCTTCTTTTTGGTAGAAGATGTCGGGGTGGGGAGACTCTAGCCGGGGACCGAAACAGGGCCTTGGCCCGAGTTTAGGGCACCGTCTGGGTGGGTGATCCAGGCCCCCGCCGTTACCGTTCGGGTCAGAGCGTGCAAGGAACCTACTCTTACGGCGGCAAACCCACCCCATTTTGTTTGTCTTAGTGGTCGGGTCCGGTGAACATTCTTTGATGCAGCACGTGTCGACCTAGGCCCACTGCCTCTTTGAGAAGGTGGAGCGGACGGTTTGGCAAAAGGTGATGATCTTTTGGTAGCCCGGCTGAGCTTTGAGACGGTCAACTCGGCGCTGCTGGACGAGAGTGTAGACGTCGGGGGCGGCGGCACCCAGTTCTGCGCAGACCTTGAGGAGGTCGGGAAGCTCAGCGATGGCCTTCCAATCCTGGTACGAGATCTCGCCTTTCTTCCATGTGTGCGACAAGATGACATATTCTGGAATCTTGTCATCGAAGAACTCACGCATCTCAAGCGTGTTGACGCTGATGAGGCGCATTTTGTCGAGTCTGGAACGAGAGACGGTGAAGATTCAAGGTTGAGTGCAGCTGCCATCAGAGCCTGATTGCAGCCCAAAAGAGAAAGGAACTACTATGAGGTGCTTGAGAGGAGGCAACTTCGCTGCTATTGGGGCCCAAAATTTGTCACCAGCTGCGCTATGCCAAGTGCCCCGAAAAAATCCGCTGTTATCACCGCGAGGAGAGGCCGGAGTCAGGACGGTAGACGCATCGTGAATACAACCGAAGCAAGGACATGCCCAGTTCCCACACCGCCCATACATCATTGCAGGAACAGACTCTAATCAATTCACAGATCTTATCATTCCCAGCACACGTGCCTGCGACACATCTTCGGCTTTCATTCCTCCACAAGATCAAGTCCCGGGGATGCTTGTTCTCACCTCGCTATCACCCGAACATCATCAAGCTACGGGAACCTCCCGCGTGGGTTTGCTGTGTGTGTGTTTATTTCTCGTGTGCCGCAGTCAATCGTGACTCAGGAGAGCCCCCAAGCATGCTCTCCTTACGTCAATCAGGCAGAACTGTCACCCTCTTTCCAAAGAAGATCTCTCAGCCCATTCAAAACCACATTCACCAAAAGAAGAGAAACCGTGTGGACTGTCAGCTCTCCACACGAAGGTCACTGTTGCGGTTGTCGACTCGGGTATGACGCTGGAAACGGCTGGGTTCAGTCCGAAATCGCAAATTGGCCCTCCCTTGCCTCCATTAGGCCGTTCACACCACCCTCCGACATTGGTTAGGGAAGTGACGACCGCGACATCTTGCTTGAGCCTCTTTTTCAAGCCACTACAACCATCTAGAAGCCCGTGTGGCGCAATCGGCTAGCGCGTCAGACTTTTACTCCTTTCTTCTGAAGATAATCTGAATGTTGCGAGTTCGAGTCTCGCCATGGGCGTGGGTTTTATTTTTGGCCTCATGACTCGGGTTTTGTTTTTTGTTTGCTATCCACACTGTACTGGAGGCAGAATGAGTGGGAGTCTTTGGTTTTAGGGGCTGGGAGAGCTGAGTGGCTTGGGAATTTAGATAGAAGAGATACTCCTTTTTAGCTCGAGTCGCCATATTGGAAGAAAACTGAATGTCCCGTCCCCCTTTGTCTGTTGAGCCAGATTCGCCATCCCACAAGTATAACTCCAATAGGCAGGGGGCAACGTCAAACTGAAAATGGTCTATTCTCTACTGTAGCAATGGTGCATTCTGCCCAACTTCTTCCTGTCAAAATATATGTCTCTCCAAATTACATCGTCTGCATCCCCTGGTTTCTGGTCAGAAGATACCATAAACCCAACAAATGGGCAGTCTGAGCACAGTTGACAAGGATATGGAAGATCTGGTGACTTGCGCCCTGTGAAGAAGTACGGTTAATGTCGTCCAAGTTTGGGTATGAGAGCGCTTCAACTTACCCAGATATCAAACGTGCTAGGCCACCGACTCTCAGGTATCCTCACGACGTACAGCGCTGTTCCGGCAAGGAATGCACTCGTCTGGATGGCGAGGTGTCTCAACGAGAAGTTGTCGAGCGTCAAGCGGTCCGATACGGCGGCGTGGAGGATGGGGAAGTAGCCGCTCCCGCCGAGACCGAGGAAGATGGCGGATCTGATAGGCACCGGTTAGCAGGCTAAAAAAGGGGGCCAAGCATCATGTCTGCGATAAATCTCACCTTATCGGTGCGGCCTTCTTGCCGTGCATCTTGGGGTCCAGCACAACCCAGATGGTTCCCGCCGCGCAGAACAAGATGAGCGAGATATACAGCGAAGCGAGCTGGGGATCGTCCCGTCCCAGCCCGAAGTAAGTGGAGGATACACATGTCACCATGGTGCCTGTGACAATCCCTATGAGATCCAGCTTGAGGCACTGGTGCGCGACACGCTCCGAGTGGCAGCTCAGACAGTGATACGTAGCCTACACTTGCATCAGAAGCATGATTTCATGGAAAGCAGTCAGGGGCAACTCACAGAGAGGTAAAGACAAAGCGTCGTCCCCAGCAGATAAAACTGAAACGTCCTCAGATCCCCCGCCGAAAAGGTATACCCCCCATGCAGCTCAGGCAGCAGAGTCCAGACGAAGAAGGCAAGGAAGGCCGTGCCGGTTAGCAGATGCGACCAGATGTTGACGGTCTCGTTGTGGATGTACCACAGCGAGTGGTAGCATTGGCGCAGGGACTTGAGTTCGGGGCGGTAGCCGCGCAGGATGTGCGCCTCCTTTTGCATCCATAAGGGGAGGTTGTGGATGTCGAGGAGCTGGCCCAGCGCGTGGGTGGCTTCGGACTCGAGGTTTTCGAGGGATTTCAGCATGGTGATGATGAGAGGGATTGCCCCCGGTTGACGATGGGGTCAAGGGGGGAGACGCGGTGATAATCCGTAACTGAAGCAGCACTGAGTAAAAACCGGGGAATCTGGAAGTGTAGGCTGGTAATATATCTCTCGTGTGGCTGGCTGGGCGTAGCGGGTAGTATCTGTTGGCTCTTAATTTGGGATGGCCATACGGGTTGTTGGTGTGTTGGTATTGGTTCGGAGCGGTCAGTGGCTTTCTGTCGGGGGCGCTTTTTTCCCGCCTTAGTGCAGGAAATCCTTCTGTGGGGGCCTCGGCTCCCGCACTCCCGCATCCACATGCCTTTCGCGGGAATCTCGGGACTAATACCTGAAGTGGATTCTGCGCCGCACCTCAAGTTGTTAGCGCCAACAGGCCGTATCTGCAGTGGAGCATTTCTGGGCTATGAGGTTGCAATGTTCCTTTGCGATGCCGTTCGTCGGTGGTCTTTTTGATGCCTGACACCGAAGGCTCTAAAACCCCAATTCGATATCCGGGCCGTTTCGGTTTACCTGTCTGGCTGCTTTGGGTGGGGCCCGAAATCAAAACGTCTCTGTGAGACCGGGTGGCGGGAGAGTCGAATTGCAACAGTCCTTTTGTCTCGATCTTTCATATCCTTGTATGCCGAAGGGACGGGGCCATAGAATGTGTTTTGAATCCCGAAGATAGTGGGAGGAAGTAAGGCAGTCACGAACACGTAAGCATGCATCGGACGGCGCCCTATTGGGTGTTGCTGTGGATTACGGAGCTAAGGCAGGCACATCTCAGCTCCTGCAAGCTTCCCGCCTTTTCCCTGTGGTTCACTTCTTCGAGCTCTGCGAACCCCGCCATTTCCCCGAGAGAGCGATAACTCTGTCGGTGTCCTCGCACTGCGCAAGGTTGGCGGAAGAGAACTCGTTGGAGCGGGAGCCAAATCGAGACTACTTGACGGTCAAACATCACCCAAGCTTTAGCTCGCCTCTCCAGTCGTCAACTTCCTGCAACCTCTGCCAGCTTTTCGTATCGTGGTGCGGGACCCCTATCCTTGATGAATTGAAAACAAATAGGAACCTTGATTCTTAACTATCTGCATACGTCCAATACAGGTACTGGCTTTCATTCAGGTTGCCTATATCCACCCCTCCAAAGACCGAATCAGTCTCAAATCTAGCTCTTATTCCTCTTCTTTGCTGCATGTGCTTATTATACATATATAGTGCTATTCTGAAGTTTTAATGATACCTTTTCCACCCGTCCACCATTGGTATGCAACACGCAACCTAACCGAAGATCAGTATGCAAATATCAACCAGTCTAGTGTGAACGGGCACGAACTATGCTAGCTCAGCTAACACATTCCTTGCCCCATAAGAGCAAGACTATAACAACAGCGGCTCGGCTATTGCCTAACGATTGGGCCAATGGCCGGATTACATTCCATTGGGATGGCCCTTCCGGTCGTCTGGAATTGAGTCACCCAGCGTGCCGTGAGACAACTTAGTTCAATTTCGACTGCGGCCGTTCCTCTTGTCTCCTCGCTTCGTCTTGGACTTCGCCAACCGGTGTATCCGTCGAGTTGCTGAAATGGGTGCCACTGTTGGCCTTTCGATGTTCTGTATTACTCAGAAGCTGGGCCTTCCGACTAGAGCCTGTCCGGTGGAGAGTCCAAGCAGCTGTCCGTTGGATTATGTCGAGGGACAACCTCGGGCTAATTCTGATCGTCGAGGCCGTGCAGCAGGCTCAGTTCTTCCCTCAAGCTGCGTACATTACGACGCCCGCGGAACTCACCATGGATCACCGGCCGGGCGGCTTTGCGCTCTGGTATTATGATCGATGGTCTTAAAAACCCCTTCTTCTTCTCAATGTTGCTTTTCGGCCCCATGCCCAGGTAGCTTGTTCCCGTCATCTGCGGCAGGCTGGCTACTTTGCGGATGATAGGCACTGGAGTTGGGGAGATGTCTGGCGGGGAGGATTCAGGGGATATACTTGGAGTCTCGCTCTCCGATGTAGATGGCCCACGAACGTCCTTCTCACTACCCCGAACCTCTCCCTTCACAAACCGCTCAAGAAGCTCGCCGTCACTGACACACTCGTGCTTTTTGATCAACTCTGTGACAATGGAGTTGCATGGGTGTTGCAGGCCATGTTCTTCTGCCTGGTGGATGAGATAGCCATTGATGTAGTCAATCTCGGTGCGTCGGCCGTGGTTGACATCTTGTAGCATGGAGCTGTGATTCACAGCCGTCTTTTCGATAATATCGACAACACGATCGTAAAAGTCTTGGTTGGTAAATGAGGGCGGGGGCGAGGGCAGTATCAGCCTGACAATCTCCGTAGTCTCGTTGAGAAGAAGGTCGAGACACATTTTTCTTTCGGGGGTGCCGAGCAGATTTCCATTCTGGCAGCGGAAGAGGGCAGTCAACGGGTTTATGACGGCGTTGACAACTAACTTTGTTAGCTGGGCTTTGAAGATCTCACGGTGAGATTCGTAAATTGTTGTTTCGAGGACGTCGGCCTGCGACAGACGCTCCAACATGTCGTTCTCGCCCCGGAGGCCAAGCCCATCAGCTTTATCGGTGGCGGGGCCAATCAACAGGCTTCCTTTGCCGGCATGCATAATGGTGAAAGGTTTGGTGTCGTAGACCCCCGCGTTGCAAATTCCGGTCAAGAATGTCGGTCTCGTCTTCGCGATAGGGAAGACCCGATCGGAGACCTCTTCCGCCACGCCTTTGGAGGTGAGAGATTGTCAGAAGGGCGTGATATATTTGCGACGCGTGAGTGGGCGTTGCTTACCCATTCCGTTTTGGATGAAGAGGATGGTCGATTGAGGACCGAGTCTGTGCCGCAACGGTCTGAGGGCCTGAGTGGCCATGTAGGTTTTTGACGTGACGATCAGAAAGTTTATTGGCGGGGCCCGGGCCCATGGGGGCGATTCGTTGAATACTTCCTCATATCCAAAGCCGGCGATCCTATCGGTTTCCCCGTGCTCCAAGGTGACTCGGCACTGGATGGCGGACCCGCCTTCGCGCCACTGCCGCTTCATGTCTGGTCGGTGAAAGAGCAAGGTCACCGGGCTGGACGATGCCTTTCGGAGCGAGTGGGCGACATATTTTCCAATGCTTCCGACCCCAAGCACGTAGATTGAATCATGAAATGGCTTGATGGGCAGAGGCGTGACTTTCTCCGCAGTACCGTTCGAGAGCAGGTCCTCTGAGAAATGCGAGAGCGGGTCCGATGAGAAATGCCGAACCCAGACTCGGGACAACTGGCCCGCTGATTCGGGGTGAGAAGCGCCTGGAAGTCGGCGCAGTGTGCGCAGCATGGCAGTGGGTGCTTATATTGCTCAACGGAGCGTATCGAGACACGCTCAAGGATGGCGTTTTGCATGGTTGCAGTGTGGATGCGTGGTGTGGTGAGGAAAAATGTGGTGCTCACGGACCGCGAAGTCACGTGCTGATTAGGACGCCAAGCACATACCCCTGTCCGGCGCGAGTCAGGTGACAGGGGAGCGCCGAGATGCCTGTGAGGAGCTGCGGCTGAGCTCTGGTCGGTCAGGACAACTCAGAATGCCCCAACTCATTTTTTTGGGTGTGTGGGAGCCTGGTGCTTCCCATACATCATTCATCACTACAAGAACATCTCGCCGTCTCATCCCGATATCTGTTTATCTTGCCCATCGCTCCTGCGGCCAGCACGCTAGACTGGGCACAAGACCCTCTCCTATAGCGACCAGTCAAAATCGACTCGGAGGCTGCGAATTTCTGTACGGCCGTGTCTCGTTTGAGGGCGAAGAATGGCGGCGAATATGACGAGCGATGAAATCCTGGGCTAGGTGTAAGCTGCGCACGAGGAGTAGTTTCCCAGTTCCGCGGTACCGGACGCTAACTAGGCACTAAATCCACAGACGGGAGCCGGATGGCAGGGGCACTTTCGGCATCCTTAAGAGCTGTGTCATTACTATGGTTCTCTGCGTGTACACCGCGCTCCATCTCAACATCCCACCTGGCAACTCCTCTACCATTTCTCTTGCTTTGAGGAAAACGAAATGGATTCTTGTTGGGGTATTTGCTCCCGAGATCATCGTCTACGTTGCCTGGGGCCAGAAACGGCGCGTCAGTCGGCTGTCAAAAGATCTCGCTGTCATCTTTGCCGAGGAGGTGAGAGGCCGTCTTTGACCTAAATTTATGGAAAGTAATCTAACCGATCAACCGCAGGCTGACAAGGATCCTGCGCTGAAGCGGAAGCATGTCTGGACCACGACCCACAGCTGGTTTGCGTGCATAGGGGGCTTCGCGATCGATACTAAGCAGGGCCAAGAAGACCTCCCGGGAGAGTACATCGCCGGATCGCCGCGGGTTGCTCTCGGCCGTAAAGCTATACGAATTCTGGCACGTGCCGGAATGCTCCCGGACGTCAGCAGATAGTCCATCAGGGACAAAAGCAAGGACGACTCTCTCGCCAAGGTGCTTGTCATTACGCAGGCTAGCTGGCTCATCTTGTAGTGCGTTATGCGATTCGCTTATAGACTACCCGTCACGGCCCTCGAGCTCAATTCGCTGGCTCATGCCATTTGTGCGCTCTTGATTTACGCCCTGTGGTGGGGGAAACCGCTGGACATCAGCGAGCCGACGATGCTCCGCATCCCGCTACCTACACAAGAGAAGCTCGTGCAAAGGAAGACATCATGGTAATTGCGAACTTCCTAGGAGTCAGCGTGATATCGAAGCCTCCTCAAGACAAACCAGTTTCCGGGAAGTTTTCGAACAACCATATCGAACTCACCCACTTGATCCGGTGGCAGCTCATTCGGCGCTTCATATGCGACTATAGTAGCGTCGCTACCTTGCTATTCGGTTCTCGATCGGCACTTCAAGGCTCGGGTTCTGGGCAGCAAGGAAACAATGCAGGTCCGTTAGGCGAGAGCCCCTTTTCGGACGCCACATACGTCGTAAACAGCCAGCCAGAGAGCATTCGACGCCTCCTTGGAGGAGGCAATACCCTTTGTGCGCAGACCCTCAGCCTCAAGCTCTCTACTGCCGGGAATAGAATGGACACAACGGCGACAAGTAACTGGCCAAACCCACTTGGGAAAATGGGTGGGAGAAAGCCACTGGCCGTCGAATCAATGGCAGTATTCTGGGCCGCAGCACTCATATACGGTGCCATTCACGCCGCGGCATGGAATGACCACTTTGGAACCCAAGTGGAAGCTCTCATCTGGAAGATTTCGTGTGTTTACGTGGCGGGATATGGCTGTGCCGTCATGGGACTGGTGAAGGCTTTTGACCGTCGCCGTATATACAAGGAATCCCGGGTGATGTCCAGGATGAGCCCGCGTATCATGCCAAAGCTGGTGTGGCTGAAGGAGTTGCTACCCAGAGCAGTGCGAGAGACAGTGGAGGGATTTTTTCTGGTAGTGATACCGGCTTCGGTCTTGCCGTATCTCTTTTGTCGGCTGTTCTTGGTTATCGAGGCTTTCATCAGCCTGCGGAGTTTGCCGGCGATGGCGTTTCGTACGCCAGACTGGACGCAGTACTTGGCACACCTTTAGGACCGGCTTCGGGAATACGAACGGCCAATGAGAACAATACGAGGGGATGCACGAGACAAGCATCGGTGCTCGAGGACAACGGTGTCGGAAGTAAGGTGAATCTTATTCACATGTTGTCTGTCATTTTGACTTTTACTCTTACAGCTCAAATCTGGTGTCCCGGTACAAGCTGGATATCACCAGCATCATGGAAAGAATGGCAGATTGTCAGGTGTTGGCGGGCTTAATACCGCTCCTATACCTCGCGGCCCGGAAATGATACCCCTGTTTGTTCGTCCCAAAAATCCTGCGAATGTCACCCAATCCCCCCTTTTCTAGTCACGACCCCACACCAAACTCCAAATAAACCACTCTTGGTTGGTCGCTTTGCCAAACCCCTGACATCGTATTTCCTTTAGCTTCCCACGGTGCCAAGTCCCGTTGAACACGACCCACGTGAAACAGCTAATAACCCGGCTCCCACGAGTCCAACATGCGTCCTCCCCGACAGGGATTACTCGCCATAAGCAGATCATCCCCACGCCTGCGATCCCGATCATCTTGCTCCTGGCAATGCCGAACCTGTGCCCCTCCACCGCCAGCACCATCGACTGCCTCCGGACGCAATGGCCACGTCTAACACCACCGACGGCGCGAACGCCGGGCCCTCTACCGTCCAACCCCCAATAACAACCCCGACCGTAAACCCCAATGACGCCGTCCTCCCCGCCATCTGCTTCACCACATGCAGTGGGTCCCCCACTCCCTTTCCCCCCCCCCCCCCCCCCCCCCCCCCCCCCCCCCACCCCCCCCCCCCCCCCCCCCCCACCCCCCCCCCCCCCCCCCCCCACCCCACCCC
>Ga0247760_1001078_pt1 | contig 27294 bp, 15 predicted proteins | sample UWRJL171409R4_FD_179936 | JGI IMG/M metagenome (GOLD analysis project Ga0247760, IMG submission 179936) | Plant litter microbial communities from Arlington Agricultural Research Station in Wisconsin, United States - UWRJ-L171-409R-4 | ecosystem: Environmental > Terrestrial > Plant litter >... | reverse complement strand
ATCGTGATACCCACATTGTGCCCACATTGTGCCCACATTGTAGGTGACACCGGGTCTCACAGCGCAGAATCAACATGGTTCACAAGAGGCAGGGTTGCGAGACGGCACCCGCCCATTCAGACGATCCAGGTATTCAGACGAGATGCTCTCGACTGGTACTGGCGATCATCGAGGTTACAGAGCTTGGCGACGGGAGTCTTGGTTACCCCAGTCTGGCAGGCTGTTGTGCAGCGGCTCCAGGCCGCTGTCACTGCGACTGGGGATACCCCTGACGCCACTTGAGGTCGTTCATCCCCCGCCGAAAGGACGCTTCATGACCACGATCACGAGACATTTGACATGCTATTCTTGGAAGTCGTCGCGATAGCTGAATTATCATTGCCTACGAGGGGAAGCTCCGTTCGTTCCGAAAATGGGACTTGCAAGCCGTGGCGACGACGGACGGTCGAGAACGTGACACCTGAAATCGCGTCGCTACACGTCTGATTGGCCGTGGCTGGGGGGCGTAAACTTGTTCGTTACACAACTTATAGCCTCAACCAGGCAAGGATGTTGCCGAGCGGTGGGCAGTTGGTGGTCTGGTTTGTCGTCCCAAATCGGCTTGGATGGGTGCTTTCGGCGAGCCAAGGCAGACGAGGCAGCAATCAAATGGGAATGCTCCCAGAGATCCGGCGTACCTGTGCCGCACAGGACAAAAGACCTACGCTACACTACCTGAGGAGTCGCTGGCGTTTTCCCGAGGAGAATCCCACGCCCCCCAGGAGGAGAAGGTGTGACGGCACAACACGGGAGTGGGCAACTACCTGTCAAGGGTTGGGACGGGAGCCAAATTGCGAAATATAAATCCAACACCATCTTGTGACCCTCTGCGACCTTCTGCGACCCTCTGTCCGCCGGGGTGGGACGGCGATTTGTGTTTAAACCTTTGCGTTTGCGCTAGTTAGTCGTTACGGAGCTTGCGGAGCAAAGTAGGTAGTTAGGTTGACTGACGAGCAAGTGACGAGCATTGATCGAGCTTTGTTGGGGGCGACCCACCACCGGTTTGGGATGAGTCCTGGGAGGCGTAAGAGCGGCAACGCTCATCCCAATCCAGGTTGTGAGAGAGGGGTTGCCCTGCGAGGAAGGAAGCCGCAAACCTTGGAAATGCTGCAGCAGTAACAATGTCAGCACCTGCCATCCAGGTGTCACTCGGCCCACCCCCTTGCGCAAGGCCTTGCAGGCCTAGAGGTGCCTGAGGATGCATTGGACAGGCCGTAGCCTGGTAAATCTTGCCGGGACACCCCCTTGCTGCTGTTCCGCGACACACAGACGCAGATGCTCAAGCCAGGTCGGGCTAGCTTTTCAGCGAGAATCATTCCCCGCGACCATCCTGCACTGCTCAGCCCAGCAGCACCAGATATCCACCTACCTCGCCCGGACATGACGGAATCACCGCTCCCGCTGAACTCCCATCCCCCATTCCCAGGTTCCTTGACGTCTGTGATGAGCATCCTGCATCACTTCAAGGTGTCCACTTTTGCAACTTGCGGCTGAGGGCAAAGCTGGAAATATGCCAAGCAGGACCTCGAGAGCCGCGGCGCTACCTAGATGCCAAACTATCCAGGGTACAAGCGGTGGGAAGCTACCCAAGTCCAGAAAAGTCCGGTAAATAATTGCATGTCGTGTGCGGTGGGAGGGAGCCCCCTTGGTTTCGGATACTTAAAGTTATAGGGTTGGTTTTTCCACTATAGCCCATCTAAAAAGCTCTCGCGCTGGGGGTTGGACTCGAGGTCAGCGCGTGCGAAGAATGATCGCCAACATGAGGTGCTGAAGGCTACGCCTACACCCCTCCAAATCGTGCAACCCATGCACTGTCCGTATTTTAGGTAGACAACCCCGCCAGCGAGCTCTGAGCTTTGCCTCCTGCACACCCCAGCTTGCGACAACCTCGGGCATTGTTCATCGGGCGCAATTGAAAAACTGGACGGCGACAACCGTATCTTTGTTTCAAACACGTCGACGGTCGCGCAAGCCGTGGGACGCATAAATAGCCTCGCGCCCCTCGCGTTGCTTTGCCAGGTCCGGACGTCATCAAGCAATTCAGTATCAAAGATGCATCAACCACCATACCAATACCCGCCGCAGTACCAGCAGCCGCACACGATGCAGCAGCAGCTGCCGTCGATGCCCATACCACAGGGCCCGCCATCCTACCACCCGCCAGATAACCTCCAGCTGTCGGCGCCCCCGCAGCAGAGCCCCTTGAGCGAGACGTCGCCCGCGCAGGAACGCGCGCCCCTCACTCCCGAGCAGCAACGGCAGCAGGCTCTCAACCTAGAACCCTACTCGCGCGATGATGAGAATGGCTGGATCTACAAGTGATTGCGCCCCTTCAACGTCGGGAGGAGACTCATGCTGACTAGATCGCAGGCTCGTCGTCGTACAACAACCACAGCGCGCGCGCATGTGCGGTTTCGGCGACAAGGACCGACGCCCCATCACGCCGCCTCCCTGCGTCAAGCTCATGGTGATAGACAAAAAGACGGGCAAAGAAGTCAACTGCAAGTATGTAGGATGGGTTTACCGAGCGCACGGCGCGGCCGCTGCTAACAGGATGGCGCAGTGAAATCGAGCACACCATGTACGTTCTGAACGTCGACCTCTGGTCCGAGGACGCTTTGAAGGAAGTCAACCTGGTCAGGCACACAACGGCGACGCCGTCCATCTCGTCAACAACACCTGCATCGTACGCGTCAATCGAACAATCCACACCCGCCTACTCCAATATCCTGCCGTCGAGTCGCGACTCTGGCTATGGCCAGCCCATGTCATACCCTCCCCCCGCGCCAGCGGTGAACCCATATGCTATGCAACAGTCACCTTACTCTGGTATGCGGCGCCGCCTAACACTTTTGTTTTCTCGTTGTGCCATGCTGACCGGACCGAATAGCTGGAGGTTATGTAGCTCCCAATGGCAGTGGCTACGCTCCCGCGAACCAATATTATCCCAACGAATTTCGTCCCGACATCCAGGGCATGCCGCAACTGGCATCCCAGACCCCCGGATTCCAACCCCCGCGCGTTTATGAGCCGCAGTTCGGCATGTCTCAACGGCTCTCCATCGGTGGCGGTCAACCTCAGGGAATGTTCACTCGAAATCTTATTGGAAGCTTGGCGGCGAGTGCGTTCCGGCTGACCGATACGGAGGAAAAAGACGGCATCTGGTTCGTGTTGCAGGATCTGAGCGTCAGGACAGAAGGCAATTTCCGGTACGTTCCCCCAACTCCTCCCCCCATTCGGGGTTCGTAAGCTGACGAGACAGGCTGCGGTTCTCATTCGTCAACGTCGGCGGGCCGTCGACAAACGGACAACCTTCTGTGAATCAAGGGAAAGCCCCTGTCCTCGCATCTGTTTTCAGCGACGTCTTTCAAGTCTACTCGGCCAAGAAGTTCCCGGGAGTCTGCGAGAGCACGGCGCTTAGCAAATGCTTTGCGACCCAAGGCATCAAGATACCGATAAGAAAGGAAGGAAAGGGTAACAACGACGCCGAGGACGATGACTGAAGCCAAGGTGTGAGCTACCGATTACCCTTATCACGAACGTTTCGCGAGCGCAGGCGAGGCAATGCCAAGGCAAATGGCATCATCTAGCGGCCGATGTTTATCTAGGAGTTTTGGGCCAACGAGACGGGTTTGCGTTACGTTAGCAAAGGTCGAATGAGATCTTTGGGTTTTAGTCAAGCTTTGGAGGGTGATGTCAGTGGTGCCCAGAGCCGCCAGCCAGCTACGAAATCGAGGGGTTCCTTGTGATTGGGGAGAAAATTCTGGGAAGCCCATGACGGGGCGGAGAGATGCGGGCGAGAGGTCATGCGGCTGGCCGCCCAGCCCAACGAGATTTTGCTCTCGACTGAGGAGCCCGCTAGAAAGAGCTGGGCGAAGCAACCATTCTGTAGCAGTTGCACACAGAGCCCGCTTTGATTTTAGACCGTATATAAAAGATTGACATTTCCTCCAAAAACTCTGCAACTCTATTTGCGCTAGGCTCCTCTCCGCGCTACTACCCCTCCCCCGCTCTCCTTTACCCCTCCCCTCGGTGGTACCTGCCCTGTCAAAGCTTGTCAACAACCAAACACTCTTACAACATGTCTAACCTTCAATCATCTGGCCGCGGCGGTGCGGGCAACATCCGCGACAGCAGCAAGAATGTCCCCCTCCAACCCGAGGACCTGCAGACTCCGACACTCAAGACCGCCGTTGTCACGACGGGCCGAGGCGGCACCGGCAACATGGCCAAGAACACGGATCCCGTGGAGACACGTCTGCGGCAGGACGTAGAGCCGTACAACCCCCCCGCCCCCTTTTTTGTTTCTCTGTGGGGACTGTAGTTATACTTTATATCGTGACTAATTCAGCAAATGCAGAGTCGTTCGTCGATCTAGCAACGCCACGCACATTGGCCGCGGCGGAAGCGGAAACGTCTTTACCAACGCTGATGACGCCGAGAAGGCGCTCAACGAGATGAACAAGACTTTGTCTTCGGCAGTGGAGGACTCGGCAGTAGCAACGACCGCGCTGGTGGGTGACAAGAAGGACCCTAGCTGGACTGAAAAGGCCAAAACCCTGCTTTCCGGGAAGAAGTAAATTTTTGGGTCGTCGGGTGGTTTTGTTGTTATACGTATTGGTATACCTTTTAGCTTGGTGTCTTGCTGTATGGCCGGCGTGGGGTTTTCAACAAAGCATGAAGTTTTGTTTTTGGTTGGCTGCTGTCATTGGAAAAAAGGGGGAGGGATTGATTGGTTGGAAGTGTGTATCGCATGTCAACCACCGAATTGACTTATCATCTGCAAGGCTGCGGTGGGCCATGTATCCTTGCCTAGGCGATGTTTTCCCAGCCGTTTCCCCCCATTCCCGAATAAAATGTTTCCGGTTATTGTGCACAGCTACGCTCTCCCTCGTCCTGACCTCGTGAGCCTGCTCACCTCGCATCTTCCATACTCTCCTTGTGCTGCGACGTCTGCAGTTTGCTGTCAAGACGACTCCCCATGCAGCGAATCCTTCACACCTTTTCTAATACCGAAAAACACTGTGCTGTCGCCTACCTCGACCTCTCGTGCTCCCCTGAGATCGAATGTTGGCTGTACTCGACCATCCAGGACTTTTCGCCCAGTCTAGACACCACTAATGTCACTGCAAACTTCTCCAAGTCCGAGGCTTTGTTATGCGACGACCTCATCCTTGCAATCCTAGGTCGGGCACGGTTTCTCGGGCCCGACGTTCCCAACCCGAGGCTAGTCGGACCCAGCCGCATGGTCCTGGGCAGTCTGGATGAGGCGATGCGTCTCCGATTGGGGGGCGCGGATGGCCAAGACACCGGCAGTGCGGGCGGGATTGACTGGGAATTCTGTGGGGAGTGGCTGTTCTGGGCAGAGGAGTTACTCGGCGTGTCGGAGGCAGAACAGGCCTGGGAGTGGGATGTAGTGAAGAAGGGCAATATCCTGTTGATTCAGTCCCTGACGCATATTCCCAGGCAAGGGTGGGGATCCGCGGATGTTTTCGAGTCCAACCTCAAGAGCCAAGCTGAGCGCAGGGGTATGGGCAGGAAACTCGGTTGGGCAGTTTCTTGGTAAGTTGACAAGGGCGATTGTAGATCTCGAAAGCGCAGAGTCCGTCTAGAGCAAACTTTTATCCGTCTAATGAACCCTTGTGCTCATATATATACATCATTCGGCCTTAGTGAGGCGGTGCACTTCCTGAAAGTAAAATCTGAGATCCTCGGGGTTGACGAAGGGAGTGATGCCTAAAGAGTCAGTCAAGGTTTAGGTTGTGGACAGTTCGCTCACCATGCCCCAAGTTGACAATCCAGCCCTTCTTCTTGTTCGCCCAGTCGAACCCCTCCACCAGCTCCTTCACCATTTTCGTGATGGAGGCGTGGGAGCCGTAGAGGATTCCGGGATCAGCATTGCCCTGTAGGACGATCGGTCGGTTGCCAACAACCTTGACAGCCTCGGCTGGGTCGTACAGCCAGTCGAGCCCTACGACATTGTATCCCATGTCGCAAACAGCGTCTAGAGCATACCAGGAGCCTCTGGGGAAAACAATCATGGGCACGGGGTCCAAGCCAAGCTCCTTGAGCTTGATAGGAAGATGCTTGGCGATGTAGGCGAGGTACGGACCTGCGAATTCATCGAACGACGATGGCGAGAGCTCGCCGCCTGAGGACTCGAACACTTGGATGAGCTACAAGGCATCAGCTATGGCAACCCATAAAGGTAAGGGCAATACCTGAGCTCCGGCCTTGACCTGGAGGGCCAGGTAGTCGACACACAGACCGGAGATCTTTTGAAGGAGGACCTTGGCCTCATCGGAATATTTAAAAATCCAAGTCTTGCACTCCTTTGATAACTTGCTGTTGCCGACCATGTAGCAGAAGAGTGTCCAAGGGGCACCGCAGAAGCCGATTAGAGGTACCCGTCCGTCGAGTTTCTTTCTCGTCAGAGCAATAGCCTTGTAGACGTAATCCAGCTCCTTGGCCACGTCGACGTTTCTCTTGATGAGCTCGTCATACTGGCCATCTGCGGGACCCAGCAGGGGATTCGGGAAATGCGGCCCTTTCTTGTCGACCATCTCGACCACCATGCCCATGGCCTGGGGGATGACGAGGATGTCTGAGAAGATGATGGCAGCATCGACAAGGCCGGCATAGCGCTCAATTGGTTGGAGGGTCAACGTCGAGGCCACTTCAGGATCCCGACAACACTCGAAAAAATCCCGATTCCCCTTGGCCTCGTGGTATTCGGGAAGATAACGACCAGCTGCGCCTAGTCAGCGCGATGCTTTCAGGCCACAGCCGTAGCTCTCACCCTGCCTCATCACCCACATAGGCGGTCGTTCAACCGTTTGACCTGGGTTGTCAGCATTTTCCAAGAGTCTGACGAGGAAACTAACCCCACGCTGCCCTGATGATCAGGTCATTCTTCATCAGTGGAAAGTCTTCCATGGCGTCCATCAAATTCAAATTGAATTGGCAGCCACAGGTCGCGGGATACGCGGGGTATCTTCCTCAGGCCCCTACCCCTGCAAATATAGTGATCAGCCACAGTTCCAGCCACCTGCCGCGCCACAGCCATTATGCCAGAGCTCAAGCTTCTTGGTCCTTCAAGCTTGCGTCAACTTTCGAACCAACCAACCTAAGCATGGCAAGCCAGAGTCAATGACTCTCCACGCCTCGAGCTGCTCCCGCACTCTCCAGCGCCACGTCGTATCCTCGCGAGATACAATCTGGATCTCGGAAGTCGCCCTCACCGCCGCTTTTGACCGATACTCCAAAACATGGCGTAGGAAAGCGAGCAACGTCCCAGGCCCTCTCGAAAGCCGTCGTCGTCTGGGGAAGCGCCAGCTTGGTGACCTCTCCGGCCTCCAATGCACTCCAACACCGCCCGCTTGGGCGTTTTCTGCTCCTATAGATCTCACCCAATGGCAGTGGGAAGCTCCCCAGTCGCCCTCGACCTTGCAAGAGAGCTGTGCGAAGCGGGCCTCTTTCAGTCTCTCGACAGCCCTGCCTCGCTGGCTTCGCGATCTCGCGCTTGGCGCTGAAGAGCCGTCTAAAGCTCTGGTAGAGGCGCCGCCGACACTCTCCTTCCAAACGGATCTCGACATGTTCCACCACTCAATCGCCAATGCCCCAATCGAGACTGTCGTCTCCGAAACGCGCCATTTGTGCGCCAAGTTCCAACAATCCATCTTTCTCGGCGAAACACAACCTAAAGACGTTCAAGCGCTATCGGCCGAGATATGGGACGCACTAGATTCGAGATTCAGTGGTGAGCCGCAGGGCACCACCGTCTTGTTGGACCTCTACTCCGCTATCGTCAACGGTGCTACAACCTCAAAAGTGTTTCGGCCCGGTTTGCTCAGCTCGTCGTTCTGGAACGCGCTTTTAGTACGAATCTCTAGTCTTCCCGTTGATGACCGATTATGCAAGCTTTTCGGCCAGGTGATGGACGCTACCCGTCACGTCAGTCGTGCCGACATGGACCAGGGTATTCTCGCCTTTCTCGGTCGTTGTTTCTTCTGGTGGAGCTCCCCCAACACAACTGCGGACACGGAGAAGATAGTATTAAGAGAGCTGGAAACCGCCGCTGCTGCATGCAGTTGGGCCATGAAAAACCTGGTCACCAAGCCGAATTCCAGCCGCCAGAGCAGCAGAGCAGCCTGTCTCGATAGCGCTATAAGCAACCTTGACCAGGCGCGTGTCTCTCTCGACTTGGCTGTTGACGCCCTCTCAGCTAGTGACCGTCACGTCCGGATGATTTCTGGCGCGCTGGCGACGGCTGGGCCCGGCAAGTTTGGCCGCCTTCTGCACGCGGCAAACCAGTCGCTTCTGAAATACGCTCGCGCAACTGGGACGAACATGTGCGAGCTGCGCTACAATTGGCTTTCCCTTCTAGCTCAGATGCCGCTGGTGAGGCAGGAGACGCTGTTCAGAACTGCGGCCATGTTGTCGGACCTGGGAGAAGAGCCCCTCAGCGAGGTAGAACTCAGCTGGCTGATGATCTCGCAATGGGCAAGCCGTGGCTACGTCAAATCCCCGGACTCTTTACGGCTGAGGTACGAGCGGTACCGGCAGTACAGGGGCGAGGCGGCTCTTGGGGCTCTGGCGCTAGCCATTTGCCGGTCCAACGATTCGCGTGAATCCCAGATGGGCATGTACATCAGCTTATTACGGCTATTAGCAAGGCTTGAACGGTCCTACGACATTATTAATTCTCTTGAGGCGCTGTCGCACAGTCGGACAGTTCCACGGTGTCTGTTGCAGTCGCTCTCGGCGGCGTCGAGTGATCACCACGTGGCACTGCACCTCCAGAGACTCCACAGGCAGGCTTGCAAGGACGGGCCGGACTGGGATCCGGGGCTCGTAGAGAAACATGCCGACAAGATTGTGCTAGATGCTTCGCTGCCAGCAGGCACCATCTGGGCAGCGCTGGGGATTGCTCAGGCGACACAGGCTAGGCAGCGTGGTACTTATGGAGTCAAGCGGGCGGCGATTGTCAATCGGATCGCGACGGTGCTCAGCGAGGCCCCTCATTTGCCAAACAGGGTTGCTTTTCGACAGGTGTCACAGTGTGTGAGATATTTGGAGCGGGTCACGGGCAGGGTGCCTGCACCTGCCATCCGAGCCCTCTACCGGGTCGTGTCTAGGGATCTGCTCGAGCAGCGGCCCGGGCGAACCGCTCGTCTGCGGTGGTTCCTCTGTGTGTTGGAGAGGAACCACGGCAGGGAAGTTGCCTGGGGTTGCCGTCGTGCCCTGAAGCTGTGGCGCTACAGACTGTTGCGCATCTGGTTGGCACGCAACAAACAGTGAGGAACTTTTTTTTGGCTAGCCTAGGTAGCTAACTGTTGATGCAATGGACAAATTTTTCGTTACGACGGCTGCAGCAGCTCCCAGGCCCCAGGCTCTTCCCCCAACAAACGGAGCAGAGCTTAACGGAGTGCGACTTGCCAGGATTTGTGGGCCGGATGGAGATTGAGGGGGAGAGAGCTACGGCATGGTTACACAAAGACATTTTCATATGGTGACACAACAGGTCGGCTGCTTGCCACGATGCTTCCGATGAAGTGCAGACAGAAGAGAGAGATTAGGGCAGAAAGGTGGCCAAGGGGATGCCGGGAGGGGAAGTGATTGAGGTGGTTATTTTTCATCCTTTAAGAGAGCGAGTGCTGTGGTTTAGGTGGAGCGGAGACCTTGCACCTGACCTCACCACAGGGCTACAAGACAAAACGGGTCACGGAAGCTCACTAGGTTTCACAGATACCCGATAGGCTTCCTCCCCCACGGATGTCCCGATCGCCGCTCTATCAAATCCGAAGCGAAGGTATAGCGTCTCTGACGACTCCCAGGGCCGTGGGAGGGGAGGGCATGTGGCACTCGACCTAGGCATGCTGGGGGTTCAAACAGGAATGGGGGGAGGGCAAACGAAAGCGATCAGACAGAAGAAACGGCGGGGAGGCAGCCTAGTTCCCCACTGTGTCACAAGCGGCCGGTGGACGAGCCATGTGTGAGCGCTGTGCGCTGTGTGCCTCTACGCCTTGCAAATCCAGTCGATAGGTAAGGCTAGCAGACTTGGGGTCAGGTGGAGGCGACCGTCAGCATCCGAGCCGCGCCTCGTCTAGTCTATTGCGTTCGCTAGCAGTTAGCTTTCCCACTGCCGACGACTTGCCGATCAAGCCCTACCGAGAGATAGTTTTGCCAGGTCGCTGCCCTGTGGCTGCTGCCCTACCTCCCGCTGCTTACTGCGCATAGTGAGCTGCTGTCCACTAATTACTGCGCTGACCGAAGCCAGCCTGAGACTCTTTGCCCTCTTGGGTGTCTGCATGTCTGATATCTATATCTCTCTCTTGTTTACTGACGGCTGCTAGCTTCGAGACGCGTTGCCTCCGCAGTCGCTGTTCCAATTGCACGCGTCGGGAGTCTGCAGGAATCGGCTCTGCGGCGCATCGATTATATATACATATAATAACCCTTCGGAACGCCGACGACAAACTCGGCAACTCACACTCTTTCTCTCCCTAAACCATTTCACCCTTATCTCACACTCAAGAGATGCAGCACCAAATCGTCGGAGTCCCAGCAGCTATGCAACGACAGGACTTTGAACCGGTCATGCCCATGCATTGTTCGAACGCAGATCTACGTAGGGGCAGTATGGCTTCATCAATCGGTGATGGCCCATCTCCTCCGCAGACAGCGCCAAAACCCATACGCCGTCGGATGCGCATGATCACTTCGTGCCTGGAGTGCAGGCGACGGAAGTTGAGGTGCGACAAGTTGGCGACGTGCAGCAACTGCATGCGGTTTTCGCGCGAGTGTGTCTACATTGGCCCCAAGCTGGATGAGGCTGGCCAATTGCGCCTAACCGAGATCAAGGAGAAGGTGGGATCACTGGAGCGCCAGCTTGAGCGAGACGTGGCCAGGTCGACGGCCAAAGCTTTGGGGCCCAGGCAAGGGCATAGGTCGCAGCAGCAGCAATTATTGGCGTCTGACGGCCTCGACGAGGACTATGATGCCGAGGGTTTGGATTTCACGCCGATGGTGACCTCGGATGCCACTTACGAGGACGACGAAAACACGGACGAGCTGATCGATTTGGGAATCCAGGTTGGGAAGATGCGCATCACCGAGCGAATCGGTGGCATGAACCGGCCGCGAATATCCGAGGAGATCAGTGCCGGAATATCAACACACGCGAGTCCAGCCCACATGATGCGGGGCCTGAATGCCATGGGCATGGCGGGCGGCATACCGAATTTCCTCAGGCCCGGAGCGTCGTACATTGCGCCGACGGGAGGCTTCTTCTTCGGGCAGGCGGTGGAATCCCCGTCCGTCTTTGAATTTCTACCGAGCGAGTTCGACAGGCAGAGACTTATCGCCCGCTACTTTGAGGCGGTGCACCCCATCACACGCTGCGTGCACGAGCCGTCGTTCCAAGCCTTGTACGAGAGCTTTCGGCTGCACGTCGACATCCAGATGATGGAAGAGCCACGGCCATCAACTCAGGCGGTCGTCTTTGCCGCTCTCTTCAGTGCGGCGGTGAGCCTGGACGAGAACGACGTGCTCCAACAGTATGGCACGACCAAGGCGGTGCTGGTCAATAAGCTGAAGCTAGGTACCGAGTCGGCGCTTAGCAAAGCTGACTTTCTTCGCACGACCAAGGTCGAGACGCTGCAGGCCTTCGTCATGTTTCTGATCCCCCTCTGCCGCGATGAGGTGTCGAGAGCCCACTCAGTGCTGGTGGGCGCGGCCATCCGCATGGCCGAGTGCATGGGTCTGCACCGCGACGGCGAGAGCTACGGGCTCACGCCGCTCGAGACGCAGGTGCGGCGTCTCATATGGTATCAGCTGTGCTTCCTCGACATACGCACGTGCGAGGCGCAGGGGCCGCGGCCCGCCATTCATCAGGATGATTTCAACACAGCGCTACCCTTTAACTGTGATGACGACGAAGACCTGACAGGACCGGCGGCCCCGCGTAGCTCGGACGGCTGGACGCCGGCCCTGTTCTGCTGCATCCGCTTCGAGATCAACGAGTTTATGCGGCTGCTCTGGTTCGAGCGCCGCAAGCTTGAGATGCGCCGCCAGACGCTCGTCAATGTGGTGCACCGCATCGACAAGTTCCGCAAAGGCCTGGCCGATAGGTACTTCCACCGCCTCAAGGATAGGACGCCGATGCAAGAGTACACCAAGCTCGTCATACAGCTACTCGTGCACCGCCTGTACGCCATGGTACTGCACCCCTACCATGCTAACGTCACCAACCCCATGCCCGACAATTTCAAGGACATGCTCGTCCACAGCGGCGTCGGCATCATCGAGACAGCCATCCAGCTCGAGCAGGACCCGACCTTCCGCGCCTGGCGCTGGTACCTCGGCGCCTACCAGCAGTATCAAATCGCCCTGCTGCTGGCCACCGAGGTGTATTACCGTCCCGCCAACCAGTTCGCTAACAAGATCTGGCGCTGTCTCGACTACGTCTTCTGTCTCGACCCCAACATGCCGCGCGATGAGAAGAGCCTGGGTCTACTCGCCGAGATTATGGAGAAGACGAGCGTCTACATGAACATGCGCAAGATGCGCGCTCCCACAGCCATTGCGAAAGCTGTCCCTGACAGGCAGGCCGTTAAGGATTCGCCTCCCCAGGGGACCAGCCCGCTACAGCCATCGCCTCCCATGACCTTTCAGCCCATACTTCCCGAGGCCATGCCGGCGACAGCCGTCCCAAACATGTCGTTTCCCCACCACGACAGTAACCCGTTCGCCCAGATGACGTTCCCCCCACAAAACATGATCTTTGGAGGTGTCTCCAATGGGGAAGCCCTCTGGTCGTTGCCGCCCGCAATGAACGTATCGGGCAGCCACAGCCCCGATGGTAGTATCAGTCCGGAAATCTCCGCGCAGAGACAGAGTGGCAATGTCATGTCGGCTCCGACCTTGTCAGCTGGCATGAACATGACGGAGCAAATTGACTGGGTATGAACTTTGAAGAGTAAAACAAAGCATTGCTGACACGCAACAGGGCCAAATGGGAGACGTGATTTTCTACCCAGAGTTTGATTTCAGTACGCTGGTCGGACCGGGTGTCGGGTTGCCTACGCCTTAGGAGTTTCCGGGCAGATCGGATGAGGTGGGTTTTGGATTTGGAGAGGACACTCCTTGGGGTAGCTTCATGTTGATGAGTAGCAATAAGGGGGTAGGGGGTTATATGTGGATGGAGTCACGTGCCAGCGTCTAAATTCAAGATTCAGGGTTAGGGTCGCCAAATGTGATTCTCAATTTCCATCAAACTTTCTGCCCGTACTTCGTAACTTCATGCTGCTGCAACCCCACATCCTTTCTCACCAATGTCATGGTTCCGCCACGTCGTTCGACGTACCATAACAGACATGTCTGAGCAGTCGGTGCCGGCAGCTGTGAGTGCGGCGGCCAATCTGGCAGGTGCGATGACATGTTTTCCAAAAGTGCCCATTCCCCCTCGCGGTGTCGACTACCGCGGCAAAGTCGTTCTCGCCCCCATGGTGCGCTCAGGCGAGCTGCCCATGCGTCTGCTCTCGTTACATTACAGCGCCGACCTCGTCTGGGGTAGGTCCCCCTTCTTCCCTCTTCCCTCCATTGCCTACTAAACGCGATGGAACAGGCCCCGAAACTGTCGACCGCGCCCTCATCGGGACGACCCGCCGTGTCAATGCCCGCACCGGCATGATCGAATTCAGCCGCCTACCCTCCAATGGGCACTCCAACGCCCCGGGGACCCCTGCTGAATCCGTCATCTACCGCCTCGATCCCGTCCGCGAGTCCCAAACCCGCCGCCTCATCTTCCAGCTTGGCACGTCCGACCCCGCCCGCGCTGTCGCCGCCGCGAGAATCGTCGCGCCAGACGTAGCGGGGATTGATGTCAATGCGGGGTGCCCCAAGCCGTTTAGCACGAGCGGCGGGATGGGCGCCGCGCTGCTGCGGACGCCGGACCTGTTGGTGGAGATTCTGGAGGCGCTGGTCAAAGAGGTTGTACCGGAGTTTGGTATCGCCGTCAGTGTCAAGATTAGGCTGCTAGAGACGGCGGAGGAGACAGAAGCACTCGTGAGGAGGTTGGTGCGTACGGGAATCGCGGGGTTGACGGTGCATTGTCGGACGACGCCCATGCGGCCGCGGGAGAGGGCGATTCGAGGGCAGTTGCGGTTGGTAGGTGACGTCTGTCGTGAGGCGGGCGTAGCGTGTGTAATGAATGGGGATGTGGACGGGAGGGAGCAGGCAGAGGATCTGATCAAGGAGTTTGGCGTGGATGGGGCCATGATCGCGACGGCAGCGGAGAAGAATCCAAGCTGTTTTCGACCTGGCAAGTTGGCGGGCTGGGAGGAGGTGGCGAGGCAGTATGTGCAGTTTGCCATTGAGGCTGAGAACAAGTTTGGCAACACAAAGTTCTCGCTGCAGCAGCTGATTCCCGGCCGCGAGCCGATGTGCAAGCGGATTATCGCCGCCAAAACGTACACTGAGCTGGTCGAGGTTCTAGGCTTAGATGATATGCGGGACGCCGCGGCCGAGGTGGATCGCGCACTAGGAATGGAGGCGGCGAAGAAGCATAAGCAAGAAAGGAAACAAGCAGAGACAGACAAAAAGGCACAAAAGAAACGCAGGCGCGACTCCAATGACAGTGTCCAGGTCAAGAGGCGGGTACTGGACGAGAGACCTGCCGGACTCAGCATGGCTGCTGCATCCGCGTTGTGAACAATCATGGACGCGGGCATATGGTATAGATCGCGGCATGGATGGCGTTGGGTTGAGGCTGGTTTATGATATCCACAGAAATCATTTATTGCTGCTAGCTACACCTTCTTCCCTTGAGCAAGCAGCTCCGACACCTTTGGTGGCAACACCAGGGCGCTGCGGTCGTTTCGTCGGTGGAAATCTACCAAGGCTATGGCTGTCTTCTCGGGTAGGTCTTCGTGAATGAAGTGGCCCGCTTCGGGGAATACTTGGAGGGCGTATTTGCCTGCTTGCGTCAGCGTGACCGACAACTGAGATAAAAGGACTTACCCTGCATCTGGCCGATTGTCAGCTCCGTGTCTAGCCTGTCCGTCCCGGCTAGAAGTAGCATCTTCCCGCCCTGGGCTCCGAGAAATTTCTTGCTCAGCCCAATGAACCAGCCCTCCCAAAACGGTTGTGTAGCTGCCAGGTTCGTCCGCCACCTCCACGGCCGAGTCTCGCGCTCGGCAGCCTTCTCCACCAACAGTGCCGGCACACTAGTCCTCGCCGACAATGCGTTGCGGATAGTCCGCGACCGCACATGCCAGTCGATGCCATCCCGCAGCGTCGCAAACCCCGTCGGCCGCGTTGACAAGTACGTCTGCATGCTCTGCAGCGCATCCATAGCCGACCCCTCCACCACATCCAGCACCACATAGCCCAACAGCTGGTTACCGAGGGTCCCCGCCTCGGCAAGATCCGTCACCACCGCACCACCGAGCGAATGTCCCACCAGGATCATCGGCGGAAGCTCCGTCCACCCCATCGCCCGCTTCACCAGCTGCGTCACATCGTGCAAGTCCCCCGACAGCGTCGCTAGACTCAGATCCGCCGGATGTTCAGGCGAGACTGTGGACCCGTGCGCCCGCGCATCTGGGGAGAGAATCCCTGCGGTGGGACAGCGCTTGCGGATTTCGGACGAGAGCACCGCAAAGGTTAGGCCGGAGGAGCCGGCACCGTGGTGGGTGACGAAGAGAGGGCCTTTGGAGCCAACGGGGGAGGTGAGGTAGGCGTGGTGGATTATGCCTGCGTGTGTTTCGGAGGGGAGGAATAATTCTCTCTCAAAGTAGGTTGTCCAGGGAATAGGCTCGAGGGTTCGGCCGGGTGGGGCGCTGTGCGCGGGGTCAGCATACCATGTCATGTCATTTATGCCTGGATGGGAATGAAAAAAAAAATACCCTAGAGGTCGGGCGAAAAGCGCTCTCGCCGGCGAGGGGATCACGGTTCCCGTGGAAGAGACAGAGGACGATGATGCAGACGACGAATCATATGAGGAATCATCGTCGGGTGCATCTGCGAGCGTGTGGTTGCTATGGCCGGAGCTGGCGCTGGTGGTGCTCCGGGTTGTGGTGGGGATGAAATCAAGCCCGCCGATCTGGTCGTCCTCTTCACCTTCCTCGTCAGCCTCGCTGAAGCCGGGCAGGGCGTTGAGTTTGGCTTTGGCCCATCGCTTCTGGAGGTCGCTCATGTCCCGGTCACTCATGGGCCAAAAATTGCGTGGTGACGTCGTTTGCGACTTGCGTTGTGTAATGTTACGGGTTGCACATGGAACCACTGCAGAAATGGCTTTTGGGGTATCTAGAAAAGAGTTTGAGCGTCATCTGTGATGTGTATGAGCTGTGTCGGTTACTCTTCAATTTGATGGACAACGAACAAACGACCCACCGCGGGAGCCACTGAGATCCGCAGCGGCCCGTTCGGCACAGCACTCCCCAGTGAAGATCACCCCTCCGGGTCCTCCCAAGTCGAGAACCCATGATCCACGCCAGCGGCAAGCGATAAGCGCCAAACTGCTCCGCTGCTTTCCGACGTGAAACTGCTGTCCACATCGAAGGTCAAATCATCGGGCAGTGTGTTTTGAGGATGCCGGCGCACTTTCTGGGCCCAGCGAGAGCGGCGCAGGTCTCTCGGTCACATTGCCGACAGCTATGGACGCCAATGCAAAAGATCGAGTAGGAGTTACTTACAACCAGTGCGGACCAGTTGCCAAAATAATAAGAGCATATCTCTTCCTACTGTGGCGAGCGCCCCCCTATACTGTAAAAAGGGGGGGAGATAGAGGGTGGGACGCTTGGCGTTTACACCAAAAATGCCTATCGCTATCGCCCATCGCAATTGTGTCGTACAATAAGTTTTAATTATAAAACGGCTTATATAGGCAAGTAAGCCCAAGTCATCCAACCACCCTTTATAATTAATCGTTAGCTATCTTTAAGGCGTTAACCCCCTAGTTCGAATGCCTTGGGCTTGCCCATATTGGGCGTTCCACAATTGGAACCTAAGGGGCGTTATAGTTATAATGGCGATGGTAATCGCCATCTTTACTGTAAAGCGAGCGTCCCGCCCTTTCTCCCCCACCCTTATTTGCAGTACAGGGGGGACGCTCGCTACAGTACGAATAGACGTGCTCAATAATCCCATAATAATAGTTTCAACACTGACGCAGAACGCCATCATCCCATGCCAACACAAGCTAGAACCGGCTCAAGGGTGGGATAGGGTAATTGTAATATTAATGACTAAGCTAGCACTGGGGACTGTTGTTATTCACATTCGATCAAGGTTGCTGCTGTTTGGCAGGGGCTAGAAAGATTTCCCAACAAGCCGGCGTGTCGCGGTCGGGATAAAAGACACTGTGCTCGGTGGCAGCCGATCTAAGTTCCAACAGGACAACAGTATCTTTCATATAGACCCGGCAGCCGCCTCAACACATATACTTTTCCTTGTTGTCACAGTTGGCCTGTCCCATGCCCAGCGACCGCCCAACCCTCGACTCGTGATATATCAGCGACAACCCGATATGGGAGCAAACCACATCCACCATTGCACCATGCCATGTTCCCATTCTTGGGCGGAAGTGCCAGATCAGATGGTTTGTGCATAGGAGGAGGACCAGATGGGCTAAAACTAGACCAGACACCAGGTAAGTTCCATCAGACGAACTTAGGTCGAGCCATCTTCCCAAGCGACCACCCACCGAGATCACTGCAGCGAGGACCTTACGTGCAAGCAGCCAGAATGAAATTCCTACGTCGTTATTCGCCAGATCGTGGCTATGACATTTCCACTCGTCCCCCTCCACCATGTCCATGTTTATGTTCATAACTTCGTCAATCGTGACCGGACGGAGTACTCAAGACCAAAGGAGCTCAACTGCACCAACCAACCAAATAACCCTCAACATAACAAAAGGCAAGGTAGCGCGCAATTGACAGATACAATGATAGCAACTGACCGAACAAAGCAGACAATATGATATTACGTTACGCATGCAGAAGAATAAGCAAATCAACAAGAAATATGACAGACAGACATAAACAAGTGAAACCGGTGCAATGACAAATCAAAATGAAACCCAGACCCAAACCCCAGACGCTCCCGAACATAGAAAACCAAAACAAGCCTTTTCTGTTCCGTTCCCCTTCTATTTCATCCCATGGCACCCATACACACCTAAATAGCACTAGGCATGCTAATATCACTCTTTGCCGCCCCTATACTCCCCCGGTCCGTCCCAGCTCTTGTCGAACCCGGACCGGGACTCCTCGCAAACAGACTAACGCCACCAGCATCGGAACTAGGCGTCATCATGCGTACAGCTTTCTTTCCAGGTGTGGACGGTTTGGCCACCAGTACCTGGGCAGGGCAGACGACAATCTCGTCATCGCCCACACCATTTTCATCTCCTTTCCTCACAACGAGCGGAAACAAAACAACGCGAACGGTGGCAGCGTTGGCTTCCAGATCCTCGTTGGACAGCGACGAATCACCCGACCGCTCATTCATCAGAGCGGCGTTAAATGTGACAGTCTCGGTCAGCTCGCCCGTGTCGTCGTACTCGGGCTGCAGCGGGGGTAGCATCATGTATTCTGCCTTTTGGCAGCGCATTTCGATGGCAAGACCAACAGCCTCGCGCACAACGCGCTTGAGCTGGGTATGAATTTGATCCTCCAGATTGGATGGCGGCGGGAGAATCTTGGAGAGGGCGTCGATGATGGTTGTGACGACAGCCTCGGTATCCTGCTCACGCTGCTTCTTGAAGGATGCGCGGCGCGACAGCAGGGTTAGGGTAACGGCGCGCCATTGGCGCACGGCGTGGGGAGGCCCAACGTCGAGCAGTTGCTTTTCGAGTGTCTTCAGTTTCTGGCGTTGATCGCGGTCCATTCCAAAAAGATAGCGGGTAAAGACATATTCCCATATCATAGTAGTGGTCATGCTCATGAAGATGTCGCGCCGTTTGACACGGTCGGCCAAGTAGTTATCGACATCGGAACCGTCAAGCACGGCATTGTCGAGGCGGTCAATCAGCTTTTCGTCGTTGATCTCTGACGTCAGACGACAGGCGCGCATGTCGCTAAATTTGCTGAAGCGCAAGACCCATTGTTGGACATGGGCGCACAACTGTTGGCAGCGATGATCAAAGTAGTCAACATCGTGCAGGTCGAGGAAGTCACCCCCATCGTCGGGAGTGGTTGACTTGAGCATCTGTTCTTGTAACTGGCGGATTTCGGCCTTGGAGTGCTCGAGCTCCGCGCGAAGCCTGGCGATCTCAGCGTCGCGGTCTTCGAGGGCGGAATCTCTCTCCGAGACTTGAACGCGCGCTTGCTCGAGCTGTTTTGTGGTCTGTCCATGTTCATTCTCAAGTCGTCGGACTTCTTCGTGGTGCTTGACTGCGATGGCCGAGGTGGAGCTGCGCAGGCCCTCGTTTGTCTGTTTGAGGCGTTCAATGACATCTTGTGCCTCGTGGAGCATGCGTTTCAGTGATTCGATCTCGGTGTCGCGCTCAGCCGCAACGGTAGAGTTTCGCTGGCTCAGGAACAACTCGGCCTGAGCGCGAGCATCGGCAAGTGCGCGGTTCTCGGCGAGGAGTTGGTCGACGCGGGATTCGAGTTCGAGGACCTGCATGCTTTGTCGGCGTCGCATGCTGTGCGGACGAGTCGGTGAGCGAGGGGACCCGATACGGCCTTCGCCGAAGCCATCCTGATAAAGTTAGTAATAAGGTTCAAAGAAGAAGAAAAAAAACTCTTACATATACGTCGGTCATGTCCCTGGCGCGGACACGGCCTTCGTTGGCAACGGGAGTGTTGTCCTTCTCCGAGAGCGATTTGACGGCAATTGCTGCTCCCAGTGCTCCAAGTGCGGCGCCAGCCACAGCAGCTCCCGCCAAGTTCTTGTCGCGTTGGCTGAGGGACACGGACCGCAAGTCGCCACTTACTCGCTTATCCACCCGACGAAGTGGGGGCGTTCCCGTATAAGAGGAGCGAATGCTGCCTGGACTATCAGGCCGCAATGGCTCTGGGGTGCGGAGACGTGCGAGGCTGGTATTGGATGCTGAGCGTCGGGGTGCCGGCTCTGGCGTTCTGACCAGTGAGCGGGGTGGTTGGTTGTCCGATACGCTCCGGGCGCTAACTGCAGTGCCCACCACAGCGCCAATTGCACCAACAGCAGCGGTTTTCGCGTTGGAAGAACCCCTTGGAGTGCTCCTTGCGGAGCCAGAGTCCAAAAGAGTGGGAAGTGTTAGTGCCGCCCCGGCGCTCTCGACAGGCATCAGTTTCCTCAAGACGCCCAGCTTCTCGGGCTCAGGTGTGCGCGGCGTTGGGGAAGGTTCTCGGAGACGAGGTGTTCCGGGGCCCAATTTTCTTTCGGCTCTCGTCGCCCTGCTGGAAGCTTTTTCTTCGACATCACTCTTGTAGCTGTGGCCGCTGCTGTGCTTGTCATCATGACTTTGTCGGGGCGCGCTCTCGAAATGCACACCGCTGTCCCGGAGGCCTTCTTGTGCTTGCAGACGCCGTGAAAGATGGGGCGATTCGGGTCCAACCCCGCTGTCCCGGTTGGGGGTCGGTGTTGTTGCACGGGGCTCGCGGTTGAATCTCGAGTGTCGCTTGACTGGTTCGTCTTCCGAAGACACCTCTTCCTGAACTGGTGGCAAGCTAGTGACGGATTGAATAAGGTCGGAAATGCTCGACACACGTGGGAGTGTAATCATGGACGGTTCGGGCTCTTCAACTGATCGGGGCTTGGCAGTGAAGGCTTCCTCGTCTGCAATGTCGTCGGGGAATGAGAAAGCTCGCTGAACCGGTTGTGGTGAATCTCGGTCTTGTCGTTTTTTCTCCATGACTCTGCCTTCGCGGACGGCCCTGGGGATTGTTTCGGAATCCTGACGACCTAGGGCAGTCTTGGATGGTTCCAACATCGTCTCGGTCGATTCCTGTACCGGCTCAAGACTCCTAACTATCTCGTCAGTCTCTGCTGGGAGAATCTCAGGCTCAAGCTTCCTCTTCGTCTCAACGATCATGTCGTTGTTATCGTCCAAATCCATCTTCTGTTCTGCAACCTCCGACACTCTCGTCTCAAACTCGGACTGTCTGTTGTCGGCCCTCGGCTCCACTTCCTTCTCTTCCTGTTTAACCTCCAGCTCTCTCCCAAACTTAAACTCTTCCCTCCTCTCAACCTTTATCTCTGCGCCAGTACCCTGCACATCCAGGAAGTTGTCCGTCATCTCATCCAATCTCCACCCTTCAAGCGCCCGGTTTTCGGCGCCTTCCCAAAGTGCTTCATCATCAAACATGTCGTCCTCCTTGATCGTCCGCTTGTCCACCACTTTATGCCTCTTGCCCTTCTTCTGAGACGCCCCACCGAAGTTTTGCGCTGCAACCACAACTGCATCGTTGTTGTTTTCGTCATCTTGGAACTCCTTATCCGAGAACGCTGCAGCAGTCTCGTGGGCGACAGCCTTCTCAGCCTTTTTCTTGCCCTTGCCTTTGCTCCTAGTCGAGACCGGTGTACTGTCTTCTGTCGGCGCCTTGCCCTCCAAAAATGATGCGGCAGCCTCCCGTGCCTCACTTTGAGACGGCTCGGTGGCCTCTGGTTGTGCTTCATGTACCGTTGAATCTAGGTAGGAGGCTGCCATCTCGCGAGCCTCGTGTCGAGATGGCTCTGTAGTCTCCGTTTCTGAGACGTGCGCCTTCTCAGCATACCCGTGTGTGTCGCTCTCGAGGAAGGATGCAGCAATGTCGCGGGCCGAGATGACAGGCTTGGGGATCTCAATTTTGTCCATCTCCTTCGTCTTGGCCCTCTTGCGATGTGCCTCGTAGTCAAACGGCGGCTCGTGCTCAATCGGGGCGTGCACAGTCGGCATCTCCATGGGAACCAAAGGTTCAGCGCAGTCGTCGTCGTCCACCGAGATGGGCGTCTGCAGAGACGTGAGCAGCTTCGGCGGCGTTGCGTCAGGGGGGGAGAGGATTTCGTCTGTAATCAAGCCTAGACCAAGGGTAGGAAGCACAATGGCTGGCTGAATCTGGAAGTAGTCGTCCACCGTGACTTGCTGAGGCTCAGTTGACTCGACATTGTCGGTTGAGAACAGTTCCGACGATTCCACTGGCTCGTCCACGAACCCGGCGCTCTTGCGCTTCTTTTTCATGTCTTTCTCGGTGATAGGTTCTAGTCCAACTCTCACCTCTCGGGAGCTGTCGACGATCGACTCGACATCGGCCTTGCGCTTCTTATTCTTCTCGAACTTTGTGCTGGACGACCACTCGTCCTCAATGATGTCGGGGGCGCCGCGGCTCGAAGGTTCGGCATGGGGTTCTAGCTCGGGAGTAATTGCCTTGGCCTGTTTCTTGCCCTTCTTGCCTTTCTTGGACTGTGCACCGGATGCCCGCTCCTTGTTGGCAGGTGTCACGAGGGGAGCATCATCAACCGGGATGCTGAGGGCTGGTTCAACCTCAGCGAATTCCGGAGCCGCGGAAGTTTCTGGGACAAGGTCTGGCATGACTGAAACGTCAGGAGTGGAAGTTATGAGAAGCTCTGCTGAAATAATTGGGCTGGCAATACCAGAGGCAGTTTCAGAAACCTGTTCCTTGCCCTTCTTGCCCTTCTTTCCCTTCTTGCCTTCTTCGATTGGCAGTGCCGGAGCCTCCACAGAAGCATCGTCGACTAGGATGCTGCGGGCCAGGTCTGTCTGGACGTCCTGAGACATAGTGGCTTCGGATGCAGGCACAGGCTCAGGGACGATAGAAGCTTCGGTTGGAGTCTCAACCTCAGGAACAATGGGCATCTCAACTTCATGAGCGGGTGACTTCTCTACGGCAAGAGTCGTAGCAGCTCCAGAGGTGGGCTCAGATGCCTGTTTCCTACTCTTCTTGCCCTTCTTACCCTTCTTGTCCTTCTTGGTTGGTGCCCACTCCTCTTCAACTGGCATTTCCGGAGTGGTGGCCGCCTCGGCTTGAGGAACGACGGGCAGTCCTTTTGGGGTTGGAACGTCGATAACAGCCTCAGAAACCTGTTCCATGCTTTTCTTGCCTTTCTTGGCACTCTTGGTTGGTGCCCACTCCTCGGCAGGTTCATCCAGGGGGAACTCGGCGGTGGTATCGGCCGAAATATTCCGCGACATATGGGGCACGCCGTGCGACTCTTGAGAAGCAACCAACACGTCAGGGATGGAAGCAGACTCGGCTTGTTTCTCGTCTTCGGCTTCTGCTTCGAGCTGCTTGGGTTCCTCATTTGTTAGGCCGGGCTCAACTTGCTCAAGAGTCGACCCAGGAAGCTGGTCGAGCTCCCTGAGTGATGGTTCTGATTCACAGATCCCAACATGCGTAGTGTCGGTTGGTATTTCGGGAAGAGAATCCACAACCAGTGGCGTGGAGATGTCAGAAGTTTGCTCGGATGACTGTTTTTTGCTCTTCTTTTTCTCCTTCTTGGACTTTTTGGTTGGGAAAGCCCAAGTGTCAGCAGCCTCTGCCCCACACACAGCTTGCTTGGGCGCTGATTCCTCAACAGTTTCGCTACGCACTTCAAAGGACAGTTGGGGTTCAGCCATCTCAACCTTGGCAATAAATTCCTTTTCAGCATCAATCGGGATCTCTGGCTGTGCAGGGACGGTCGGTGTGGCGATGCCCGAAGCTGGCTCGGACGCTTGCTTCTTGCCCTTCTTGCTTTTCTTGGTCTTCGTTGTCGGCAGAGCCCAAGAGTCGACTTCTTCTGGCCCAGACTGCGGCACGGGCTCGAGCTCAGGCTCATGTGCCTTTGTAACCACTTCCTTGGTCGGCTCGAGAGAGTCCTCAAGAGTGTCCAGACTGACGTCCGCGTCGGGGATACCCGCTGGGACCTCGGGGGCAAACTTCACATTGATGCGCGCCTCATCTGCGGCGGGGGTTGCTGTCCCAGAACCGGGGTTGGACAACTGCTTTTTGGCTTTGCCTTTCTTCGACTTCTTGGGTGTTGAGGGTACGGGAGCAGGATCCTCTGTCGGTTCAGGTATCACTTCAGCTTCTGGAGTGGGGTCGGTATTTTGATGAGGAATGGATAGTGTTTCCCGAGGAGCTTCCGGGGCAGTATCGGCATCCAACCCGGCCACTTGCTTCATGCCCTTTTTAACCTTCTTTGGTTGCTCGGTCGCTAACGCCCTAAGCTCATCCTCAGCCGCAGGAATGGGGTTCTCTGCAGATTCAGGCATCGTCTCAGTTTCGGGTATGGGATCCGGAGTCTGATCAGAGAAAAGCAGTGTTTCTAGGGCAGTAGCAGAATCAGAGTCGGCAATCTGTTTCTTGCCTTCCTTTGACTTCTTTGTAGTGGGGCTCCAGAGATCATAGTCTGCGAGTTCCTCAGCCGCGACAGCTTTGGACGTGACCTGTCCCAGGGGTGGGACCTCAGTCATGACGGGTTCGACGGCGGGTTCGACGAGATCAGCGACAGGCTCGGTTGGTTTAACAGACTCGGCAGGCTCAGCAGCGACGGTATCGGACAAGGCCTGTTTCTTGCCCTTCTTCTTGCTCTTGTCCTTCTTGGTGGGCGCCCAGTCGTCCTCTTGCTGCGGAGGCATCTCGGGTTCTGCCACGGGCTCCTCGGCGAGTGTGATAGGCTCTGGCTCGGCACGAATTGCGACGCCCGAAGAGACATCGGGCTCGATCTCGTTTAGCTTGGAGCCCTTTCGCTTCTTGTCCTTCTTGCCTTTCTTGGATTTGACAGGCGTATCCCACGATTCGTCAGGAGCCGGTGGATCAGTTCCAGGTTCTGGAGGAATCACAACTGGCGTCTCCTCATCTGCAGTACCGACAGGGAGCTCCTCGGGTACACTGATGTCGGCATCAGGAAACTCGGCGGTGACGGGGATGGCTACCTCGGCTACCTCCAAGGTTTCTCTCGACTCTCCAGGAGTTGGGGTTTCGGTGGTCCCGGCGACGGGTTCCTCGGCTGTAGGTCCAACGGGAGCAGCCGATTCCTCAACCGCTTCAACGACATGCTGGGGCTCTGGTGAAACTTCGGCCTGTGGCTTTGGAGCCTCAGTGATGGCGAGTTGGTCGGTTTGCGCTAGCACGGGGGTTTCTTGGGTCGTTGCACTTTCCTGGGTGGGCGTGGCTGTGCCGGAGACAAGCTCAGAGGTGGCGATCTTGGACTTGCGCTTCTTCTCCTTCTTTGACTTCTTGGTCGGAGCCCAGGCATCCTCAGCCTGTTGTGTCTGCGCCTCGGATTCGGCCGTCGTGCCAGGCTTGGGCGTTTCCAAGGGGATTCCAACTGCTTCTGGGACCGGTTCTGACTCCAAGACTGGGACAGCGGGCTCGCCAGTGGGAGCTTGTTCTGGCGCCGGGGTCACAGGGCCGGACGAATCGATCTCGGGATCTTGAACTTTGGATTTACCTTTTTTGTCTTTCTTGCCTTTCTTCTTTTTCGAACTGAAACCCCATGCCTCTTCCCCTGCGTCGGGTGGGGTTTCGAGTGGAGAAGGTTGAACTTCAGTCACCTCGACAACAGACTCTTCTGTTACCACCATTCCACTGCCCAGCTTGGTTGTTAAATGCTCATGTTTACGCTCTGTCGGCTCCTTGGCCGCAACAACGTCCGTGTCAGCGACGGTCAGCTTTTCAACAATCAGTTCTTGAGTGGTGAACCCGACAGATTTGGAGTCCTTCTTCTTCTTGCCTTTCTTTCCCTTGACAGGCAAGTCCCAGCTCTCCTCTGGCTGCGCTTCGGCCTGTGGCTTAGCTTGGGCTTCCACTGACTCAGAAGGCGGAAGTGGCTCTAGGACGGGCTCTTTAGGGGCAGCCACTTCAGGCCCCGCAGACGAGGGTTTTATCGCTCCAAGGACCTGGACCGGCTCCTCCACAGCCTGTTCAACTGGGGTTGGCTCGACCGAAGCTGGCTCGTTCTCAGGCTCGCTGGCTGCTGGAGGCTCTTCCACGGTCGGGACGGATTCTTGAGCACCAACGGACTCTTCGGCCATCGAAACAGACATCTCCGCAGCGGGTTCAACAGCGACCTGCTCTTCCGCCGTAGCAGTGGGCTCAAGAGCAGGATCAATCACAACAGGAGCAGCCTCGGCCTCGACATAAGTGGTGACAGCGGCTGTCTCGGCCTCGGGAAGCGGTTCAAACTCGACGATCCTTGAGCCTTTTCGCTTCTTTTCCTTCTTGCCCTTCTTCTTGAGAGATGCGCCCGGAATATCCTCGGCTTGCGCCTTAGGTTCCGACTGCAAGTCATCGGGTACAAAAGTCGCCTGTTCGCTTGATTGGGCTGCCTCATTGGCGATCTCTGGTGTCAGCTCAGCCTGGGTTTGCTCTTCCATGGTAGTGCTTGGCGCCTCAAGTATGGAAGTTGCGGTTCTCGAAGCGGGCTCAGACTCGGAAACGATGTTGCCCTTGCCCTTCTTGCCTTTCTTGCCCTTTTTGGTCTTGGTCGGCAAATTCCACGTCTCTTCAGGCTGCTCTTCAGGTTGTACTTCAGGCTGGACCTCCTCGATGGGCGCACTTTTCTCGACCTGCCACTCAACGGATGCTGTAGTGTCTTCCGACGTGGAAACAGCTACGACGGAGGCGCTTTCCTCGAATGGCCCCACAGCTGGGTCCACTTGCGTGGGGGCATGCTCAACGGGAGGAACGGAATCTGCCGCCGCCTCTTGATTGCCTGCAAGGTCTTCGACCACGGCCGCTGCATCTTCGACGGAAAACTCCTCAATGGGAGTACTCGAGACTTGCTCTGAGTCAAGAACGTTCTTGCCTTTGCGCTTTTTGTCCTTCTTTGACTTTTTGGCAGGAGCTCCCCAGACGTCATCGGCTTCGGGTTCGGGTTCCACAGCTTCAGCAGCAGGTGAATCCTGGGTCTCAGTGATGGCGGGCTCGGGTGCAGGACCAGGTTCCTCCAGTGGCGTGGCAACCCTAGAAACAGGCCCAGAGTCAGTTTGCGTTGCCCCCTTCTTTTTCTTGCCCTTCTTCGGTTTCTTCCGGGAAAACGGGGCGTCAAACTCATCAGCGCCCAGTTCTTGAAGGGAAGCGTCCGGCTCGGACGCAACTGCTGGGGTTGCGAGAGAAGGAGCGACGTCCGCAGCCATCTGGCTCTGGGGAGGAACCTCAAGCGAGGGTGCCGCTTCGCGACTTTCCTCGGAAGGAGCGACGAGAGTGTCAGACAAAGGGCCGATTTCACGAGCTTCGTCTGATGTCTCAACAGATTCTTGAGCAGGCTCGGTGTCCGTGACAGCCGCGACTTCAGCAGGTTCCTCAGGCATCGAAGGCGCTAGCTCGGATTCAACAGGCT
>Ga0247760_1001077_pt1 | contig 27343 bp, 22 predicted proteins | sample UWRJL171409R4_FD_179936 | JGI IMG/M metagenome (GOLD analysis project Ga0247760, IMG submission 179936) | Plant litter microbial communities from Arlington Agricultural Research Station in Wisconsin, United States - UWRJ-L171-409R-4 | ecosystem: Environmental > Terrestrial > Plant litter >... | reverse complement strand
AGGATCAACACGCACAGACCACAGCACCAAACCACAACGTGACTGGCGACGGCTCTGGAATCTTCTATCTCCTTCTAATCGGAACAACGCGGTCATGTATATAAGCAAGAGGGCCTCTCACGAGGCCTCTCCTCTCTTTCTTCCTTTTCCTCATGTTCTGCGTCTTCGTTAAGTAAGCCTAGCTAGTTGCAACACACTACCTTACCCGTTACAGTGGCGATCATACTGGCAATCAGCCACGATCTGGCGATTTGGTTCATGCACGTAGCCACACAAAAGATAGCTCTCTGACGAACCCTAACAAGAATGGACCGAATTAGAACCATCTTCTTCTGATTGCTCTGGAAGTGATTACAACAGTGGTGTAGCGTTTCTGACAATCTGGTAGCCGGGACCCGTGTCCACATGGGATCGTAACAGTTATGTATCAGTATACTCTAGGCCAGTATATTATGTACTAGTATACTCTAGGTGCTAGTATATTATGTACTATGCTTGTTTATATACTGGTAACTATATTAAATGCTATCCTAGTTTTGGTACCAGGGCACTAAATACTAGCTTTGGAAATAGACCAGTATGCTACGTACTGTCCCATAACGTATACCGGTAGATGCCAGAAATGTGGACACTATGGGGGACATCGGAAGGAAACTTGTGGTGGACCGAAAACGGGCCTCTGAGGCTGTGCAGCGGTGGCGTATGGGATCACCCTAGCTCGGGGAAGAATCAGGGGAAGCTCAGGATAAATCAGCCATAGCTCACCCCAGCTCAGGACGACGAACGAAAAAGGAAATTTCGTACGCCCAGATTCGTCGCAGACAACCAGGCTGTAGTATTCACTCCAGGTGAGTTGGCCAAGGCAGAGAAGTTGGGTTACTCGGGGGAAAATAGGTAGGTACCCTAGGTAAGATACTAGGTAAGTAGAATCAAGATAAGTGATTTAATAAAAAACTTTTTTTTTTTCGTCAGTTTTAGGATAATGGCCCGTTTATAGTAGGTTTATAGGTGGAGCCCCACCGGCAGCCCTCTGACCCCTGAATGAAGCCATTCCCAGAATTGTCAGCACACACGCAGACCACAACACTAACCCACAACGGGGCTCACGACGCCTCTCCTCCTCTTCTTCCTTTCCCTCATGTTCTGCGTTTTCGTAGAGAAGACCCAACCGAGACGGTGATTCGCCCTGCAGTGCCCAAGTTTGAGATCTAGCATATACCAGTATATGTTGTGGGATAGTGCGTGGCTTCCTAGTCTCGAAGTGTTCTGGCCAGAGGCAGGAATACGCAGAAAGGAGGTATGGCCAACTGAGCTGAATAGAGCTCAGGGACTGGGGCTGAACTGACGCTATCAGTTTAGCTGGGCAAGGCAATTGCTACCACCTGTCACCACTGTTGCTACCATGCAGTGCTATAATAGAGGCTTTCTGGAGAAGGCAGAAAGCTGACAAGCACAAGTAACTCAAACAAGCCTTTGAACCCCTTCAATTCCACACATCCCAAACTGCCACTGTTTCTAATAGTTCTCGTAATGTATGCAAAGAGCATCCAACATCCAGAGAGCGAGGAGTACAAGCGGGTCGTGATTTCGCATACCACCCGGCAGCTCTAAACGAGGCGAGCTATGATGGGGTTGGAGCTAAGTGTTATGTGGCGACTCTCAACCACGGCGATGCCTACTCTGCTGTACTCGGGGTATCCGTCCTGTGGAGATGTCCGCTGCACCACAATGACATAACACTGCGGCTCCTTGTCTTCAGAGCGACCCATTTCATAGTCACCCTTTGCATAGCCAACAAGGACACAGCTTAGCTCGTGGGTCCGGAGAGGGTGAACGCTATCCGGTATCACTTGAAGATGTTTGCTATTTCCGCGATGCGTCCCTTCCACCTTCAAGGGCATGACGGGTGCTGTAAGTTCAGTCGAGTTCTGGGCGATGGTTAGCGTTATCGCGCTATTCCACTTAACCTCCCAGCGAGGTGGGGTGTCGAGGTAGTCAATGGGCCCCTCGAAGGCCGTCCAAGACCAAGTGGGAGTAGGAGGGCGGAGAGGATCCTTCTCCCGCATTGTCAGGAATTGATCTCCTGCCCGCCTTCACAGCAGGCTGCGATGCAGGTGATCGAAGCTGCTAAAGATGCCAAAAGAGGCATTAGAGCACATGGCCTTGGCCATCCGTTGCTGTATACCAGCCACGGCGATGGGGCGATCGCTGTTTTTGGTAAGCTGCAGCCGCGAATACGCCTTGAAAATGGCCTGGAAGACACGGTAGTAGGCACCGGCTTGCGCGACCGCAAGCATAGGAAACTGGGGGTCTCCGAGGAAGCTTGCTTCTTTACTGTACGTTTTTGTTCGTGTTAGTAAGGGGGCTCAGTTTAGGAGGGCAGAAGTGGCCTACTTCTTCAATATGGCCCGAGTCTCGCAGCGGATGCCGAGCCCGCATTCCCAGTATGTCTGCCTGGCAGTGAAGTAGATGGTTCGCCGGGCCAACGCTCGTTCTTGGAGCACCCATCCGCGGGTACTGAGTATAGCCTTCTCCACATCGGCGTGGAAGTCGTCAACCGAGTCGCAAAAATATAGCGGCTTCTCGTTCTCGGAAGCAACAACGGCGACAGATCGACTGGGCCTCGGCCCGAGAAACCCGGCATTCGCCCCCTCGGCGGCCGTAGCAGCGATGATACAGTCCGCCAAAGAGAAGATGTCCTGCATATGCTCGGCCTCGCGGGCCCAGTCTTCCATATCCGGATCCTGAAGGATGCACAATGAGTCGATCCAGAGATAGCGGTAGCCCAGCATCTTTGTGACCGTGATTGCGTCCTGAAATGTCTTGCCAAGCTGGTCAAAGTCAATGCTCCGGTAGAGGCGCTCGACATTGGACTTGAAGGCACGATTATCTCCCGTGTAGCTACTGCTCTGTTTCCCCCAGCAGTGGGACAGGGCGATATACTGGCCATGGCGGTCTTGTGGCGGCAACTCGGATACTTTTACGAGACGAGCAATGCTATCGACGCGCTCTTCTACGTCGATGACTCTGGTAGGCAACGGGACAATCTTGGAGCTGCCGTGGCATCCACTATTCCCATGGTTGTCATCGCAGTCTTGAATCCAACTGCGGAGGAGGTCGGAATATGTCGAAGAAAGCTGGTACAGCAACTTTCGCGGTCCGACTTGAACTTGGCCGTCTCCGGACCCACCGGGCGCGCCGCATAGCCTGAGTATAGGTCGGTCATATCCACTGGCAAAGAGGTTCGACCCGTCTCTGTACAGCCTGACCGGCCGCACCGGGAAAGGGCTCCCTTTCGGCCAGAGTGCTTGGAAGAGCATGCCACATAGATCGCAATCTTGGGCTTTCTTTCCGAGCTTGACTGGCATCAGCCAACGATCTGTGCCGTACCCGAGCACCTCGCGAGCATCGCACGTGTTCTCACATCCAAATCCCTTGCCCTTCAGGCACACAATAATACACTTGCTACACTGGGTGGCACAGAGCCGCGTACGTGTTTCGCCGGGTTCATCATATTGGGGGGAAATAAGCCGTACTCTGACCCCAGCCCTAGGTGTGCAGTTGAGAGAATCGTCGACAAAGCGCAGCCATGCACCCTTGTTGTCTCTCGTTTTAGCCCAGCCGTCTTCCTTGGCGATACCTTTTGCAAAGCCCTTGAGATTCTCCAGGGAGATGTCCACGTCCAAGGCCATATCGCAGTTGTGAGAGCCAACTCGGGCGTCTTCCACCTCCACTTGACCAGGAGCTTGCATGGGCATCACACTATCACCTAGCCATGTCCAGAAAGATAGGTGCCCTTGCTGGAGCCGCTTCTCAAAGTCCGCGAGCTCAAGCAGCGCGACATCCCTGTCATGGTGGAAACCGGCTTCTCTCAGTTGCCCTGGACTGTTTAACCGCGTTCTATAAAAGGGAAACCTGCCGATTCTGGGAGTTCGGTTGTCGTTCCCGTTAACGCCAGTGTTTCTCGTCAAAATTCCTTCCAGGTGCTCTTGCAGCTTTTTGACGTCTATGAGGGTATCTTGGTCCATTCTGAGTTGTTCTAGAAGTGAAAGTTGTAGAGTCTTGTTGCTGGACGACTGGATCTCGGCCCAGCGCCCGGCCACTGTGGATTCGACACTCTGTAGGATCTCATAGGGCACGTGGTACCAGGCCTCTCTGTCCGGGGACCCTAGTTTGACAAGTCGATGTTGAATCTTTGTCTTCATGAAGAGGAGAATGTCATGGGAGGCATGCTCCGCATGCGCTGCTTTGAGAACCCTGCTCAGCATAAAGACCATGAATGCTTTGTAGTACAGCCGATCTGTGGTCTCGGGGCCGTAATCCAAGGTGAGCTGCAATGCGACTTTGGCTAGAAGCCACAATGGAGATCTTCGAATGTTAGGTAACAAATCATAGCTGCTCCCATGTTGCAACTGAACAGCCTCTTCCCGGCTATGCTTGGAGAGATGCGGGACGTCATCTGTCACGATGCGGCCGATGCCGTGCAAGACACCCATGACCATCTCAGTAACTAGCTGTGGGTTCTCTGTTTTGACATAGAAGCTGTAAGTTGAATGAAAAGGGTCAAGCTGGTCAAGGACGGTGAGAAACGGCCGCAAAAAAGCAGGGCTAACCACGGTACTTAGTGGTACAGCGGCGGCACTGCCTGCAGTACTCGGGAAGCAGCGCCGAAGTCGTCCCGTACACTCCATGACCGTCCGGTCGGGAGCGAGCAGCTCCATGGCCTCAAAGCGGATGTCGGTTCCCACTCGGGTTAGCAAGAGACCAGCATTCTGGTTAGCCAAGTACACGGCAATCCGGCCTGGTATGAGAGCAGTGTCAGCATAGCCCACCCATGATCCTCAGGTTCACTCCAGGCTAAGCAGCTGCAGCGGGATTCGGGAAGCCTTAACCATACCATTGTCTTCAAGATCCCCAATTTGCCGCGTGAGGACATCGAGATGCGGCTGCCCATATGCTTCCACCATGCGCTTCAACATACGAATAGAGCGGCCAAACACTGGGCTGCCGCAAGAGCTATCAAAGTATTGCTGGAACTCTATGAGAGCTTCGCGCACCGTCTCTAAAAGAGTTGTATCAAGAGTGGTTATGGCGAGCCTGACTTTCCTGTTATATTCTGCGTCGTGGGAATCGAGGTCCGGATAAAAGTCCTCGGGGACGAAAGGCCCCAGGTACAGGAACATGTGAAAAGCTTGGTAGAGTATAGATGGGCTTGCACCCGGTGGCATCTTGACTGTGGGTGACCCTCAGTCGGTCTTTGGATCGCAAAGTTTTTCGAAGAGGGGGAGGACAGCCAGGTAAGAAGTGACGCGCTGTCACACGGCAAGGGATAGGACGGGGCTGAGCAAGGACGCTAATCGCGGCAAAACCTGTCAGACCCATTGGATCATTCTCCTTGCCTGACCCGTTTAAGCCAAAATCCTACAGGTGGCCGTAAGCGAACCTGCAGCGCAAAAGCTACGTGGGGGCCAACTTTCATATCATTGGTGTGGTTCTGGCCAGCCTGCTTCCATAATCGCCCTGCAGCGTGTCCATTTGCTGCCCTGCGTTCTTCCTGACCGCCCACTGGCTCCTCTTATTTCCGAATCTTTTTCCATGGCTTTCCATGCAGCCACGTCATACATGTCACATTATCCCGGCTTAACAGTACGAGGCGAGAAAACCTACCCTAACTTTTTTCTATTGCGCACCGTGCCTCTCCCCCCTCGGCCGGTCAGGAGTCATGGATATTCAAGACAGCAGCCACAACACAAGGTGCGTACATACAGTATTGGCATTACATAGTCTCTCTCCCCTCCCCTCCCCCCCCCTTTTTTTGGACTATGGAACTTGAACGGATAATAATGCGCGTATTGATTCCTCGCGCGGTAGAAATGCAGCGACTAAGGAGTTTCTCAAAACCTGCAAGACGGTGATGAGACTTATCGAGCGATACTATACCGCCGCATGGGAGTGCCATGGGCGAGACCCTGAAGCCCTGTCTGTGATGCAGCTGACTATAATGCAAATGTGGGTGGACATGGACAGCGTGGCGGTAAAACTCATCCCGTTGCTGACGGAATACGAATCTGGCTTCCCACCTGACCTGCTCAATGGCTTGGTTCTCCCGAAATCGGAGCAGATGAACCGACTGGCGCGGATTGAAAACTACGTTGGGGAACGGCGAGCTTCCGCGGGCGGCAAAGGGGTTCCCTGGCAGCATCGCAGCGCCGACGGTTCATGGTTCGAGATGTCCTTTGCCGTCCGTTATTACAATTCTTCTACTGAGCACAAGTGGCTGCATCAGACGATAGTTGAAGCGATGAAAAAGGTGAAAGTGGCCGAGGGCCCACACGGTCTACCGACTTTTGGGCTAACCAAGCCTGGAAATTTAGTCACACGACGACAAAGCGTATAGGCTACCGACAGACAAAGTTGCAGCAAAGATTGTAACCTTTGAGACGAAGGTCCCTTCTGTGTATTTCGCATGGAGGGAGATTACGCTGGGCGTTCTGATGGAATGTTTTGGTCGAGAGCCACCGCGGCGAGAGCCACCGCGCAAGTCAATATTTTGGCTTCGCGTCGATATCGTGGACGTGAGGTCATTCCTGTTCACCCACGCCAGCATTGAGGATCGAGATCACGCTGGAAAGAGTCGTTTCTTGTTCATGTGCGACGACAAGAGGCAATATCTGCCAAATACGGAACATTATTGCGAAATCGCAGAAAACTACAACTTCCATGACAAGGGGCAAAGAGACCATCCGCTGCCATCCCTCTTCCCACTGGCACTGCACGCCTACACGCCGTGGGACCCCTGGAAATCGTCAGGACGAGACGATCCTCGTCATCAATTGGGGAGATGGATTCGTACCGCCGACCATACACTCAACGACGTACTTGCATCCCAACGAGAACGCCCGGAACACATGACGCTAAGAGATTACCTGGCGTTTGGGGACATGCGGGGCGGTATTCACCTCCAGTGGTACAATATCTTGCTGCAGCTCGTCATGCCCTCGCTGGACCTCAACCGGGATGAGACCTTTTACCTCATCATGCAGGCTGCCAACCAAGCGGGGCCAAGAACAGGGCCAAGTCCACTTCGGGACGCCCATGGCGTGCTAGGGGACGAGCGGTTCGGGCGCGAACTGCTGTTCGGGCTGGACAAAGCATTATGCCGTGTCACGGGCGAGGGAGATTCGCATGTTCCGTTGTGCACTCTCCTGGGCCTTGCCACACGTCTGTTGTCGGTATCCCCCCATGAGACGGTGCAAGAACAGTCCCTAGCTTACCTCAGGTAGGTCCAGCACGGGTTACTATTCCGTTTTTTTTCCCGCTGTTGGCAGTGCCTAGCGGCCCTTTGCACCCGAGAAACTTGCCTCAAAATTACTTGAGAGGGGGACGCACTAACGAAAATCGTAAATCAGGTCTCTTCGGCTCTGGGCGCTCAACCGGGTCCGCTGCCTCGTCGGCAAGTTGGGCCTGGATGAAACGGCAGAAGAGCGAGCAAAACTGGGTTATCAAGCTTATGTTTTTGCCTTGATATGTCACGCGACCTTTGACGTCGGCGCCACACATCTATCATCCGTGCTCTCCAACGGGCAGGAGGTGGAATTGCTTCTGGAGGCATCTCTGCATGCTTCTGCGTACATGCCCCATTATTCGAACAGTACGGAATCCAGCGACGCCCTCGCGGGCCTCCTTCTTCGCCGCTGCTGTCAATTCTCGTACGAGATCGAACCGTGGCTGAAGAATATCATCCTCCTTTCAGGTACTGACCCTGAAACTTGGCGCTGTCTCGATGAGGCTGTGAGGAAGATATGGCCTTTGTACGCTAGAGGAACGGGATGGTCAGTGGCCGAGTCGCCATACGAACACGTCCTAGTCGCGAGGTCAGCCTCCGTGGGCGACGACGACGACACCGTTCTCCCGCTGCAGTACGACCTCTTGACGGGAGAATTCATGGTGGCTGGATCCCTCATCTCCACCTTGCCGCTGGACTTCCGACAACACAGTACTTACCAACTGCTGTTCGGGAGTGCTCTCTTCACCGTCATCCCTCTCGGAGCGAGGGAGCAGGGGATGCATTACTTGGCGACCACGTTGCACCACGGCCACAAGCTCTACTTTGCCCTATTGGAAAAGAACGAGCTTGTGGTACGGTCCGAGAAGAACAAGGTGAAATATGAGCTACTTTCACCCGAGTCCTTCGCCGGCGAGATTCCCACGGTCCTTCGGACATCATATACGCATTGGTTTGTTCTGGACCAAAGGAGGATCGAATTCCGCCCGCTCGGCAGTGCCTGGCTGACGGCCAACGATGGCAGCTCCCGTTGGAAAGGGCTCACAATGGAGCTCCCTAAAGGTGCAATCAAGACCGCTCTAAGTGACGCTAATCGCTCTATCACCGCCGTCAGCATTCGCAGTAGCACAGCAAGGGTGATGTATAGCATCTTCGAGCCAATAGAAGCGCGGGAGTCTATCAACATGACTCTGGATGAAACCAAGTCGATTCTCACTATTCATCTGCTGAGGCTAGGTCTCGAATTCCGATGGAAGCCCGGCACGAGAGCCATCTTGTCAGTCCAGCACCCAGGCTACGCCTTGGACGAGAACCAGTCCATCGGCACGCTGTCCGGGCTGGAGAACCAGCTCGTCCTACTCCGCTCATGTAACATCACAGAGGGAACGGCTGATCCTTTGGGTGCCCGATTGGTCATTATTCCGCATGGCAGACTCACTTTTGATATTGGCAGAGAAGGTCGTGCCTCGTCAACAAGGATCAACGACAGGTCAACCGAGTTCCACACCTATCGGGTTGATACCGTGCTAGGATGTCTCCGGGACAACGGTACCATCCAGAGTAAATTGTTTCTCTGTCTACTGCACGCTTCCACGTCACATCGTCTCCCTGATAAGCTGACTCGACGTACGGGCACCGAGGAGGCTCTCCGGATTTTAAATTCCGCCGCTTTACGATCACTCTCGGCCAAGAGGCAAAATGATCAGGTCAAGGGGATCTTAAACCAGATGCAGCATCTAAGTCCCAAAGTGGATGTACCCTACGAAACTCGCGGCGACGATAAATATACTTGGGGAATCACATGGTCGTACTTCGCACCGATGGCTTATTGCTTTGGATTCCACCAGTCCGCAAACTTGAGATTCCTTCTCAAGGGGTCTACCGACAGAGACTACATACTGAAAGAAGACTCGATGGCCCGTCGAGCGGTGGGAAGGGCGTACGATTATTTCGGCGCTGCCAAGCACAACATCCCCAACCGGAACGTGGCCAAAGATGACATCTATTATGCTGGCTATCCTCGCACCCAGTGGGACAACCCCCGGTTCGATTGTGAGCTACAAGTCCGCCGGCTAGCAAATTACATTGCCGCATCCAAGCGCCGGCCTGCGAATCAAAGTGGCGTCGGTCGTTCGCAAACGCGGGACTGGCGGAGCGGTGTGAAATTAACACTCGGTCCAGAGAGAGACAAATGTCTTTGCCCGACTTATATCCAATCACACCCGGCCGAGCTTCCGTGTGCTTACAAATACCTCACTTCACGGGTCCTCCCGAGAGATTGCAACGAGGCCGAGCGGCAGTTGAGCCAATGCACAGCGCTCGAGGATGATCGATATGCGCTCATTCTGTTCTTTGCCAGGTTTCTATTCGTAAGGTGCTCATGCCGCCTGGCTCTGAGCCGCATTCTGCGGCTCCTTGCTGCGGCTACGACCGAGCAAGCAATTCCTGCCCCGCCTAGCGGCCTCCGTGATATTTTTGCTTACAATGAAAACTTATCCTGCGACGAGCGAAAACACGTTGCAGAGCTGGAACGGGTCCTGGGCTTTGATGTCGACTTCTCCCAGACGGCTCCCCAGCACCACACGTTCTCGGCAGGCCCCAAGCAAAGGCGGCCTGCCGGTACCGACAATATTTTCACCCGGCAGGCCCCCTCGACACACCGAATTGTGCCCAACATGTTCGAGGGCTTTCTCGTACTTGCTCCTGATGGGTTTGACGAGCAGGCAGCAACACGACAAGCGGTCCATGTCCTCCTCGACCGACTTTCCGGCATGTCGCGACTTGAGCATGAGAGAAGGTACGTTGCATTGTTAAGGGGGAGCATGGACGCCCTCGATGCTCAGCCGCCTATGGACGATGCGTGGATGCTGAGCTGTGCTATGGGTGAACCTGGGATGAACAAGGAGCTTTTGCGCTACTTGGCTGAGTGTCGAAAAGCGGTTGCCGACATTTTCACGCAGATACACAGTGCTCTAGTCTCGGGGTTCTCGACCCGGCCGCCCAATGTCTCGACCGTTACGCTTCTTCAACGCCTGTCGAGAGTGAATTGGCCCAAACTGTCGAGTCAATGGCAGCAATGCCTGGTCGACTACGCGTTTACCTTGGCGGCCCTCCAGCGAGCAGAGAGGCTGGTCTGGGCGCTGTAGGACGGTGACAAGAAATGGCTGGTGAGGGAGCTGCGCAATGCGGGCCACCAAGGCTGGTGTCCCATGGCATTCCCAGAATGGCTGCTGTTCGAGGTGGAAGCTGGACTCCTGATCCGCCCAGCACAAGCGCGCATCGCGGAATGGATGATAAACCCTCCCGGAGGGGGCAACAGAGTCATGCAGCTAAACATGGGAGAGGGGAAATCGTCCGTCATCGTCCCAATCGTCGCCGCTAAGCTCGCTGACGGGTCCCGCCTTACTCGCGTCATTGTGCCAAAACCGCAGTCGGGACAGATGATGCACACACTAATTAGCGCCCTAGGAGGCTTGCTAGATCGCGAGATATGCGGACTCCCTCTCTCTCGAGGTTGCTTTGATGGACAGCCTACGGGCCATTACCCTCTGCTGTCCAGTGGACTGACGAAGAGCTTTACCCAGCTGTACGCCGCTTGCCGAGATCATGGGGATATAGTGCTGTGCCAGCCAGAAGATGTTTTGTCCTTAAAACTCTCGGGGCTCGAAACCCAACTGGGCGGCGAGGACATGACGAGCGATTCTCTCCTAAAATTGCAGCACCTTTTCGACACGACTTCAAGGGACATTGTGGATGAGACCGACGAGATATTCAGCCCTAAATTTGAGCTAACATACACCATGGGGGCCAAACAGGCCATCGAACCCGGCCCTTTGCGGTGGCGTCTGATCCAGAACGTCCTCCAAGCTGCGGCTGAAGCCGTCCCGGATCTTCACCAACGATACCCTGACAAGTTCACACTAGACGCGAGACGCCCTGGGGAATTTCCCACCATCAGAATACTGGACTCCTCGGGGGGGGACCTCCTAGCGGAGAGGATCGCACAACGTATTCGCGATGGCGGGCTCGCTGAGATTCCGCACATTGCACATCGGGAGGAGGATATCTGGGACGCCATCACCGAGTACATACTGAAACTCACGCCCAGCACAAACTCCATAGCCACGGTCGACTCAGCGTTCAAGAACGACAAAAACGACGGTGTGCACGATTGTCTCCTGCTCCTCCGGGGCCTGCTCGCCCACGGGGTGCTCTCTCACTCGCTTCAGAAACGGTGGAGGGTGAGCTATGGCCGAGACCGTTGCCGGAAACCGCCCACAAGACTGGTAGTTCCATACAGGGCTAAGGACGCACCGTCGCCACGGTCAGAGTTTAGCCACCCCGACGTTATTATCTCGCTCACCTGTCTAAGCTACTACTATGATGGCTTGTCCGAGGACGAGACTCTTGTAGTGCTGGCGCGGCTCCGCCGCTCCGCCGAAGGCATCCGGGCCTATCGCGTCTTTCTCGCTTCATCATCCGCCGACCCAGTACATGTACCCGATGACTTCCGCCAGGTCACTACCATCGACCTCGAAAACAAGGACCGCTGCGCCCGCTTCATCTACCCGATCCTGCGCTATAATAAGCCGTTTATTGACTATTACCTGTCTGAAATTGTCTTTGCCGAGGAACTCTGGAAATACCCACAAAGATTGTCCGAGTCGCCGTGGTCTCTGGCCAGTGGAAAGACGCATCAGACAACAGGATTTAGTGGGACTCACGACGGGAAGCGACTCCCGCCCCTTGGTATCGAGTCACTTGATCCGGACGAGCAAAGACACACAGATGCGCTTGTTCTCTCGCATCTGCTCCGTCCACACAACCAAGTAGAGGACATACGCTGTCAAAACAATAGCGAATCCGGATGGGTCGACGCTATCATTCACCATGTAGTCACGGCTTCGCCACACATCCGGGTGATCCTCGACGTCGGGGCCCAGATTGTGGGGCCGGACAACGCCGAAGTGGCCCGGAGGTGGTTGGAGCAGGTCCGCGAGCCGGATGTGAGGGCTGCTATCTTCTTCGACGACAGTGAAAACCTGTGTGTGATGGACCGGGACGGACGAACTGAGCAATTTTTGACGTCTTCGTACGCGGCCAACACGGCAAGCTGCCTCGTCTTCCTCGATGACGCCCACACCCGCGGCACCGACCTCCGACTTCCAGGCAACTACCGGGCGGCTGTGACACTAGGTCCAGCGCTTACCAAGGACCGTCTTGTACAAGGTGCGTATTGATCCGCAGTGACCCATGAGGCTATTATTACTACTACTGCATATTCATTTTCGGCTACTGAGTAACGTTCTTTGATATAGCATGCATGCGAATGCGGTCACTAGGCAGGGGCCAGTCGGTGGTCTTGCTCCTGTCGGCCGAAATGCGGCAAAATATCACTGCATTTTACGGCTCTCTAGGAGAGGCGAAACGCGACATTACGGTTTTGGATGTCTTGTGTTGGTCCGTGGGCGAAACTTGGCGAGAGCAACAGCGACTCATGCCACTCTGGGCCACGCACGGCATCCGACACCAACTCCAGCAGAGCCTCTGGGACGCGGCCAAGACACACGACACGTACGAACTAAGCCCCAAAACAGCGGAAAAGTTCCTCCGGCCTGAATCGCAGAGCCTTCAGGAGCGCTACCACCCCCTCCGCGCGGAAATTCAGGTTGGTACTACTACTACCACTACTACTACTAATAGCGCCGAAGGCGATGATGGTGCCGGCGATCCGGGCCTCGGTTTCGCCCACATTGCTGCTCGATGCGCCGATTTTGGGGTGAGCATACTAGGCTCCGCGTCCTTTGACGAGGAACAGGAACGCGAGCTTGCCATCGAGCGTGAGGAGAATCGACAGCATGCGGCGGTACCGGAGAGAAAACCGTGCCGGCCATCGCTCCACCGGGATGTCGAGGACTTCATCGTCACCGGCAAGATTCCGGCTGGCTCCAAGGCCTTTCTACCCGCCTTTGACGCCCTGGCAGAAGCCTGTGCCGCTAGCCTTCCTCCGGTCCCCCGCCCCTTTCCACCTCCATACACCAGTCTCCTGGTGACGGCCGACTTCGCGCGCACCGTCGAGCCGACGGCGCCGCCGCCGGGCGTCGACGGGGCTAAGCTTCCGGATAACAGCAGCATGGAGCTGTACCAACGGCCGGTTCGGTGGGTTGCTACAGCCCCCGCTAAGGTACCAAGCGAAGGAAAGGGGGGGGGTGATGGTGCCGTGACAGCGGTTCTCCTCAGCTCGTACGAGGCCAACGCCCTGATGCCCACCATGTACGCCGGTACTACCGCAGCCACGCTGCACCTCTTCGCGCCGCGTACCAGCAGAGAGGGGACCACGGCCGAGCATCTAAGACTCTACACCATCCCAGCCTTGCGGCCTGGCTGGACCGCTCCGCCTACGCTGGTCCAGCTCTTGATCCTGTTCTCGGGCCAGCTGTACCTCGGTTCCCATGCAGATTTTGACAGCATGTGTCGGCTGCTTGGCGTATCGAACAACAGCAGCAGTGATTCGGCATCTCGCGAACAAGTCCAGCTTGGTAATAGTAGTAGCAGTAGGAGTCATTGCAAGGAAAATGCATCTTGCGATTCTCCGGCAGGGGACGGCACGTTGGTTCCGTTTTTCCGCGTGCTGTTCGAACAGATACGGCATCACCACGCTGACATTTCAGACACCGATATGGGTCGGATTCTGCGAGGTACTAGTGCTACTAGTACTACATTTAGACCAGACTACCGTTTCAGCTTTGCACCGCCCGGAGCTACGGGCTGCAATCAGGACACCAAGAAGCGTGCGCGGGATACTGGGATCGAGAATCAGCATGGCGAAGACGATGTAGATACCGACATGGATGAGAGTGAGGAGGAAAAAAACCGGCAAGAAAGAGTGAAGAGAGGGCGGCAAAGTTCCTAGTCCCTCCTCGCCAGATGTATCTAGTAACTATAACTAGGGGGGGGAAGGGGGCTCTGATTACTCTCAGAAGTGAACCGGTGTACACCTAGCTGAAGGCAGAACGTAGGGACGGACTCTCAAAGGCGATAGGGGCAAGATGACTGATTGAAGGCCAGCGCAACTCTCACGGGGTGAATACACTGTCAAAACAGGACGTTGGTCTATAAAGTGTTCCGAACAGTAGACCACAAATGAACAATGTATTGCTAGCGTGAGGAACATGAACCAAGAGGTCCCTCACTCTACCGAGGGCACGGTGACGGAATCTATACTACCGAGTTGGCAGGTTATCTTGTACCGGCTCTGTCGTTGTCTTGCTTGCTCTGCGGCTACAGAGCCACCTTGGGTCAGATCCTCCTCCTCCTTTACTAGTGCTGCTACCCATGAGCCTAGTCTCGCCGATGATTGACTGCTTTGTACCAACCAGCCGCTCCCCGGGAGGCAATTATCTATAGATTGCCTAAAACAGGGCCCATTACCGGCACCACCACCACAAACCGGCTAAACGGGCAAAGAAAGGGTCCTTTCTGTGGAATCGTTATTCAAATTGGAGCAGCAGCATAGGAAGCCCTACGAAATACCTAACGACGCCCACTAGGCTACTAGCAAAGGCATCTCCTAAATTTCCCCAGTATCAACGACTAGTAATAGATATAAGCATTCCCAAGGCTAGACGAATTGTCCATGAAGCTCAGGTAGGTGTACCTTAAGTAAGATACTAGGCAAGTAGAAACCAAGGTAAGTGATCTAATAAAATACTTTTTTTTTTTTAATCATTTCCAAGATAATGGCCCATATATTGTAAAACTGTGAGCAACTCATGGCTCTCCTTCTAACGACCCCTCCCGCCGGTAATAGACCTGCATCCGGAGATAGCTCCCCGCCAGACGCTCGATACTAGTCTTTGTGAAAAAGGCCTGCTCATCCGTGGACAAGTCAAAGACGGCACTTTCCAGATCCATAACCATAATCTTTTTGTCGTCCACTAACTGGAAATTGGACAGATTCGGATCGTCATGGTGAACGCCAAACGCGTGCATGGCTCGATAGCACGGCTGTAACAGCCTGGAGAGCTCGTCCAAGCAAAGTGTCGCTCCCTCGGGACTTGACAAGCATACACCCCCCAACCGCTCGAGAAGTATTGCTCTTGTCCCGTTGGAGTATGAAAGCTGGCCGTAGCATGTGGGAATCACCTCGCCTTGGAGTGGTTGCAGTCGACGGTAGGCTTTTAGCTCCGTGTCAAACAGCTCTGCCAGGATTTCTGGTTCTTGGCCTTGCTTCTGTTGCTTGAGAACTAGACGGTCGGGAAGAAACCATTCTGGGATAATTCTCTTGAAAAAGAATTGTGCAGAGGGAGGTAGGAGGCCAAGACAGGCCTTGATGAAGCTGACTACCGGCGATGGGCATATGCGTAGCTCCAGAATGTGTGGGTGGAGATCTGATAGCTGCGCAGCGAGAGCGCGGATGTAGCGTGTCCCGAACCAGAATTGCTTTTTTATCATTAGCGCCAAGTAGCGGGGTTTTGAGCTTTTGTTTTCACACACAACTAGGCTTGTCAAGGGGGCGTCTTTAGGAGACGAGAGCCGAGCGGCCGAGAGACGGTAGCGCTCGGGCTCTCCGGGGCGTCTATATTTGGGAAGTTCAATACGGAATTGTTCTGTCGCAGGTGGTGCAGGTGGTACGGTTTGCGCGGCCATTTTTTGTTGTCTTGATGACTTGATGCGGCTGGAGTTCAATTCGCGCGACAGCGACAAAAGGCGAGAAAAATGCTTCTGCACGTGACCAGAATGCTGACTACCCTGACCACGGCTAGGACGCTGGTGACACTAGACACAAAAAGGCGGGGTAGGCCTCGCCGATGATGACCTCGCCATCGATGACCTCTCGGTTGATTCAGATGGCCTTTATGACAAATCTCTTGCCCAACGTTGATAATGCCGTCTGCTCGGGATCTCATACTCCAGCATCCACACAATCTTGTCGACAATCCAATGTACAAGTCCTATACGGGCAAGCCATGGGCTCGCGAATATGCCCCGCTGCAGAAAATGTCAGTTCACACCTCCTTCGATCAGACAGGACTCTGCCATGCTACATTTGACACGGCCTTCATTCCGCTCTACGATAACGAGGAAGAGAAGCGTGGAAATGAACCCGCCTACCCACCCAACACCAGGTTCTGGAGGCTCGAAAGTGAAAGTGATATCGAACACTGGTGGCACGCTGAGGTTTCCGACATTGTGCTCTCGGCTTGGGCTCAGTATCCCCGCATGGTTGAAACATGTCACGCCAAGCCGCTCCGCCTTGTCAACGTCCCCGAAAATGTCGACTCGACCTATAGTGTGTACGTTGGCAACCAGCGATCACCAATTGCCATTGGTGAAATCAAGCGAAACCTGATCAATGATCGAGAGTGGCAGGCTGGGATTTTGGGCGCCGCACAGCAAAAGCTGGCGAGCGAACTTCGAGGGTCCGTTTCTTCCTGTCTACCCTCACAACGATGCTAACTATATACCAGGTACGCGGACAAGTACGAGTGTCCCCAAGTTTTCTGCTGGGATGGCGAGTTTCTCTTGTTGCTGCAGTTCCGAGCCCAGACAGTCGATGATATCCGCAACCCAGATTGCCCTGTGGACTGCTGGGTCATCCCGGCTGAGGGGTCCATGTGCACATTGCGGTATGCACTGTATAGGCTTCTTGTCCAGGGATTTCGAAGATGCCAGGCTGCCGCATCCTTCAGAGCAGGGCCACTGCGGGTAGGCACCCTGACCGAAACCAGACGAGAATTCTTCACAGGACAGCCAGTTTGGACAGTCGATGGTCAGTCCTCGCTCACACATCCCGAAGGCTATATACGGTTGGCAGATGAGGCCACAGGGGGGTTGTACTGGGGCCAGCCAGGTGCTGGGGACATCTTTTGGGAGACTCGGGGTTTTTGGGGGTAGAGAAAAAGAGAATACCTGCTTGTGCTAGGTATCAGAGACAACGGGCATGCACATACGAAACAAAGCACTCGTTGTCCTTTGTTATCGTCAGCTATACGTATTATAGCTCAATCTCCACGTTAAAAGTCCTGAAAATTCGAAACGGCTCGAGTTCTATCAACATATTTCCACCACCCAGAGATGGAAATGGAAACCTAGGTCCTCGTAGTACAAATACCCAAGTGGTGTGAAACGCCAGTAAGCAGCGCAACTCTAGTAAGCTTGATGAATCATGGCTCTTCTAAGCCGAATATTACCACCCCACCCTAGGGAATAATATATCATTAAAGAAAGGGAACACCCGCCCGTCATATCAGAATTTGCCATAAAATGCTAGGAATTACTCATGCGGAATCATTCCCCCCTTCAGACAGTGAGTGGTAGCACGTGCTATTACTGATCTCCGATAAAATCTAGACACCGAGTTGGATCCTAACGGATTAGAAGCAGCATCGGATTTTCGGACTTTCACAGGATGGCCCGTTGAAGGATACACGCTGACGTTACATCCGCTTGTTAGATGAAGCTTTGGGGGGATCATGCCGGCGATCCATCCCGCTTCGGGTCCCGCTTGGAGGTTCCAGTTCTCCGCACGGGGAAAGAATATTCTTGTTCATTGCTTTGAGAAACCTGTCAGTAAATGCGAAAAGAAGACTCGCTGTCTTTTATTTCCCATATCATTAGATCACCCAGTCTCAACGGGTAACACATGTGCAGCGCTGACAATACTTGCCACGGAGTACCATTCCAGGATTAGCGCATCCCAACGCTAAGATTCCGCTAAGATCCAGGATCCCACACTTCGTTCCCTGACCAATAACCTGTTGATCCATCTCGCTACAAATACATACACTAGCTACCGCGTCACATAACACTAGCTAGCTTGTTTGCTTGCGACGTGCCGTCCGGTGGAATCGGCTGCACTATCTCGACACGTGCCATTCTAGAAAAAAAGGTCTCATCCGCGCCGCACAAGCGCAGCGATCCCGCCCCCTGGGTCCTTGCTAGCCAACAGGAGCGAGTCTGTCATGCAGGTCAAACCGCGCGAATGGGGCCGCCACGTCTTTTTTGGGAACAGTCCGGGTCCGGATGTTGCAGTGCCAGCTGAGTGAGTGAATACTAGGGTATGGCACTAAGGCAGTGGGACTTTTGTGCTGTACCGTGTGTGCTTGGGTAGTAAAAGGTGTAGTTTCCGCGTTTTATGATTTCCTGCTTCTTTCCCCGTATTTTTGATGTGAGCATTTGCCAACTATTTTTTCCCTCTGGCTTGGGGTCAAGAAAAGATGATGGGCTTACAGGTGCTCCCCCCATGGGGCTCAGCTCTGTCATATTTCTATGTCGTCATCGCCCTGGTAAGAGACGAGAAGAAAAATAACTCAACTTTGCGCAGTTGAACTGATCTGTCCAGATATTTCTCGTCCTACTCCTTACTTCGCTGTATAACCTCCTCCTCCACCCTCTGCGGTCCTTCCCCGGCCCACTCCTCCATCGCGCCTCACCCCTTCCCTACGCACTACTTATCCCCTCGGGACGCGCTCCTCACGCCATCCACTTGCTCCACGAGAAATACGGTCCCGTCGTACGCATCGCGCCAAACCATTTATCCTTTACCGATTCCCGTGCCTGGCGCGATATCTACGGTCTCCATCCTTCTCCTTCTTCAAAAAACCAACAGATTGAAAACCCAAAAGCGCCCATCTGGTATCGGAGTTTAAACCCGGACGATCCTCACGATTTGCTGAATGCTCCTCCAGAAAAACACGCGCAGTTGCGAAAGGCATTGGCCTATGGCTTTGCCGACCGCGCGCTCAAGGCGCAAGAAGGGAGAATTCAAGGATACATTGATCTTTTCATCGCAAAACTACAGAAAAAGGCCAGTTCGGCAGAAACGCAGGTGGTGGATATGGTCGGGTGGTATAACTGGGTTGTGTTTGACATAATGGGGGATCTCGTCTTTGCGGAGCCGTTTGGGTGTTTGGAGCACGAGCGGGACCATTTCTTCGTGGAGCTGTTTGGCCAAATGTTATTACCGGGGGTGGTGCTGGTTTCGATTCAGTATCTCGGGTTGATGTGGGCGGTTCCCTGGATCTTACGATGGGTAGGCGGACGGAAAGCGTTGGTGGAGTTGAAGACGGAGTTGGGAAGACGCGTCAAAGGGAGGATTGCCAAAGGCGAGGTGGTGGATGATTTGTTTGAGGGGTTGTTGAAGCATCGGGAGGAATGGGTCAGTATTTCATCCTCAGCCGTGGATGATTGATTTGGTTGCTGACAACACATGCACACACGTGTAGGGCATGAGCACAACCGAGCTTGAAGGCACGGCACACATTGTCGTCACGGCCGGGTCAGAAACCACACCAACCCTGCTGAGCGGGGTGACGAACCTTTTAGTGCGAAATCCCGACCAGATGAACAAGCTCAAGCAGGAAATCCGATCCAGCTTTAACAGCGCCGACGAAATCACCATGGCTGCCGTCAACCGTCTTCCTTACCTCCTTGCATGTCTGAATGAATCGCTCAGAATGTTCCCACCAGCGACGCACGGCATGGTTAGGGAGGCCGCAGAAGGCGGCGTGCAAGTTGCCGGACATTTTGTCCCTGAGAAAAGTCTGATTGAATGCCAGATCTACAGCATGAACCACAGCAGCGCCAACTGGGTTGAGCCTTTTGTCTTTCGGCCTGAGCGATTTCTCCACTCGGTTGTTAATGATGAGAAGGCACCCACGGGGAAGAGAGACAATATGAAAGCGCTACAGCCTTTTCAATATGGACCCCGAGACTGCGTTGGACGAAAGTGAGTTTTTCCAGGACAGGCATCGGTTTGGAGTATTGCTAACAAAGACATAGCTTGGCATATGCCGAGATGCGTCTCATTATCGCGCGTCTGCTATTTCATTTCGACATTGCCCCGGCCGATGCCGAAGACTGGGCAGCGAAACAAAAGGCATACTTTTTGTGGGCAAAATCGCCGCTTAGAGTCCGCATCACACCGAGGTCTGAATAGGCCTTGATAGTTTGGGATATCGATTCCGCTCAATAAATGTCTGTTTCTCCAAACCTGCCGATACCTGGGCCGTTCAACAATCGGGTATCAAAGTATCAAGGACATGTTGGGTTCTCAAGTGATCCTTGGGAAATCCTTCATCGGAGCTAACAAGCCCCATTTGATCCAGTTTACCCGGTGTGCTTCGGCGTGACTACCATGTTCCATGCGGTTACATCGCCACCGGGTCAAACCCTGTTCCTCTTCCATCTCTCGGGCTTTCAAGATACTTGGCCAAGTGCGGTGCGTATTGAGAGTTATGACCCCATTTATCGACGTAAATTCTGGTAGTGATGGCACCAGATCGCGTAGCATTTGTGTTCGGGGGTACCTCGGGACTTACCCATTAGTCCCACTTTGACGGTGTCAGCCTGGGTGAGCCGGGTGAGCCGGACGGGAAAAGCCTAACGCTAGGTTACTGGCTGCTGTTTTCGGGATTCTAGACTGGACGAACCATTACATAATGGCGCTGGACGCGGGAGGGAATGGGGCTAGCCGCATGCATAATGCGTTTTCTTTTGCTTTTGGGAATCTGGACTGGACAAACAAGATTGCGCAGAGGTATGGGGCGCAGTCACAGAAGTAGAATGCTGCAGATGCAACAACATGGTTGGCTGCTTTTGTTTTGGGATTCTGGGATCGGCGTATCAAAGGCCTGCTGGCCCGCCCAGCAGCACCCGGCGTTAGCCCAGCTTACCTAAGAAGAAAACCCAAGCAGGCTTTCAGTCAATGACCCTATTCTCCCATCCTCTACACAAGGTCTACACACGCAACCTCTCTACTGTCACCAGAATCTCCTATTTCACCCAGTATCACGGCGCAGCTAACCTCCTTTTATCTTTTTCTTCATCTCAGAATAAAGAGCCATCTTTCAGAAAATGCCGCGGCGGAAGGGCAATGCTGCACCAAGTGGTGCTGATTGGAATCGATACAAGCATGCAATACGCAAAAAGTATATAATCGATGGGCTCTCGTCCCAAGACCTCTCCCACGAACTTGGAAGGTTGGGTTTCAACGTGACGCAAGTACAACTATGCTAGCGATTATAGTAGGCCCTCGATCTAATACGCTTTAAATAGGCCGAAACAGGTCGAACATCAACTTAGCAAATGGGGATTCCGGCGCAACATGAATGAGATAAGCTGGCAGTATCTCGACCATAAGCTAACAAAGCGGGAGGCCGACGGCAAAGATTCCATGGTCTTTCTATGCGGAAGGCAACTGGCGTCACGTACGGTCAGCAAGGAAAGAAACCGCCACCAGACTCTTTCTTTGCGGACCATGATCAGCGACGGTTAGCTGCTTTCCTTCCCAGCTGAGCACATGTTTGAATGACGCTAATGGAGTGAAGTACCGTGTCCGTCAACTCCACCCGATCTTGCTCTGTCAGTCTGCACGCCACCGCCTATACCGTTCGAATTTGCATGGCCTCCAAACCTACCATGGCTATCATTCCAGCAAAATACTCTGAATGGTACGTACACACCATATAATAAGTGTATGCACCCACTTATAACTTTTTACAGCATTCATGTTCAATTTTCCGAACAATTTTGAGATAAACTTCCCTGATTTGCGGGACCATATATTGAAAGAGACCTCCCAAGAAGTCATCAATTTGGGCTTTCAAAACCGGCCTCATCTTTTCGATTCCTCTACCGCCCAACTTGCCTCTGTCTTTGGACGCAATATGCCTGAATTCTACACCGGGGAGCATTTCAGTCGCGCCGAGTTGATACGTAGAGGCACCTTCCAGGAAATATGTCAGGAATACGCCAGGCTTCTCCTTTTCCGCATGTCCAACTCCCTCGATGGCCATCTCAAAATTGATCAGTGGTACTTTCTCACATGCCTGATTCAACACTCCGGAATGCTTGAAGTCTCTTTAGACCTTGTTTCTTTTGCCGACCACACCGCTAGGGCCTTCCTCGACATGTTATTCAGGGAAGCAATTTTTCACCATGTCAGCTTCGGGGTCACTGAGCTCGGCGATTCCTGGAGTATCATTAAGTGGCTGTTGTCTTCGGGATTTAGCTTCGATGGCATCGTCGTCGAGCGATTGTCGCCTCTCAACTTCGCTCTTCAAAACTATCAGTTCGAGTTAGCGGTTTCGCTTATTAGCGCAGGCGCGGACCTCAACCCCACGACCCAGCCGCCATTGAACGAACTGATCGCGAGATTCGGAAACAAATCGAGAAACTGGAACAGGCAATCCGCACTCGGACTACTTCAGACTATGATCGACTCAGGTGCCCAGTTAAACGACCCCGACGACTTCTGGTCATCCCCTTTATGTAGAGCGATTAACACAGGAGATACCACAGTCATTGATCTGCTTATTCAAAGTGGTGCCAACACATGCCCATCCGAGACAATCGAGTTTGAAGACTGCATTTTTCGACTCAGATGCTCAGTATTAGGTCTGTGTGTTACATACCAGCGCACCGAACTTCTGTCAATGGCTGAAATACGCCAAATGCCTGATGAGGACACCGCCCTTCGCCTACTTCGTTACATGCTTGGTGTATTTGAGCATGAGTTTCCAAATTCTCCAATTACCGAATACATCACACCTGATATTATCATAGCTACTGCTATACAGGGGTATGCTACCGTGATGGAGTATTTCCGACACAGAGTTCCTACAATCGATATTCAAAACACCCGCGGGGAAACACCCCTTCATGCTGCAGCTCTCTATGGACATTCCAAGTTGTGCAAGCTTCTTCTTCATTGGGGCCATTCTGCGGACAAGGCTTCACAAAGTGGACTGTCGCCACTTCACCTCGCGTGTCTTCAAGGCGATCGATGGACAGTTCAGTTATTAATTCGTCACGGGGCGAACGTGGAGAGGATATGGATCCTACAGGAGCCCGAATGTCAACTCTTGGATCTGACCTGGATTGAGGAAGAATCGGTTGATGTTCTACCCGGCTCTCACATCACACCATTATTCACTGCACTGCGCTGCAGTTACAAAAGCCCAGGCTGCGCAATCGACTTGATTGAAGCTGGCGCTCCGGTCCCCAAAGATGCACTCCTCAACCTCATCAAGGTCAGGAACAATCGCTATCGATTCGGCATGCCTCTAGATTATCACCTCTTCAGCATTCTTCTCGACCGAGGGGCGGACCCCAGTGCGAGTGATGATTACAGTACTGTGCTCCAAGCATACCTAAGAAGCGGCCTGTACAGCCCGTTTTGCCTGGCCACACCATTACAAGACATCGAACAATGTGTGGGAGACTTACTAGACCAAGGAGCGAAAGTCACTGGCGGAGAGGCACTTATCGCAATTGAGCTTGGTAGCCTGCCCTTGATTAAAAGGCTAGTCGAGTCCGGAGCATCATGTCTCAACACTGGTCCTTTTGGCGAGCGGGCGATGGAAATTGCTTTTCAGAGCTGTCATGATGGCCTACCTCACGTCTTCATTGATTTCCCTCTGGAGTATGATGCAGGTGCACTCTGTGCAGCTACAAGGGCGGCACTAATTTTACCCAATGGGAATCGATACTGGGTGGAGAGACTCCCAAGCCGTCGACCCTTAGGCGGCAGCGCGGATCAGATGGAAGGCACGGCTCTGTCTCTAGCAATCCGCCACAGAGACTACGGAATGATAGACCTCATTTTACGATTCATTCCAATGCCGGAATTCGCTACCCTTCCTTTTACTTTACACGATCCTTTTCGGCACGAGGTTTCGTATCCCCGGCCATCAGTCTCCTGTTGGGTAGACACCCTAGAGGATAACCAATGGCATAAAACTAGCAGCTTCTGGAGAAGTGGACAGGGATGTTGCCTAGGATCTCCTATCGCTATTGCCGTTGCCATGGACGACATCGAGCTCGTACGGTACCTACTGAACCTTGGACTTATTGTGGATCGGTTAGCACTTTCTACGGCGGCAGCCAAGAACTCTCTACCGCTGGTCAAACTGCTTGCTACGGCGTTGATGAGCATACCCCAGCGACTTGACCAACTCACAACAATACCAAGCCGTGAAGAGAATCCTTTGTGCTGGGCTATCCGCAATCAGGATGAGAAGATGTTTCAAATTATACAGAGCATTGGCGTGGGCATTCAAAGTCATCCTTACGACGACTCCGCCTACGGCCGGTCCAACCTCCAGCAGGCAGTGGAGCTAGGCGGACTAGAAATTGTTAAACGCCTGCTGGATGCCGGAGCGGACGTCAACGAACCGCCTGGGAGCTTTCGGTCGGCCACAAGCCTCCAGCTCGCGGCTATTAACGGATATCTGGGTATCGCAAAGCATCTCATTGACCTTGGTGCCAATGTCAACGCCGCCGGAGCAGAGTTTGGAGGCAGAACTGCGCTGGAGGGCGCGGCTGAGCACGGTAGGATAGATATGATTCAGCTCCTCCTTGATCATGGAGCTGACACATCGGGAGATGGCCAGCGAGCGTATGTGCGAGCTGTCAAGCTGGCCAAGCGGAATGGACACCTCGCCGCGGCGAAAATACTTAGGGAACACCATGTTTGGACAGAAGAAGATGAGGACATGTTGATCGAGATATGGGATGAGCATGACGATTAAAAGAGTATTATGTAAGATCCTGAAAAAAGGCGAGTCGCCTAACCCCATTTATCTAGAGGCCAGTTTGTGAGAGTATGTGTCTGGCGCACTGCAATGTGTCTTCAATGGCCGTCAAAGCCGTAATGAAAGCCGCTGCAGCTGGACGTGAGCGAGAATTGGTAGGTTCAGGCACATACGGAGGCGAGCCTGAAAGAGGGAGCAGTCACAGAACGCCCTAGGCTGCCTAGGTAGCGGGAAAGACGAAATCGAAGCCCGTACGATGGCGAGAGATCCGGATCCTGGAGCTCAGCCTTCAACTAAATTTGGTTGCATCTGCTCTTCTCCATGCACCCTTTGTTTGGGGCAGTTGGAACTGATTACAGTCATGTGACTTTGTGCAATTTTGTCATTCTTTTGGCGCAGTCCCTTAGAAAACCAGGTAAGCACCCTTTGCTCAACACCAATCGCCCTGAGCTCACCCTGGCTCACCCTGATTAGTGGGTTCCGGTGAGCCGAGGTGAGCCCCGAACACAAATGCTGCGGGATGGCTTAACCACACTTGCATAAAGGTTAGTAATAGAGCCGCATTCCATTCTTGCGCGTATCTGGACCTAGTTTTGTATGCGTTCCGCAATCGCCATTACTGTCAAATCCTGGTATTGCAGACGGGTAGCAGCAATGCGGTTGGGACTCATAACATTCCACCCATTCCGCAGACCACTTTGCTATGATATCTCGGCCAGTTGTCTTGTGCCACCAACAAGCATAACACGGAACCTAATAAGAGACGTGAATTCCGACGATACTTTAAGACCTTAATCTCGATACACAAATATCCTGGCCAAGTGAGAATCAGTCACCGCCAAGCTAGGTACTCAACCCCCGATCGTTCAGTCAACATGATATTCGTATTCCTGTGCATGTCGATGGGATCGCCGAATCCTTACTGAACACAACGTGCAGCTACTGGCCAGGTCGGAATGCTTCGCACCTTGTGATCCTTTCGCATCCTGATATCAATAAGGCGACGGATATACGTATCAGGGCCATGCTTTAATCTTGGTACCGACTGCAGTTGGCGCGGCTGGTTGTTGGGCAGGTCTTTGCTAGGGTGGTATAAAGTGAAGGTCCAAGGGTGACTTCTCCCCTCTCCTCTGCTATCTTGACTTGGGCAGAAAAGTAAAATGACAACCATTCGCATCCCCGATACCCTCCGCAGCTGGCCATGGCCACGGGTCATTAGTCCTTACTACCAAGAATGTAAACGCGAGTCCGAGGCGTATATTGACTTTTCACCCATTCAGTCCTAAAGCGCAGAAAGCTTTCAACAAGTGCAATGTCAGTAAGTACAAAATAGCTATAGTTGTGCTCTCCTGAGAGAAACTTGAACTAACAGTACCAGGCCTGCTCTCTCAGGCATGGCATGCCAATAGTACCGACACCCCCATCCTCCTGCCCTGTTCTAGAGAGAGATATGGAGATGGGAAGTCAACTCTCCATCTTCAAGCACCCTCCGTTCTTCAAAGATGCTGTCTTCATACTTCATCACGACAAAGAACGTCCTCCTTGGCCTAGCTCCCCCAGTTCTTCTCGCCAATATTACCTGCGGCGGGTTCAGCACTTGTAGTTCGTGGACACCGATACTGGGGCCTGGCGCAGGGGGAGTGGCGTTGAATCCCGAGGGGGATTTTGAGCGGAATGCGGTGGTGTGGTATCCGTGCCTGACGGGTTGTGTTTTGGTTATGCACTTGGGGTATTTCTGGGGGGTGGTGCGGTGGGTGTAAGGGAGTCATTGTACTCATAGATGTTTAGCTTGGGGTGTAGGTGATGGCTGGAGGTGGAATTGAGAGAACAGCGTGGTAATCTGAGATGGATCTGGGCACACGAAATTTTCCTTTTTCGTTCGTTGTCCTGAGCTAGGGTGAACTGTGGTGAACTGTAGCTGATTTGTCTTGAGATTTCCCTAAATCTTCCCTACGCTAGGGTGCTCCCATATATAGGGGCGCTGCACAAGCTCAGGGACCTGTTTCAGCTCACCGTCGGCCCAATTTCCCTTTCGATGGATAGTAGGAGACGTGAAATTCATAGGAATGGCTCCTAGGCAACAGTTCCAATTATCATGTATTCGTATACTAGGTGTGCGTGTGACTTTTGCCATGTGTGTTAGAAATCGCTATTACTAAAGCAGAGCAACTCGATAATCATACTACACAGAGCAGAGCTGTCCGTAGAGGACTTGAGGCAGCCCTGGAAGTAACGGTGTGGTAAATGGGAATATTGCGGCTATCCATTAGATTCAGAAGCAATATCTGCCCGCTTTTGGTAGTTCCGGGCGATGTGGCGCTATATACCGGGCGAAATATCCTCTGTCTAGTAACCGAGGCGGCGCCTTGCCTGACTTTCGGGAAATACCTTGCCGGCGGTTATCACCACACCTACCTACGAGGTGTGCGTGGTCCCACCCAGATAACGTATCTTTTGCAAAAGCCGAATATCCTTGGAAAGATAGTGTGATGCCGTTGATCGTCCTTCTGATGGCCGCAGC
>Ga0247760_1001075_pt1 | contig 27349 bp, 30 predicted proteins | sample UWRJL171409R4_FD_179936 | JGI IMG/M metagenome (GOLD analysis project Ga0247760, IMG submission 179936) | Plant litter microbial communities from Arlington Agricultural Research Station in Wisconsin, United States - UWRJ-L171-409R-4 | ecosystem: Environmental > Terrestrial > Plant litter >... | reverse complement strand
AGACAAACAAAAAAAAAAAAAAAAAAAAAAAAAAAGGGCTGGGACGGATTGATGCCAAAGTATTCGTTACTCAGTATGCCCACGTTGATAGGGATGGGGATAGATGCATCCAACCAATCAGAAGGCCGCGGCATCTCATGCATGTATCATATCCATGGATCATATCACGGGTGGAACTGGACGGCACGAATTTGATCGATCACTTCCCAATGTGGTATTTATTGTCGTGGGGGAATATCAAATCTCTGGGCCTCTATCTGTGAAGACTGTGATTGTAGACGCGGGATATAATTAACATGAGCTGCATGTCTACCTTGGTAGTGTTGCGGCGTTGGGGAGAGATAAGAGTGACTTGGCATGCGAGGATGGACTGGAGGGTTTTGTATCATACGGATGCTTCATGAACCATGATGACATCTGCCGGCTCAAACTTGATAAGAGTTGGGGGAAGCTCATGTGATGGATCAGCAACATGAATGCGGCAGATATCTACTAGGTAACAAGACAACTCGGAGATGCTGTTTCTAGATTCGCAGCCCCCAGGATAAGTTGTCGTCACCCTGGTCCTTCACAGCATGTCCATGTCAGCTAGGAGGAACACTGGGTCTGGTCGTAGGTAGCGATGGAGATGCCATCATATTGAGTACACTACAGGCCCAAAACATTCTCTCAAAGGCGCCTTGTTCTCCCTGTCCCGCCAGGTTTATCATACCTAAATGCTCGGTGTATATCCTTGCGTATAGAGCCTTTCCCGTCCACCCCTCGAACGGTCGGTTTATCGTGAAATCTCGGCTTCGCCAGTTTCACGTTATTATTATATCAAGTATTTCCTGGCCCCCAATTTCAACGGAGGATGAACGCACCGAGGACAGCCCCGGCCGCCTGGCCTGGTAGGTCCCAGATTGGGTCCTTTCGCAGGTATAGATGAGAGTTGAACACAACCCATTGTCCACTTTGCAGCATTTGAGGAACTATCGTGTATTTCATGCATCTCAAGCCTGAAAGAGGCCAAAATAGTATTCTAGAATAGTGGCAAACCCAGTCACGGATCCGCTCCCAACATGTAAAATATTCGACACGTTCCTCAGCGAGCTTGTCATGTGGAATTCTGGAGCAAAGTCAGATTTGGGGGAGGATCAACAACTGCATACTACACCTGTAATGGCCAACATGGGACCCTTGCACGCCCCGAAAGATTATCATCTTTGGGCTACCAAACTCCCCCGAAGAATTATTCGCCTCAAGTGGGAGGTGGTGTTAAAGAATATGGCGAGTCCGGCGTCTCCATCCAGTTGCCGCGAGTCTCATCATAGCAGTTGGTGCGACCTCGCTCAACTGTTCTTGCAAAGCAAAGTGACCCACCTGGGGCCGTCATAGTTCATATTGCTAACCCAAAGCTCATGTGTTCTTGTTTCTGGGGGTTGCGGGGTGGGAGGGCATTCCAATGTGGTTGGATTGGGCTTCCAGTAAGAAGAAAGAGGATACAACACCAGAGCAGAGGGTCAGTCTCTCCATGTCTCGTGGGTCCATCATTTCGCTGGCTCGTAGGTAAAACTGGGTCTTCGGGTTGGGCACACTCATCTGCCTCGCTTCTTGGCGTCCACGATGTGGTGCTGCGGGCAAGCAGGTTACGGAAAGGTCGCGAACCGAATTTGTGTTGATGCGCCGGAAGCATCTGGTTTGGGGAATGGCAACCAAGGTGGCAGATTCCTCTTCCCTGTGGAAAACCCGAGAAACCAAGGAGCGAAGTCATTTGGAGGAAAAAAATTCAAAATCATGGAGGCCGCAAGGAGCGCGAGGGAGGGGAACCCCGTGCCTGCAGCGGGAGGTAGGTGTTGGGAGAAATGAGGCGAAAATCGCGAGCCCACGAGCTGCACACTGCAGTTTGGACGCACCACCTTGGATGTGGGCGCGAAGGTCCTGGGGTTCGAAGTGTGGTATATATATGAGGTCCAGTGAGGTATTTCCAACGGCCCCCCTTGGGGTAGAGACAACAGCAGGCCCAATGGCTTAACGGTTATTGGAGTCTGTCTGTTGCACTCGCCCCCAGGGGGGGTCAGCCACCGGGTTCGAGTCCCGGTGTAGTCGCCACTCCCCCTTCTCCGAGTCCCCCCCTTCGGGACTGCGAAGCAAAAACCCACCGGGGTTTTTCGTAGCCACCAACCTCCCTCGAGGGAGTTTGGTGGTGAGCTTTTTTGGCGCCTTTTTTCAAGTTTTCTTTTTGTCGGAAACCGAAGCCGGGGAGCCTTGCAAAAAAGAAAAAAAAAGAGATCAAGACATTCGACGCCACCAAATGCCTAGCCAGAGTTGCCAACTTTTCTCTTTCTCATCAGGTTTATTCAGCTTGCTATCTCTACCACAAGCAATTTCTTTGAAAAATACCATCGCGCCACGTTGAGCTCGCGTCCCGCTGCTCCCAACCCACGGCGTACAAAAAATGCCGTGTCCCAAGACTGTCGCAATTGCGAATGCCTCTATTACCAACCTATCCTACTACATATCCATTCAACTCTTTTTTCCAATGCCTAGTCTGTCTCGGAGCGACTTTTTCTTTGAATTCGTGCTTTCTCTATTGCTCGAGTTTTGTGATTTTTTCGAACCACTGGCTTCTGTGTCTTGATTCGCCCTAGCTTCACATCAGCTGGAAATTTCCCATGGACCGGCCAAGGGTATGGTACAGTTTTTGGAAACCAATTGTCTGCGGAGGCTCCTTCTTCAGTTTCCGGGGACTATATTCGGCCTTCTGAAAAGACCTAGTCTGGGTCTGATTCCATGTTCCGAGAATTGGTTGTTCAGAGGAGGATCGGCTACTGATGAATGATTGACGGGGTGTCGCCACCGGTGTACCTGAGCCTGCAGCCGTCGAACGCGTGGTCGACGAAGATCGGGAAGCTGCATACGACTGTGCTGGACTCTCAAACTTGAAAGGGTTACGAGAGGAGGACGCGGTTTCTATGCTATTTGCGCTGGTGTTGCGTCGCGTATAGGAAGCGCCAAAGACGGATTCATCACTGTCAGTCCGACCACGGCGCTGAAAGTCTGAACGACCAGAGGAGGCTGATTGTTTACTTGCCATGGCTCCGGCAAAGAGACTGCTATGCAGTGAAAACAAAGTACTTGGAAATGTGGAGGCTAGGATCTCCGGGCATCACAGATTGTCCAGCGGAAGCAGGATGGGTAATTAATATACTCGAGTTCATCACGCACAAAGACCAACCGCTGTCAAATTGGAAACACAGTGCCGGCTATCGTGTAATGCCATCAATTTCCAGATCTGGCACGTTGTGAGCTGGCCTGCTACACAAGAGTTACATCCCTGATACCCGACGAACGAAAGGCAGATGCTCTGGCATTCGAGATAAGAAGGAAATGCAGTGGAAGAAGTTTCCCCCCCTCCCTGGTCCAGTCTCAAGGCTGCGACATATTCGTGAGGATCCCCACGAACACGAGCATTCATGGCAGTCCGCGCCACGTCCTCTCCGCGAAGCGCCGAGTCTAGAGTTTGCATTATTCACGGTCCTTAAGCCGGGCAAATATGCCGAAAACATCAACGGCTATCTAAAACATGGCTGGAACTACCACTGGACCACTGGACTCAAACTCATGGCTTTCATGTTGAATATCCGAATCTTCACTAGATTAAATCCTGGAGACGGGGACGACCCTGGCGCACGTGTGTCAGGTTCTCAACTTCAACCTCCTTTTCACAAGGACGAAATCTTTCCTGAATGAGAACGTCAGACTGTCGTCCATTCCCTGACAGATCATCTGTAACCTTTCGTTGTCGCTGAGGCTTGGAGGCGGAGGGCCCCGTCTTGGCAGGGGTTGGATCCAGTGACGTCAACACGAACTCACGTGATTTAAATTGCTGCCCCAGGAACGCTTGAGCCAGCGTTGGTGGGGGCGGGGCAAACGCGTGGCAGTCGCGTTCCCCCCTCCGTCGCGATCTTGAAGAAGAGTCAGTTTTCCACCCCGATCGTTCTCAAACTGCTTTTTCGCATTATACCCAATCCTTTCAGAATAGTTATGACAGTAGCAGAAAACACCAACATGACGGCCTCGGCCCCGGTCTCCACTGACAAGTCGAGCGCCGCCGTGAATCTTGAAGAACACCAATACCTCGAACTTGTTCGCGAGATTCTGGATGAAGGGGAATTGCGCCGTGATCGGTGAGCGCTTCGAGAGCCCGGAGGATTTCCCCAATACTAAATTGCGGTAGAACAGGAACCGGCACCTACTCCATCTTCGCCCCTCGCCCGCTCAAGTTCAAGCTCAACCGCAACGGCACGCCGATCCTTCCCCTCCTCACCACGAAACGAGTCTTCACGCGCGCCATCATCGCCGAGCTCCTCTGGTTCATTGAGGGCAACACCTCATCTCTTGCGCTCAGCGAAAAAGGTGTCAAGATCTGGGACGGCAACGGCTCGCGCGAGTTCCTTGACAACCTCGGTCTCACCCACCGTGAAGTCGGCGATCTCGGCCCCGTTTACGGTTTCCAATGGCGCCACTTTGGTGCCGACTACATTGACTGCAAGACCGACTACACGGGACAGGGCGTCGACCAGCTCCAGCGCATCATCCACACACTGCGCACTAACCCTTACGACCGACGGCTCATCCTCAGCGCGTGGAATCCCAAAGACCTCCCACAAATGGTCCTCCCGCCGTGCCACATGTTCGCACAGTTCTACGTTTCCTACCCACGACCAAGAAACCCTGAGTCCGAACCCGAAAACGGCTCCGTTCCCAAACCTAAAGGCCACCTTCACTGCCAACTTTACCAACGCTCCTGCGACATGGGTCTTGGCGTCCCCTTCAACATCGCCAGCTATGCGCTCCTAACCCACATGCTTGCACACGTTTGCGATCTCGTCCCCGGAAGCTTGACACATGTAATGGGCGACGCGCACGTCTATCTAAACCACATTGACGCGCTAAAGACGCAGCTGGAACGGGAGCCAAGGGATTTTCCTGAGCTGGAGATTATGCGGGAGAAGGGCGGGAGTATCGACGGCTGGAAGGCCGAGGATTTTGTCATACAAGGGTACAACCCACACAAGGCTATCAGCATGGAAATGTCCGTATGATATTCTGGCTATTAGCGCCCGCTGTTTTCGGACTTTGCCCCGTTGATACCATTTGAAGTTCAAACCCGAAGATACATCTCCCTCGTACAATGAGAGCTTTCTGAGACGACACGGTAATATTTTAGGTTATCTGACTACTTGGGTACTAACCCTTTATCTACCTTCACATGCTTTTCCGAGCTAGCCCATGAAAGGGTCATCAAATATAAACTAATGCCAGTCCGCAGCTGCATCAGATCCGCCTCTATCAGTGCCGATTCTCGAATGAGCCAGATGCTCGTGGTATCATGTTCGTCCAAAAACTACAAAGTTGCCCTCTAGGCGCTAGTTAGAAAATCTGCTGCTTAGACATCGCCAGCCGGCTTTGCCTCATCGCCGGCTGGCTTTACCTCATCGCCGGCTGGCTTTACCTCATCGCCGGCTGGCTTTACCTCATCACCAGCTGGCTTTGCCTCCGGGGCTTTAGCGTGTGTCGGGATCTCCTTAACCTTCGTGAAGTGACGAGGAAGGCGGTTTTCGCCCTCGGCGTACAGGAGCCCGGCCTCCTCGCGAGCCATGTCGTTGACCCAGAGCTCGTTGCCCTTCAGGCCACCCTTTCCGTGCTTCTCGACGCCGACTTCGGCCCACTTTGCAGCAAGGTAAAACCAAGCCAGTGCGTTACCGACAGTGCCCACCTCATCAGACACACCCGTGCGGGCAGCGTGGCTCATCTTCTTGTGTAGCTCATTGTCCGTGAAGAGCTGCAGCAGATGTCCAGCGACGGCCTTCCAGTCACCGGGTGTGACCAGGAAACCATTCACCTTGTCCTTGACCTGCAGAGGAATACCACCAGTAGCAGTCACGATTACGGGGCGACCAGCATGGAGAGCCTCTGAAACCTTGACCTCGAACCCTTCACGAGTAGAGAGCTGCATGACGACGTGGGCATTGGCCAGGATGGTGTTGATGAGTTGATCATTGGGGTCTAGGCGCATCACACTGATATCCTTGATGAGGTCAGGGTAGTAGGTTTCAAGCTGAGCCATGGTCTGGTCGTAGATCAGGCTTGCATCGGGGTCGTCAACCGAGCCGTTGCCACAAACAACCAACTGCGGCACATCGGTGAAGCCAATCTTCTCGCATTGCCGGCGGAACTCGGCATAGGAATCGATGACAGTGGGGATGCCCTTAGCAGGGTCAAAGCGAGCGACCTGGACAATGTACTTGCGAGCGGGCCAGTTGAGCTCGGTCCTGGATACACAATCAGCAACGCTTTTTCATATCATCATCCGGGGGCAACTTACATTCGCTGCGAGTGGCAAGCGACATTGTAAATGTGGCCGTAATAACCGGAGTCCCACTTATTCAGGGGCTTGTTAAGGCCATCAAGCCAGTCCGTGGTAGCGGGGAGATAAACGACCTTCTCGCGCGGGACATTGTGGGGGACGAAGATGGGAATGGGGTGGCTGATGAACATGTCACAACCCTGGATATTACTCCAGAGGAAATCCCAGATATCCGCCTGGGGGGTGCCAGCTTTGGCGACCAAGTCGCTGCGGATCTGGATGTGGGACCGATAGAGGACAGGGCGGTCGGGGGTCGCCTTCTTGATGAGAGGGATAAGGCCAGGCATTTGCGGGTCGTCAATCTGTAACTGTCAGCATTTGTACGTCTCAGGAGGATGGCAGCCGGCTTACAATCACAACGTCAGCACCGCCCTCTTCAGGGGAGCGCAGGGGGCCACCCTCGGAGAACCAGTATCGGTTGGCATTCTCGGTAATCCAGTCAATAATGGCCTGCTTCTCTTCGGCCGAAACTCTCTGGTCGGGGTGGCTGACTCCCTGGAGGATGTTGTGGATGTTCTTGGTGATACGGAAAACACCAGGTCGCGGCTTAGGCACTGTTCGTCTCGTTGTGAGAAGGTGGCTATCCAAGAGAAAGGATGTGCATCACTCACCATACCAAGTCAAATCAACACCCATGAGGCGAGCGAAGCGCACCAGGGCGTGTCTCATGAGGGCGACACCACCACCCTGGGGAGTTGAGCTGAAGAACGCAACCCTGGTCTTACCCTGACGAAGCTTCTTGGCGTAGGTCAACATGGTCTCCCAGGTCGCGGGTCCGCATGTGTCTTTGTGGTTCTGAACGGTGGTGAGGTGAGCACGGAATCCGGCGTCCGTCTGAACAATGCCGCGGAATCCAACATGAAGGAGGGGCACGAGTGAGGGACCGAAGTTCCTACAAGTGAGTGTAAGCCAAAAGCCCTTCCGGCAGGATGTAGCCTCGCAAACTCACATGATGCACTTCCGAGCCATGGAGTCGGCCTGCTCATCAACCCGCTTGACATCCCAGAAGCTCCTATCCTTCTGCTCATCATCGGGGCGCATGACGATGGGTACAATGTCCAACTCCAACCACAACCTAGAGCAAAGAGTGGGGCTCATGTACTTGAGAGTGGTGGGGAGACCAGCACCAATGAACTTGGCGAAGTTCTCGTGCTCATATCTCTCAACCTCGCTGATAATGTAGTCGGCGATGAGATCAGCACCCATCTTCATGGCGTCGTCGAGAACAATATGCTTGACTGAGAAGTCAATCAGGTAGGTGGTGTCATGGACAGCCACGGCGACCACAGCGGTGTGGTCATCCGAGAATACGGCAGAGATACCGAGGTAGAGCGTCTGAAGAGTTACTGTTAGCACGGCTCAAGACAAGATAAAGGAGGCGGAGGGAGGACAAAGCTGGGAATGGGGTCCGACTTACCGTGAGAGCTGGCCCGAAGTGTCCTTCCTTCTCGACGAGCGTGCTCATCTGACGCTTACGGTGCACCGAAGTGCCCGTGGAGAACTTACGACCCTTTTCGAAAGCCATGATTGCTCGAATAAAAGGGCGAATGCTCTTTGGTTTGCGTTTTGACCGAAGCTCGTTGTCTGAAGACTGCGGAGAACTGTCTCCGTGGAGGTGATCGCGAGTCTGAGAGGCTGCTTGGTCTTGGGAAAGGGGAAGTGGGAGGGGTGAAGGTGACGAGGAAATATTGCGAGCGAAGCGGGGTGAAGGAAAATCGGAGGATCGGACGGAGCTATGTATGAGAGCGGGTTGGGCGTCAAAGGAGCTGGAGCTCTTGGGCAAGGGCGAGTGTGTGGGAAGGTGGCGCTCTCCCAGGGCAGCAAGGGCAGCTGCATTCGACGACGACGATTCGCCGAGGGCAAGAGACTCGTCCTCGCCGAGTCCATGAGCTTCCAGGCGGTGACGCAGGTTGTCGTGCTGCAGCTGCAGGTTGTCCTGCGGGACCGGGGGGTTGCCCTTGCACTCTCGGTTATGGTGGGGTGGCGGGGCAGCCAGCCCAGACTCCCCCGACTGCTGCCGCTCTTCCCGTTGTGGAACATGGGAAACGTCGCAGTTACAGCTTTTCTCGGTCATTGTTTGCGCTTTCCCGCGGCAGAAATTTCCCCTGGGCTAGGTAGAAGCGGCGAGGATATCTGGTACCTGTAAAATGATCAATTTGGCGATCTCGAATTTCGGGATGTCGCGTATCGGATGGCAACACAGCTCTCCCTTCCCCCTGGGTGTGTTCCCCTGCTTGCAAACCTCCGCGGCAATGGACTGGCCGATGTAGGACAGCCATCCCAGCCACCGGATGCTGGAAGTCGCACAGTTTTGAGAAACCTATGCTTGCCGCCGCAAACTGCTGCAGAGCTACACAAGCTAGCCTGTCCGCTCTCGGGGTCGGTGCCTCAACAGTCTTGACAGGTGAGAAAGCGCCGCACATCCTTCGTATGCCTGTAGGTATGCATCTCCGGAAGCTATGATGGTGGGGCTAGCCCTGAGGCCGAGAAGGGCAGAGAGCCCCCCCAGGCGCCCTGGCTGCCACGTCCACATGCTACTCCGACAAGATCCCGACCTTGCTTCAACAATGCATATCACAAAGTCGGTGAGCAGTCTTCCTCATCGAACCATGGGCCACCGGCTGCAGATTCAGACAGCACCTGCAGAGAGCTAGGGGTGCAAAGCTGCCTAGTGTAACTGGTCTCTTGGTTCAAGGGGCGAACGGCAACGTGAGGATTGACTATCATGACCCACGCGGCGAAAGAGGGGTGTGCAGACGGGGACGCAAGTATGCAAGAAAACACGACAATCTATGAGAGGAGGCGAGAGAAAAAAAAATTGAGGGTGGCGGTCACACTCACACCTGTGTTCGAATGGATTCTCGCCCCTATTCTGTAGCTTCTGGATCCCTGAAATCACTTGGCGGTGAAGATCGTAAATACGCCGCGGTGATTGCGGCACCGGGACGACTTTGGCTCGACTCGTCACAGAGACTGTCCCTATCCGACGATTGGACAATCGGGTATGAGACGGGCTCCTCCGATCGGCGCACAGGGCAATGAACCTCAGTCGGAGAAAATGTTTGGGGGCAATTGTTGTAATCACCCAGTCACGATTTCTACTGGCCATTCACAATGTCAGCTTGGGTCTAGAATTGAGAGCATTCCAGTCGGGCAACGCCCCAGAACCCGTGGTTCGGACTCTCCGGTGGATGTGGTTCACGACGTTGAAATTGCGAACCCTGGTCGCGAGGTTCTGCTCTCCCTCGCGTTCTAGCGCTGTGGCAAAGCCGTGTGGTGGCCCGGTAGCGTGCGGGTGTCGTGCTTCGACTGGGGCTCCAGCTTGGAACTTGGCAGGGTGGGATTTTAGCGTGGGAACAGCTCACCGTGCGTTTTGCGGGGTTGCGAGGTAAAGTGGTAGATATCCTTTCGTCCTGCCGTGATGAGATTGGGTTTGGTGATGAGTTACAAGATTTTCTGACAGGTCAGAATACCCTGGAAGTTCCGTTATGTGTGTCGATGTCGATGTCGATGTCGATCTCTCTGTGGCTACATTATCAAAGTGAAGAGCAATGGCTTTTATGCGCTGACTCGAAGCCCAACGCCGATGTCATACGATGCAGACCTGTTACTCTGCCCCACCAAACCATTGGCATTATGGAGAGAACATGCCACAACAAGCCAACTACAGACCTCTGCGCCTCCGGGATAGCGTACACTAGTTCTTGCGACTGGGCAGTGAAGCCAGGAAGGGTGGTTTATCGGGATCAACCAGAAACAGTACCAGATGTGCTCAACGCACACGAGGGTGTAGTGTAGGACAAACGCCGGATGCACTTCCGGAAGTAGACCCGACGAACTTGGGCACCGTGCCGCAACCAAGCTTCCAAGGCTTCCAAAGCGAGGTAACAGCATTATGCGTCCAAAACCAAGACCCCTCAACGTAAGATGGTATCACCCCCGTGGTTCAGAAGTGGTGTGTCTGCATCATCTTGCATTTCTTCTGGTCATGTGGTCCATTGCACAATGTCGCTGCGCGCCATATTCGCCGATGGCTGTCAGAGCACCTGTGGTCGACCTCGGTCGTCCCACCCCACGATGTCTGAACTGGCCTGGGGAGCTCCCACAGCAAGCCCCCACCCACAGCTTCGAAAACGAAGTAGTTTGTCTGTGTCACGACAAATTCACCGGAATCCCATCACATGCGGGTCGGTGGAGGGTAGAAAATGCCTCAAGTTTCGTTCACGGTATCGCACAGCCTCGCTGAACTAGGTAAGATGGTGGAATGGAGGGGCAGACTTGGCAAAAGGCGCAAGCACAGGCCGCTACAGCGGACTCCGCTCCGCCAGCCTGCTGTTGCCGGGCACGGCACCCGGATGCCATCGGCCATCGCAGGGGAACTTTGAGCCGGGAATTTAACGCTGGTAAATTGTCTGCAGCCCCTGGCAGTCAATTGAACTGATTCTGGCAAAGTTTGGCATATGTTTCTTCGTCGTGTACTCTGCCAATCGACCTCTGCACCTCAGGACACCTATGGAGGCTCCCAATGATGGCCCCAGAGTGCATGTGGTGTACGTAGTGGGCAGGCAACATCTGATAGCTCCGCTAGGGCAGGGTCCCGAAGCTTCATGTGCAGAGGGCGTGTATTGCTGAGCTACTGGAAGTTGGAGCGAGTTTGTGGTAGGTAAGTATAAAGATAATGATTGCTGACCGAACGACAAGCTAGCTATGGACCGCGACAAGCTCACATTACCGAATATCCCAGGAATTGCAAGCGACTATCGTAACATACCGAGAGAGCGACTATCCCCGACTGCTGTAGCAAGCTCGCACCTAGTTCAATCCTTCTCAAAGCGAGAGCCGACGGTCTTCCAGTTGATGACATTCCAAATAGCCTCGAAGTACTCCGCCTTGCGATTCTCGTACTGCAGGTAGTACGCATGCTCCCACGCATCAATACCCAGGAGAGGAACATATTGGCCGGTAACCGGGTCCTGGTTCGCCCTTGTCACGAGACTGAGAGTGTCACTCTTCTTGTCCTTGACGAGCCAAGCCCAGCCACTGCCCTGTATCCCCGCCAGAGCGGTGTTCATTTGCTTACGGAAATCGTCGAAGCCGCCAAAATCTTCTTTGATCGCTTTCTATGATTGGGAGGACCGTTAGCAGGTTATAGGCGATGTGTATTTAAATAGTATGGAATACCTTGAGAACCCCAGACGGCTCACCACCACCCTCCCTGTTGGCAGGGGCAAGGTTCTCCCAGAAGAGTGAGTGGTTGAGGTGACCGCCGCCATGGAAGTTGAGCAGCGGTGCGACCGATGCAGCCTTGGTGAAGTCGCCTTTGCTCTCGGCTTCCGCAATAGTCTCCAGTGCGGAATTGAGGCCGGTGACATAAGTCTGGTGATGCTTCTTGTGGTGAAGCTCCATGATCTTGCCGGAGATGTGAGGCTCTAGGGCCCCATAGTCGTCTGCGAGGGAACGCGTGAGCAACACTGCGGAGGGTTGCGAACCATTTCTAAAAAGTCTCCGAGCTTGGGAACATACAAGGAAGATCTGGGAGAGTCGCTTTCCCGCGAACGAAGGTTGCGCTGGCCATTCCGACAACAGGTCGGAAAGCTCCAGAAGCCCGCATAGCTCCCCGGAGAGCTGGGGCAGTGCGCAGGAGAGTGGAAGACATGATTGAACCGGTTCAAAACAATCAATTGAGTTGATAGCGATGGTAGAATGAACGGGTCACAATTGTAAAGGTGAAGAATGCGGACCAAACCTGCTCGGTGTTCCGCCGAATCGCGATGAAGCTCCCCAGTTCTTCGCTTTCAAGTTTCGTCATTGTGCCGTCCCCACATCGCCCAGTTTGGGGATGGTCTGACGAGCGATGTGGCTACCACTGCAGCTGTGGCTTGTACATAAGTATCCATCGTGCGGTGGCGTAAGCCCACAGCGGGGTCGACACGCTTGAGAACCGCGCCCACCATTCGCCGTCTCCAACGCGTCCGAGGAGGTGGACATCCATGCACCCAAATATGTCATACTACGACGTGGACTCCATCCTCACAGATGCTGAGGTCAGCAGTCATTCGTTGCGCTGTGTTTTGCTATTGTGCTGAACTGACTGCGAATGCAGAAAATCCCCTGCACTTTCCAGCTCGATGTCCCTGATCTTGGCTACCTCGAGAACAACCCGGGCCACACACTCAAGGCCGGTACCCGAATCGCCCTCCCACTATGGCTAGCACAAATGCTTGCTATCGCCAACACCGGTGATCTCGACGATCAAGGCAAATCCTTTATCACCTTCGACTTGCCCCGTGCACTCGGGAACGATGTCCTACAAGCACTGAAGGCCGATCCTCGCGCCGTGCCGCTCCGGGATCAAAGTGCGCACTTCTATTCACTCGCAACACACCTGATGGATCTTTCAGAAGAGCCTGAGCTCAATGCGGTACTTCGGAAGACCTTCGTAACACGTGCGGCCGACATCGCTCTTCACGCCAGGAAGGCCGGTGGTGCCGTTGGTAGCAAAGGCGGAGCGTCCGAGGAGGGTAGCAACCTTGGCGTTGGAAGCGCCGGAGAAGAGTTCCTTAGGGGTCTAGACGAATGGGAAAGAAAGCTCTTCCGCAAAGCCCACGACGGGGCAAAGGCTGGGAAAGAATGGATGGATATTGTTAAGAAGTGAGGGCAAGCAAGCTGGGGGCCAAGTCTGGAACCCAAGGTCTCGGTCATTTCCCTCTTGACTACTACTAGCTCGAGTAGGGCAGAAACCGACCATGATTCCGTTCCAGCCTAAACGCCAAACACACAGCACTCCACTATTCCAGCAACTCGGGAATGGCTGCAACGCTACTCGAGAACGGTTGTGTTGGCCAATTTTCGACTTTTCGCTGCCTGTCACGATCAGCACTCACCAACTTTAGTCTATCGGCATCACGACTCTACACCCGGGACGACGACTAACTGATCTGATTTCGCGGGGGTCTCCGGTTCCTCATTCGCCACCTGTGCACAGGGGCTCTTGCAGTTGAGGGCTTCCATCTTGCTGGGTCGCGCCACTTTCAAGTTGCGAATGATGAGGCTTGAGGCATTCATTGCGGATGATCGCAAAGTCATGATACATGGAGGTAAACCTAGACGGAGTCGGAGACAGGTAAAGCAGGAGAATGAGTCTCATTTGCCACCATATAGTTGCCATCTTGGTGAACGAGAGGACCGCCTATCAATAAGTGTCGTATAACCTGTCGATGGCAAACAACATAGTGTAAATGCACCCAGAATGAATCAAATACTGGTGAAGGCCGATCAACCCATCAAGGTTCTCACCTGTCAGGCTCGAGCCTTACCTACCCTGTCAGTGTCAGCCCATAGCTTATTACGTAACTCTTTGGTGGGGCATTTTAGGCTCTGCGACCGCCTGCCGCCTGGCCCAAAAGACAACTTTCCATTTGCTTCTTCGTCCACCAAAACAACCAACTCAGCAGCACGCACCACACAGAACCCTTCGGTAACAAAATGGGCTCCATCGTACTTCCGCATCTCGAGACTGGCTGGCACGTTGATCAAGCCATCCTCAGCGAAGACGAGCGACTCGTCGTGATCCGCTTCGGTCGAGATTGGTCGCCCGACTGTATGCGACAAGACGAAGTGTTGTACCGCATCGCCGACCGCGTCAAGAACTTTGCTGTCATTTACCTCTGCGATATCGACAAGGTCCCCGACTTCAACCAGATGTACGAGCTCTACGATGAATGCACGCTGATGTTCTTTTTTCGCAATAAACACATGATGATCGACTTGGGAACCGGTGACAACAACAAGATCAAATGGGTGCTGGAGGACAAGCAAGAGTTGATCGACATTGTCGAAACCGTTTACCGGGGCGCAAAGAAGGGACGCGGTTTGGTTGTCAGTCCCAAGGATTACTCGACCAGGCATCGGTACTGAAATATCTCTGCCGATGACGATGACCATAAAATAGGAGTTGTGGGAGGGTGGGTTTTGGCATGGTCCTGACGTTTGACGTGGGTGGGGGGGGGCGGAAATACCAGGATCGAAGTCGCTGTCGTTGCCGTTGTCGTCGCCGAGTTCGATTTTCGCAGTCGCCACCATGTCCAACGGTTTAGCATCTACAACATCGTGGGAGAAGGCAAGCCGGGTCTTGGACTGATTTGAGGAAATGAGAGCTAACGCCGTTGAACTAGAACCTGACCGCGACTGTCGTGTGTATGTGAACAAGGTGCTCCGTCTCATCGCCCCTGCGCGTGCAACGGCCCAGGTTTCCGGATTCATTTTTGCGCTTGCTATAACCAGACTGAGGTGTCTGGATTGCATTCTCTATCTATAACCCGTAGCCAGGTTTGCAAGGTTGTGAATGCGTGTGCACCGCCGGGTCTATACTACCCTACACGTGTAGCGCAGTAGCAACGTTACGCTCCTGCCGCATGTCCCAATCCTAGAAAACTTTGCGGCCATCAACGAAGTCGCTGTGTGTGCACAGTCACAGGCGCTGGATGGTGAGCGTTCTTCAATACTCCGGGCCGTCTTGTTCGTAATTTGCCAGGTCTGCATGTCTGTTGCATTTGCGCGCACAGCTTCTGGTCGTGAAGGATCAGGAGCTGTCCTGATGTTGTTCGTAGAATGCGTACGAGAGGCGAAGACAAGCATCCTTCGGCCACGCAGCACGGGAATGATCTTTGTCTTTGATCCTGGATCCATCCCACGATATGGTGTCTTGGGTAGTGTAAGACGGGTCTGGATCTCACAGGTTGAAGAAGTCTGGGTCGGTCATCATCCCGTCTGTCGGGTTGGAGTGGAGAAATGCGAAAGACAAGCAACGGCTGGGCCGACTCAAGATTCGCGAACCTGACAGGGGCATTGTTCTCATTTGACGGAATGGGGATTGGTTGCCGACCTTGAGAGTGTCGTATTTTAGCGTACGAAATTAAGGTTGGTGATCAACCGAACATGGCTTGGGCTGCCCGTCTTCCCTCTTGTGCCTCACCCCTTTTGTGTTGCTTGCGGTGGGTGGGTAAGGGGAAGTGGGTTCCGTTGGTTACGTGCTGTAATTTTCCCAGACCGCAACCAGCGGGTGGATTGTCCCGGGGTGGATTGTGTTGACGGGCACCGGGACAATCCACCCTCAATCTCGCCCCAAACACCGAATTGCAACCTACGGTATTCATCCGTCGTCTACGCTCCCAGCCTTTCCAATGCATCAATAGACCGACCGACGACAGCACGAGTGAGGATGGGGTGGACAGGTTTTCGGCGCCGGACAGCCTCGGCTACTGTCGCTCCAGCATGGCCCACGATGCGTCGCATTGCCACCAGCCGTCACACCGTTGTCCCCGTTGTTCTCCTGGTCGTCGTTTGGCTTGCCATTGCCCAGCTCAACCTGGAGTGGAGTACGGCAAGCCTCGTGAGCATCCCCGGCTTCGGCAGATCGCACAAGCGCATGACATCCGCCCACAACACATTGCCTCCTCTGGCTAAACGAGTGCCGTGCTATGGGCCCCGCGGGCGCTTGCTCTCAGAAAGCCCCGATGACGATCTGGAAGAGCTGGAGCTGAGCATTCGTACGAAGCGACCCCGGCCTCGCGCACAAGAATTGACGATCTTGCTAACGCGGACAACCTCTCAGCATACCCGATACCATTCGCCGGCTCGCACGAAGCGCTGGGTCTCGACCTGACCTGGATGACCGTTGAGGGACGATACGCTCCATACGGATATGGTGAAGAGAAGGATTCGTACAACCGATCGAGGGTGGATTGGGACAAGGTGGACTGGGGGAAGCTGCAGAACGATTGTTTCGCCAGAAACCGCGACCGCTTTCCCTCCCCGGCCAAGTCGCTGGACGACACGCGTAATACCGTTCGCATCAACTTTCGAAACGAGTCGCGAATACCCGAAGTTCGACAGTGGCACGAGTTCAACTCGACGCAGCGAACCGCGATCGTCGTGCGCGCGTGGAAGGGATATGAGTACGGATCGGAGGACAGGCACTACCTGCGATCGCTCATCACCGAGACAGTGTTGAAGACAGGCGGGGAGTACCAGGTAATATTGCTGGTGGACATGCGAGAGTCACTCGAGAATATATTTGCATCGGAGGATGGGTACAAGCAGGGGTTCGAAAACTCCGGCGTCCCGCCCGAGTTCGAGTCAATTACCGTGCTGTGGGACGAACATTTACTTAAGTCGTGGTACCCTCGCATTCAGGAACACAGGTAAGACCCGACAATCCGCCCGGGAATGGCATGCTGACAGGAGCCCCTTTTTCGCAGGACCATGTGGCAGGTGTACCAACCGATGCAATTGTTCGCGTTGCACTACCCAGAGTTTGACCACTTCTGGCAGTTAGAGCTAGACATGCGCTTTACCGGCGACGCCGGCAAATTCCTGGATCGCATGTCAGATTTCGCGCGAAGGGAGCCCCGTAAGCAGGCACTGGAGCGCGCCACTTTCCAGCACATGCAACAACAAATTGGCGACTACAACCAGTTCAAACAGGCCGTTGATCGATCCAATGAAGGTGATGCTTACATCTGGGGGCCGCTTCGCATCCCCGAGGTCAGCCCCATCGGGCCAGAACCACCGACTCGCACCGCACGCGAAGAAGACTTCCACTGGGGAGTCGGCGAAGAAGCCGATCTTATCGTCACATCCTTTTGCAACAACGTAACCGCCGCTGACACCTGGATCTTCCGTGATTGGCTCCACGGCTTCAAATGGGGACGTGACACGCCGCGTTTCTTCTGCCCGCCCGCCATCACCCGTACGAGTCGGGCCCTCCTCTTCGTCATCCACGAAGCCCAGCTTGACCACGGCATCCGCGTCCCTAGCGAGGCTACGCCCCCAAGCTTCGCCCTCTGGCACGGCCTCAAACTTAGCTTCCCGCAGCACCCCGTCTTCTGGAAAGTTCACGACGACTTCAACTACCAACTTGAGTGGTGGAAAGGCGGACCCTCGAACAGCTCCAACGGCGTTGGGCCCGATTCACTAGAGCACCCACGCGGCATTGGCCTAACCTTCTGGTGGGAAACAGACTGGCCCCGCCGTATTTACGACGCCTGGCAAGGCCGCCCGCTCGAGGAAGGCATAGCGTTCCCCTGGCTGTTGGCCAAGCATGACGGAAAGGTGTATGCGCCCAACATGATGGTGCATCCGATGAAACATCGGCTACCTTGAATCACTGCCACTGCAGCAAAGAACGATAAAAAAGAAAGAAAGAAAGAAATGAGATGACTGAAGGAACAGGACATGAGTCAGTAATCTTTATCCGACTATTTATCTGCATCTCCATGTTTGCATTGGGCGGCGGATGGGTGGATGGGGGAAGAGGAGTCACGGGAGGGTTTTGCATTTCGGGAGGCTGTTTTCCGTGGCACCCGGGTCGGCTTGGACATCGGCCACAGTGTTTTTGCCACGTCTGTATTACGTTTCTTGTATAAAGGCTTGTAGACTATCTCCTATCGGGATGGGATATATAATCCATATTGGAACTCTAGTCACATTATTTTGCAGCTGGGCCACACAGGTCAAATGAATACATGAACATCGTCAAAATCATAAGTCGCTCAATGAGAACAAAATCTTGTAACAATGGTATTGCATTCGATGATTCAGTCTCAACTATTAACACCCGAAGGTATATTGACAGAGCAACCATAGACAACCCTCGATAAGGGGCCATGATCTTTAGGAATATCTTCGCTGTCATCAAAATTATGCTGCGTGCTGCGCACTCTGCCGCGGTTATGGGGGCCAACCCCATGTGCTCCAGTCTTCCTCACCACAGCCTAGGAAAACTGGCCCGGACCTGGCCCGAAGTGCTTACCGGGAGCCAGGTGCTTCAGGACGCAGGGTTTGGCCTCGCAGCCTTGGTCCGTAATGCTGTTGCCCCACCAGTCTAGGCTGATGTCTTGCATCTCTAAGGTAAAGAAAATGAGGGTACCAGCGATGGAGATGGCGGCAGTGAAGGCAGCTGACAAGACAAAGTTGTACTTGGACCATAAGCCGAGGAACCGGTTCTTGCACCATATCCAAGACAACCAGCTAATCCAGACCGAGGGGAACACCCACGAGAGGTTGTATGGTGCCCAGATCAGGCCGCCGTATAGGATAAGGACAGGGTGAATCTGCCTCAGCCACTTCTGCTCCGGAAAGGCTCTCTGGGCATACCAGACACTGAGCGCAACCGCAGCGCCGAGCGGCCAGCAGGCCATCAGAGCGGTGTACTGGCCACCCGCACCAAAAACCCTCGCGGGGCCAATGGTACCCCACATAACTGAAGCCGTGAAGAAAGTGTTGATTCCCGGGCAGGACATGTTGTCGGCAGCTTCGGGAGTGCACACGTTGGGGATTTTGTTCATTTGGTAGTTGAGGATGCCGGTGCAAATAAACGTCGACACCACTGTGGCAACTACCTGCGCCATGAACGTCTGGCGAGGAGGGATTTTGACATAATGGGCGAGCTTTAGGTCGTTGGCGAATCCGATGGTGTTGATACAGGTGATGCAGCTGTCTCGGGTCAGCCCGTGTCATCTCTCGAAAGTAGAGCGTGTCTTACCCATAGGTCTTGAAATAATTCATGGCTAGCGAGTTTCCTCCGGCGAATGAGCCACCGATGAACTCGGCAAGAACGTTGAGGGTTACTTCAATGCCGGTGATGGCCGTGACGATACCGATTGGCACGACGAATATGGCACACAAGACGATTCCGAAAAGAATAACCCAAGGCGTGGTGTAGGTCTCCCATCCTACAATACCGCCGACTCCGAATCCGACGGCAAGCACAAGGAGAATCATATACCACCACTCCGGCGCTAAATCGGCAGTCGTATGTCAGATACCGGATTGACAAGTCTCCCAGGGTAATCGCATTCTTACCTTCGGGATAGCGGCTCATTAGCCGATTGTGCACGTCAGTGTACGACTTTGCACTAGGATCTTTTGCTGTGCTGAAACAGCTGAACAGGTTTCTGAACCCCGTACTAATCTCATATCGGTGGTTCAGAGCAATATACTGCAAACGCGTTAGCTCATGCTTGACGATAGGGTCGGGTCCCCGCAGCTTACGGTGAGAATCGCAGGGTACATGGCGAAGAAGAAGCCGTATACAACCAAGTTACCGGCTCCGAGGTACGCGGGGGAGTACGATGCGTACTTGTTCTCGTCAAACCAAGCTCTATCATTGATAGCGCGTGAGACATTGTAGGGTTGGGCTGTGTTGTCGAAGACGCCGTTGGTGTTGATTGGGAGGTAGGCAGTGTTCCAAGCATTGGAAAACCACATACCAATGATGACGAAGGCGGAAACAAAAGATCCGAAGAACCGGTTAGCCGTGCTGAAGAACGGGACCATCAATGGATCCGTGCCGCCGAAGGAAAGAATATTCCAGTCGAAGGTGGACCAAGGATTGAAGCCAAGGCCAAAGTTGAAACCAGTGATGGCATTCAACACGACGTTGTCAGGTGCGATCCACGTCATCCAACTGAACTTGCTGAGGGCCTGAAAGATAAAGTCAGGGAACCAGAAGTAGACAAACATGGCCGCGAATGCGTAGAGAAAGAATCGGTACCGCGAAATGCGAAACACCATTCCAAAAGGCCCTCGAACAGCTGCGTTGTCTTTGTTATGGAAAGCTGCATTCAAGGCGATTGTCGATAACGAAGCTGGCCAGACGCAGTACGCTGGGTAGACCAAAAAGCGGCGAGTAATGCCAGCCATGCCGTATCCGATGAGGTTGGTAGAGAGCGCAACCAGAATCTGGTATCCGAACTGACCGGCGTATGGCTGGTTGAAGTAGCGTTTCAAGAACTGTGTCCAGACAATGTTGTTTGTGTAAGGGGTGCCCGATGCCACCGTAGCCATGATAGTGATGAGCATGTGCTCTTTCCTCGAGAACGGGCCGGGATTGAGACTATGGCGCACACCGCAGAGCGTGAATCCCTTGTCCGGGAGGTATCTAGCGAGGAACTTGCCAAAGGGGTATGCCAACAGCTGAGCAACATTGGATGCGACGGCGATGGGCGGCATGCGAATAGAGAACAACTGGTTGATAGAAGCAAGGATCGCAGAGAATATAAGGCCGATAATCCAGACGCGAATCGTAGAGCTTGGCATATTCGGATCATCGTGGTTGTCAACCACAGAGCGAACTTCGGAGTATGGGCTGTTGTTCGTGATCAATGCAGCCTCTAGCTTGACCTCGTATATGAGCTCTTCGTGGTTCTCCGGGGTTTCAAACACATCTCGATTGCCTGCTGCCGTGTCAGCAACATGGTGGGAGCGCAGGCGACTGGCTGGGTACTGTACTGAGAAATATTTTGATCTTGTCAACAACAGGTTGCGGGAAGTTGGGGTCCCTCTCGTGAATCTTCAAGACATCTTCCATGAGCTAAAATATGTGTTAGTCCTGCACTTGTGGCTAGCCACGGGTGGTCTTCGGGATCGGCAGATTGCTCACCAGTTTCACCTCGGGGAGGCTCATTTGTTCAGCCAGCAACTTGGCTTCGCGAAGATCCGACTCGGTCATATTGAGGTCGCTGCCATCGATCCAATGTCAGTCCAAGCCAGACGAACAAGATCCTTCCCTACTCACGCCTCAACGGCCCGGTCTAGCGGGGCATCATTAGAAATGGCTCTCTCCTTGTTCGGAGAAATGATCTTCTCCATGACGCCATCGACCGCCACAGGCATGTCGGAAGAGGTGTCGTCACTATCAACAGCGACCGACATGATGCAAGTCGGCCTTTTCAGATCGGAGTATTGATCCGCCGAGCGCGGAAGAAGGGAATGGTGGTTTCTAGGATCGCAAAGGAGCGGCGGAGAGAACGGAGCAGTTTCGCAAGTTTTGTTGGGGAAGAGATTGTGCAGAGGCGGGGCAGAAGACCTGAAATGAGCAATGCAAATGTCTGGATGGGAAAGAATGCAGGCACAAGATTGGAAGGAGCAGGTGGCCGGCTTAGTGAATGCTCGAGATGGGGTGAGATTTGGGCCTCCTGCGGCAGTAGGCCCACTGGTTTGAAATTTGGTTTGCTTGCGTGCCTCACGAGACTACCTAGACACTCACTGACCACCTCAGTAGCACACAAACTAGTTCAGGGCGAGTGTGGAATCGTTTAGATTGAGGCAGTGAATGGAAGATGCACAGAATTCCTCCTTGTTCCTGCGCCCTTCCCCAGCATGTGACGGAGTTTGCCAGTGATGCCCGCTACTGCGAGTTTCCCGCACCAAAATATCATAGATTTATTCAATACCCGGATTGATCCAGATGTCGTTTTACTCAGCTATCGGCGATATCAAGAGCAGGAATGCGTGCCGTGAAATTGGGAGTTGAAGTATCCTGCTGATCACCAGTCGACTTTTTTAGACTTGCTTTTGCATCGAACATGGAGGATCTGTTGTTCCACTCACACCCAACTTCCCCGAGTCCGCACAATTCTACTCGCCGATAGTGCGCAATCCTCAGCACTCCGAGGATGAATTTGAGGATCACATGATGGCCTCCGAACATTGTGTTTACCTTGAGCACCTCTTGGGCTGAGATATCCCTCGGCTTCTAGAGTCTAGTCGATCTCATATATCCTTGCTGGTGCGAGCCCGCCCAGCGGCCAAAATCTATGTCCGCGCAGAGCACTTCGAAGACGACATACTTCCTACAAAGTTGCTGTCAACATCTACAAAAGTGATTAAGGATACACTCGTTTCGTGCTGGTGTGTCCCCGGAACTGAGACGGGGCATTCGGCTGGCAGCTGGGGATAATGGGGACGATTGAGGTAGGTCGGTTTTTTTTTGTGCTCCTGGGACAGGAGCGTTTTTTCTTAGGCGGCATTCCCAAAGCTCGCACGCTTATATAGAAGACACTTAGCACGCTGTTCTCCTGCTGATGCTATGTGAACGTGTAGCCAGCCGACCTTGAGATAAGAGTCTCACATCAATCCTAGAATAAGGTAAATGGTCTGTACGCATAACAGGTACCCTGCACTGGCGAAAAGTCTCGAAATCGAATTGTATATCTCCGTACTTTTCACACAAATTACATACTAGCTAACACCTATTCTCTTCTCTCTCATCCCCATTGGAAACCCCCCGGTTCAGAGGAGACCAAAAGTCCACGAGCTCTCCCAGTTATACATCTCACCAGGACCCAAAAGCTGAGCCTCAACACGGCCCCACTCCGGCTTGTTGATTCCATCAGGGTAGTCCTGCGCCTCGATAGCGACGCACGAGCTCTTGACCACCTTTTGTGTGCTGTTCAAACCCTGTGTGCTCTTGAGGATCGCGCTGCCATCCATCCACGAGCAAGAGTATAGAACCACACCAGGCTGGTCGGTGCGCAAATCAGCCTTGACGCCAGAGAAGGGGCTCGCCAGGGTAAGGACGGAGGCGCCCTTCGGGGCGTCCTCAATCAGCCAGTAGCCGTTGTAGCCCTCACAGACACCGTTGGCACCGCAGTTGCCCTTGAAGCCGGCGGCGTCCTTTGAGTGGCCAAAGAGCATGCCAGGCTTGCTGGCAAAGTCGTTGATGCTGCCAGGGTCGGCGGTCAGGATCTTGCCAGTAGGGAGCGCACCCTGGTCGGCCTCGAGATAGCGCTTGGAATAGGGCAGGTAGAGGGTGTGGTCCCAGATGAGGGGCGTTGCCGGGTTCTTGTAGGCGTCGAGATTGAAGTAGGTGTGTTGGGTCAGGAGGACGGCTGGAAAAGGTCAGTATTTGCTTCATTGCTCAGGATCATGCGTCAACTTACGAGTCTTGGCCTCGGGCGAGTTGGCGGTGATTTTGATGTTCCAGGTGTTGTTGGTGACGCTGTAGGTGACGCTTGAGGTAACAAGGCCAATCATGCCCATCGACGAGTTGGACTGGTCAGCAATGGAAAAGGTGATGGAATCGGACGAGAAGGCTGTCACGTTCCAGAAGCGGTAAGACCAGTTGTTGGTGCCGCTGTGCAGCGTGTTGCCGCCATCATTGTCCTGGGTCTTGAAGACCTTGCCGTCGATGGTGTAGGTAGCTTTGCCAATGCGGTTCGCGTACCGGCCCGGAATGGCATTGTACACGGGGTGACCCGGATCCTTGGCTGCAGGCGGCATCGTCCGTGTTAGCGGATCTTGCTCTCTTGGCCGTTCTGGCAATCTTACGATAGTAGTCAACGTCGTCGTAGCCAAGGACAACATCAATATCCTTGCCGTTCTTGTCCTTGACAAAGAGATTTGTCAAGCTCGCTCCATATGGAATGAACTAAAGAATGCGTTAGAAATGACAGAGAGGCGCGGGAAGGGGAACGAACCTGGGCCTTGATCCCTGGGGCGGAGATGGTGTAGCGTCCATCAGCGCCAGGCGCGGGAACCTGTCCAAGGACGACTTCGACCAGGAGGGCCGCGAAGATGGCAGCAGACTTCATTGTTGCTTTTACTTCGTCAAGCTTCTCTCGTTACGAGCAAACCAAGAAAATCGTCGCTTCGGGTTTCCCGGGATGGACAAGGGAACCAGGTCGGACCACAAAACGAGAACACCATTCCCCACAAGGTCCCCGGGTTCCCCAGCCCTACTTTATATATCTGACGTGAATGGATTCGGTCCCCCTCTCTTCTCCGCACCGGGGTGGGTATTGCGTCGTGTTGAGCCGATAGCTAGGTGCCTAGGTTGCAGCCTGGGGTGCCCCCCGACGCCCCGGGTCGTAATGGCGGATATTGCGGGCCATGGAAATCGGTGCTCCGTAGTGTTATTGCGAGCCAGAAAGGCCCATCAACAAAATGAGGGGGAGGACCCACCGGTCTGGATGTTGTTGATTGATATTGCTACCATATCAGCCTGAGTAGCCGAAGGAACCAGCCGTCTCCGCCCCTTTTCGAGATTTCGAATGCAGGAACCCTCTGGACACCCCCAATCCGCCAACGGGATGCTTATTCCTGCTTCCACCCAATCAGCGTCTTCCCGGTCAGCGTAGGCAGATCTTGGGACGAACAAACGGGTTCGCTGACTGTCTGCACTTTGTGTCCCGATCGCTGATTGGTCAATGCGACGGGAAGAGGGCGACTCCGCATCCAGGAGTAGCCTGAGCTCACTGATGGATGGGCCATCTGGCGCTCATTGAAGAGGAATGTAAAATACCGACGGCTTGTTCGTGGATGTTGCACCAGTGACGTCTCGCTTCGGTTGCGTCCTCGGTCTTTGTTGTATGTCGTGGGTTGCTGGCGAGAGGCTGGGCCGCTGGCTCCCACGGTGGCAATTTTGGGCAACCCACGCCATCGAACGCGTGGGTAAACATGCCGGAAAAACCACTTGGATAGGTAAGCTGACACCGAAGACCCGATAGTCATCTCCAGGCGAGCTCTCCGCGATATTAACCTCGACCGAAGCCTAGAAGCAACCCGCCGCTCTGGCTTTACCGAAGATTGGACGCCGACGTCCTGCCCACCGCATGCCTGCCCGAAGCCTCAACTGGCCCGTGCATGCCAAGAAGTTGAGCGGCCTTGGCGACACCTGGAAGATTGTTTGCGTGGAATAATCCAACCCCGGAAAGATTGTTAGCGTGAGACTTGGTGAGTATCCAGCAGGGTAGGGTTTGTATAGTATAAACAGCTAGGAAGCTATTTTGCGAGGGGTTAAGCCAGAATATCTAGGCCTGGACTCTAACATTCAGGGCCTTGACATTTACTCCTTAAGGCCTTATGTTTCCATTATACGCCCCCAAAAATAGAAAAGAATAGCGGGGGAGGTAGCCTTGAAACTGTAGCCAAGTTGTAAAGTACAATCCAACCCCTGAAAGACTATTCGTGCAGTACTTTACAGCTTGGCTGCAGCTTCCGGGCTAAGCTGGGGTATTCTTTTTGGGTTTAAAGGGGTTGTAAGGGAAACTTGATGCCTTAAGAAGTAAATTTCAAGGCCTAAATATTTCATACAAGCCCCACTAAAACCCACCAAGTCCCGCGCTAACAACCATTCAGGGGTTGGCTTGTATGCACGAATGGCACCCTTCCTCAACAGTGTCAACACTAACCCACATAATTTCCTGGTCAGTTTGCAGTATCCTCGCACTGATGAGGAGCAATGAAGATAGAGCTAAAGTGGTTTTGATGTCCCACACTGGTGGTGCTTGGGCTCCTAAACACCTGCTCTCCAGATAGGTTGCTATCACCTCTAATTGCTTGATACTTCACAGACAGGTCCTATACAGCGCAGTTGAATTTCCTATGTGAGTCAAGAATGCATATTTAGACGGAAGGCCCGCCATTCTGCTAGTGCAGGTGTTGACTATGTTGGCAGGAGCAAATTGAGGGGCCCTAAGATCTTGCCTCACGCCTTCCTCGAGCTGCAACTTAACACTATCAGAACCTGCCAAGGACGTCGCACCGTTCGCCCAAGTTCTCTAAGCAGATTTCTCCCTCACACTGATCACGCTCACAGAACCCATGTGTGAGACAGCAAACACTTGAGCATTTCCTTCCTATGAGCCACCAAGCCGGCGGCCGCATTTCAAGCCATGGCCATTGCGTTTGTTATCGCCTCGCGCAATTTCTGGGCCGGCAGCTTGCTGCGGCTCCCTGTTTGAGATGTGTTGGAGCTGCAGAGATGCGTGCCCTTCCGTCCAGTCGATGTGAAAATTAGCTGATATCAGACAATGAGTTGTCAATACATCATGGAGTCTCCTGTTTACATGTTGGGTTTGGCATTGTGACTGGGTGGATTGTGTTGATTGTGGGATTGGAAATTTGCGTCCCCATCTTTCTTCGTCGCGCCGACTGATCCCGAAACGCAATGCCCACCGGCCCGAATGCACTGAGGCCTACCATTTGATGATTTGCCATTGCTGCCCGAGAACTTCCCTGCCACCTCGGTCTGGCTGGGTGTTTGCTCGAGGGAGCCAAGGTTGGCCAGAAATTTCGGCCTCAACCGTTTAGCTTTTTAAAATTCGAAAACTTCGCACTTCTATCTTGTCCTGCCTCTCTCCATCTGCACACAACTATATGACAATGCAGTCAGTTTCCTCCATCCAACCGCAAACAATCGCTGTGGCAAACGGCTTGGTAACGCGACCAGCCATCAGCCGTCAGCAAAAATGTTTATCAAATACGCAATCAACCACGTCTTTTTACCTCATATGGGCAGGATACTGGTGGGGGAGATTATCAAAAGGGAGGAGTTTGCCGAGGTTGAAGAATTGGAGGCAGAGATGATGATGAAGCGGATGGCTGTGTGAGACTGGATATGGAGGAATTGGTGGGGTTGGATTCGCGATTCTTGAATCACACAGCGTGACTCCACAGGGAGGGAATGGGCTGGAACGGGGGGGTGGTGGGGGAGGTTCATCAACCCAAGTAAAACAGTGGAGGCTTTGGATACCTAGGGAACAATACCTATGTAAATGAACAGACAGGAATAGACTAATCATTCAGACACGGAGAGGTACCTGCCCTGTACATCCCGTCTGACCTCTATCTTGAAGCAGATGTCTGCGATCGCTCCCATTTATCATCCCAAAGTTCGAGGTATTGCTTCGCCCTCGCCTTGGCTGTGCCAACTTTGGACTTGTCCTTGTTATTGTTCCCGTTCTTGTTCTTCTCTTTGAGCCTGTCAAGAGAAGGAGAAGAGGAAGGGAATCCCTGCAGGGAGAAGAGCTCGACAGGCTGCATGGGAGTCGCGAGGTAATGCTCGAGCATTACAGAAGGGGAAGAAGAAGGAGGAGAAGGGGGAGAAGGCTTTGTGGGGGTCCTAGGTGGGGTGTGGGGGTCAGCTCGCCTGGTTTGCATCTCGTTCTCATTCTCGTTCTCAGGAGTCAGATAGGAGTTGGGAGATGGGTTGGAGATGAACTGGATATGAACCGGTGACTGAGAAGAGGTTTGAAGAAGGCAATAAAGAAATGAAACAGCACAGTATTTGCGTACTTTCTAGGCTCTTCTACTTTTACCATGGTAGTGGGTAGTACCGGTCCAGGAGTGGGAGTGGGAATGGGTGACATATCG
>Ga0247760_1001074_pt1 | contig 27359 bp, 37 predicted proteins | sample UWRJL171409R4_FD_179936 | JGI IMG/M metagenome (GOLD analysis project Ga0247760, IMG submission 179936) | Plant litter microbial communities from Arlington Agricultural Research Station in Wisconsin, United States - UWRJ-L171-409R-4 | ecosystem: Environmental > Terrestrial > Plant litter >... | reverse complement strand
GGTAGGGGGGGTGCGGACTGTGGACAGAGTGAGGCGCCGCCGAGTGGTGGTGGTAGCGGGGGTTACCGGGTCGGGGGCCTTCTGGGACGGTTCTGCGGCAGCGGGAGGGGGTATTACCGGGTCGGGGTCTTGCTGGGACGGTTCTTCCGTGGCCGCGACCTCTTTGCCCTTACCTTTGGGGCCCTTGCGTTTTGATTCAGGATCTGGGTCTTCCTGGCCCGTATCTGGCAGGTCGTCGACTGACGGAAAGTAGGTCCCGGAGCCGAGGAGGGTCGGAGCCGAGTCTGAGGACGGGTTGACTAGAAAATAATCTGGGCCCCGCTGTGGGTTTGAGAATCTAGAACCCGGGCTGCCCGGGCTGGCTGGGGGGTCACTTGATGCGCGCCGCGGCTGTCGGTCTGAGGAGCTTCCGTGAGACTGTCCTGGCGAAGAATCCTTGTCGGTCTCTGCTTGTTCCCGCTGAGGGGTGGGCTGCTGCAGATTTGAGGGGCTCCCCTGAGACTGTCCTGGAGAAGAATCGCTGTCGAGCTCTGCGTGTTCCCGCCGAGAAGTGCCCAGTGGTGGGTCCGAGAGGTTTACCCAAGACTGTGTTGGCCCGGGTCGATCTTGACCCTTCTGCATTTCTTCGTATTGACGAAATAGTTCCTCTCCGAACAAACGGCCAGCCGAACCGGGCTGGTCTGGGGAGTCGCCCTGCTGTGCCGACATTGGTCGGTTCTGCTGCTCCGAGAGTGCCGGGCTTGGGTTCCCGTGATATTGTGTCGCCAGAGGGGGATTCTGTAACCCCGAAAACGCGGGGCTTGGGTGTCCCTGAGGCTGTGAGAATGCTGGGCTTGGATTTCCCTAATTTTGTCCCGCCGAATTGCGATTCTGCCATGCTGAGAATACAAAGCCCCAGGGTCCCTGATTTTGAGGCAGAGGAGGAGGCATGTTTGGCGGAACGTATACCCATTGATAGCTAGCTATGGGTTCTGGGCTGAAGAAGTCGCTACCACGTGGAAACCGCTGCCTTCGGGACTGCTCAATCAGTTGAACTGCTAATTCACGTTCAGCCCAATACTGATGACCAGATACGTCTTGATTTCTCGGGCGCTGCTGAGGGAACGTTTGGTAACCGGGAAAGGGGACTCCTTGTACAACACCGTGCTGCGGCTCGAACGCGGGAACAGCCCCGGAGAGGGTGCGGGTATATCCGTGACGTTGCCTGGGCGCAGCGCCAACGCCCATATCCCCGGCGGCAGACGGGACCTGCTGCGGTACAGGTTTGTTGAGCTGCCGCCCATGTGTGAGAGAAGCCCCTACGGAGCCCTCGAGCGATCTAACAGGCTGTTCCGATGCGGTGTTGACGATGCCAGTGGCAGGTGGCGCATGTTTTAGTGCAGGGTTGTTGTCTTGCGGCTCGTCTTGCGGTTGGGGCGTGTGAGTAGCCCCGGTCACGGCTCCACCGACGGGTTCCTGGAGCTCTTCGGATGCAGGGCTGACCATGCCGATGAATGGTGCGGCGAATTGTGATGTAAACGATGAAGGCCCTGTAGGGGGGTCCAAAAGTAGCGGCGGTATCGATAGGCGTGACGCTGTGCTGGGCTAGAGATGTTCGGTCGGAGAGATGGATGAGTTGGTTCGACGGCGTTGTCCAGTCCAGTTGGGAAATTCCCCTGGTACTTGTTGGACGCCAAAGCTGGCGTGGCACCTCTGACAAACTTGTCCCAGCCCGCCAAGGAAGCCACACACTCTTTCAGTGAAGAAAGACTGCCTCTTCGAGGCCACACGAAGTGTGATTGGCAAGCGGGTGGACTGTGCAATAGTGAAGGCACGTTTCCAGTCGAAGCCCCTATTCCAGCAAGCGCGACTCCGAATATATCCAGTCGTGAGGTGTTGCCCCATTCATTCCTCGCTATACTCGTAACCCATCGGCGGTATGGGATTCATCGACCAGATCCACTCGTCACTGGATCCTTCCTGCTGAGCCGGTGACAAGTGGACTCATATTGAGCACCTTCAGCACGGCCAAAACGCCCCCTGCGCCCAGATGCGCATCAGCAACTCGTCCAACCCGTTCACGAACCACTCCCTCTCGCGATCCCGATCCATCAATAAAGATAAATACGATTGTCCCTCTGGGTAGCCAGGAGCGAGTTCTTGATAGTGAGTTTAAAGGAAAACCCGCGAGATTCCCGAACCCGCTTCTTCCCCAGTTCATAATTACTTTACCATACCAACGCAACTTTAGAGTGTAGCGTAGGTGCAATCCAAGATCAAAGCAAAGCGGTCAGAATCTCCAAGATGTATTCATTCATGTCTTCTCTGCTGTTTCATACGCCCCTTGCCTTACGATGAACGAGTCACACTTTGGGATCTAGCTTTCCATTCGAGACTCTGTCGTTCACCACTTGCTCAAGGTCGTTTTGCGGCACCCGGTACATCTTGTATGTGCCCTTGTCGTGTCTCTCCTCGAATGCGTTGGCAACCTTGATAAGCGACTCCTCTCCGAATCTTCTGGCGTAAAAGCAGATGGGGAAGCTAACGTGATGTTAGCAGCCGTGGTAGGCAGGGGAAACGGTACACTCACGGGATGCCCAGGCCGATGGTAACGAGATCTCCCTTGCTGTCTTTCTTGACGGTCTTATCAGGACCGTGAAATCCTAAGAGAATTGATATAATGGGCGTACCCTCAAGACTGGCGAATGAGACGAGGACGTCGGAGCAGGTTGGGGTGACAAGAAGATGGAGCTCATTCCTATCCATGGCAGCCTGAAGCCCACCCTCGCCTTTGATAAAGTCGCGGGTTGCTTCTAAGTCCTTGAACTCTTGGGAATCGGGATCGAGCGATACGGCGATCTCGAAGCTTTCGACGTTGTGGTTCGGGTAATCCTCATCTGGGTCGGACTTGGTGTGGTCTATGATGTCTTGCAAGGTTCGGATCCCACGCGGATTCGCCACCAGCGTGTCGAGATAAGCGGTGATGCTAGACGGGAGGTCAGCTCGTTTGAGCTTCATTCGCCTTCGGCTAAAAGAGCGTCGTGGATGACGGTAGCTCCCAGCATCTCCAACACGGAAACAGCCACTTCGAAAAACTTGACATCTTCGGGCTCTAGCTTTCCAACTAGCGATGTCGGGACGCCGATCTTGATGCCTTTGAGATGGGTTGCGGCGCATGAGAGACCGTAATCGGGAATCTTGTCGAATGGTATTTCCTCTGTGAGAGGATCGAGGTCGCTTCTGCCGGCCATGGCGTTCAGAAAGGCGGCAGCATCTTTGATGTTCCGAGCTATAATACCCAGAGCGTCAAGTCAGTTCGAATTCGGCATGGTTCCATCCCGAGAGATGAGCCCAGCCGTTGCCTTGAGCTCGACAACGCTTGCCTTGCCGGCGGGGTTGCAAATACTGCCATCTGTCTACAGTCTGACATGTTCTCTTCGAAAATCTGCACTCGAAGTAACGTGCGCATACCTCGGCTCCTACTTTGGCGAAAGCCAGTCCCAGGCTAGTTGCGACCGCGGAGCCCGTGCTGCTTCCTGATGCCTTCATGTTCGGGTAGAAGGCGCCGGTGCATTGGCCGCGCCGTGCCGTCCACCCAGTAGGCTGGTTGGTATATCGGAAGTTTTGCCACTCGGTTTGTACCGCTTTGCCCAGCACGACACAGCCTGCCCGTCTCAGATTCGCCGCCACGGTCGACTCGTTTGCCGGTTTGGCGCCGATGAGGATGGTAGATCCCGACGTTGCTTCCATCTCGAGGGTGACGACAGAGTCCTTGAACACTATGGGGACGCCATGGAGCGGTCTGACGCCAGAAAACACGGTTAGGGCTGTAATGTTGAGGCTGACAGGGGCCAATGTTACCCCCTCCTCCCGGACGTCTTGATCTCGTCATCGAGCGATCGGGCAATGGCCTCAGCGTTGGGATTGGTCTCGAGGATCGACTGGAAGTGACCGTCTACCTCATCAATCCATTTAAGATAAGCGCAAACTAAATCGAGGACGGTAAATTTACCGTTATCTAGACCGTCGGCGACGTCGGCGAAGGTGATGTCGAGTAGTGATGGGAGAGTCGCCGAGCTCGAAGCATTCGCTGGTCGAGGAGATTGCTCAGCTAGACGAAACGGTACGGGAGGGATCGCAGACAGGGAGCGCTACCCTTACACCTCCAGAAGCCGAGCGTAGGTATCTGCGATGCCATGGCCAACAATTCAATGTGCCAGCGCCGGATCAGGAATTAGCGCGCTCATGGGAAACCGTCAGCCGGTTCGCCCTGCGCTGCGGGAAACTCGAAGTCGGAGACTGCTGCACCATTGCCGCCGGAGTGCGGGCCAGAAAATGGGCTAATTCTGGCTGAAGGAAAGAGTGACACGAAGACCCCGCCTCGTCACACATTTCAGGGCCAGCTACTCCAGTAGGTCCACGAGATGCAGAAGAGACAGGACTAGTCTGCCTAGTTTGCAAGGCTCTCATCCGAGGGTATAGATGACAACAAGCAGCCCAGGGATGCGAAGGGCGATGAGGGCAACGAGGATAGGGAGAGCGAGTACAAGAGCTGGCTGCAAAAGTTCTACAACCATGAGAGGAATTACGGGCAGTACCTACCTTCAACAACTGCTGCAGAAGGAGACCAAGTACTTGGAATGGCGAATGATAGCACGGCCAGTCCCAGGAGAATTTGGATACATTCTTCCCATCTCACATACCCGCGTTGGCGAATTTGACGAGCCCTTCACCTCTACTCTTCACACGAGCCTGCAATTCCCTTAAATCAACGAGAAAAGCACTGAGAGGATCTTTGAGCTCAACGTAGATTTGATTTGCGAGCGGTTCAGGCGGAAGGGCTGGCGGGTCATCATCGAAGAGTCGCAAATTTTCAGCTACGTGAAGGAATGTTGCAATTCCCAGCAACCCGGCCAGCAAATTAATCGTCTTTTGGATAAGGCAAGACACCCTGAAGGGTATTTATTTTGGGTGGTAAGAAGTGTCGAGGGTTATCAAGCCATGCGGGTTGTCACGTCTTCCCAAGTTTTCCAGTCATCCTCCGGCAGCTCAATTGGCGGGAGGCGCATCCAGCTCTTTCACTAGATAACAGGTGCATTCTGCGGGTTTCATGATGGGCGGGATTTTTTTTCATACGCTCCTCTATCTCCTACTCATCAGATCCCCGTTGACTCCTGTCGCAACGACTCCTGAATCGTCCCAACTCGGAGATAAGATCGAGCTGTCAGGTCTCCTGAAACCAATTGGCGGAGGTCCGTCCAAAATGTGGGGGGCTTCTGGTCGGTGCGCAAGCTCACCTTGCCCGCCATTTCGTCCAACCCGGCTCGTGCCCTAGTCGGAAGCCGCACGGAAGGATCGAATCGATGGGCAGCGACGCACAGAATACCGGTTGACGTTGGGAATTTTGAAACTTCTCGTTTGGAAACTAGACAGGTTGACGTGCAAGTGGTGGCTACCCGAGTCAGAGTCGGTTACTCGGAGCCGTATTGTGCAACGGCCAACCGCAACCGTGGCACAGACGTCGTCATTTGTGCATGCGGGACGGTCGCCGCCCTGAACAAGGCCCGAGGGCTGGTGACATGGCCGCAGCAGCAGAAACACAAAATCCTTGCAGCACGAATTGCTTGCGTCGTCGTCAGTCCGTTCGACCCTGCAATCCCTCTGGCACGCGTGAGGATATGCAGCCCCCATGCCGCCGAACCGATCAGGACGGGTGCTGGCTGGCCACAGGCGCGGGAACGGCCAGAAAGGGCTGAAATGCAAGTATGATGCCAAGCCTCCTCTTCAATAGACCCATGCTGGCCGCAGCCACGCCAACCTCCCGCCAGTTCCGATGCGCGAAAATTCCCCTCCGCCCCTCCGTCTCACGGTCCCAGTCTCTAGCTCCCAGCACTTGGGCGCACGCCTCCATGCGGCCCAGTTGCTGCAGTGCGACCTTGGCTCGTCCGCCACCGGGCTCTGGGGACTTTTCTCTCGCTGTTCCGAACGTGCGATCGTTTTTATTCAAGACAAACCCCAACTTTTCGGTGCGCCCCGCACAGATTTAAGCATCTTGCATCCCGTTCCGCCGGCAGTCAACATCTGGATTTGGATTTGGATTTGGACATGACTGCAACCGCCAGGCTCTTCCAGCTGCGCTAGGAACAGACTCGGGGGATCGGCCGATACTGCCCGTTGGTGCCGGCTCCGAACCACCCAATTGCCGATCGCTAGAAGCTGGAATCGCCGCGAAACACCGACGTTAGAGCCCCAGACCATCGCAATGGAGCGACCCTCTGGAGGATCGCCAGATCCGTTGACCCAGCTTCCCCAGCAGCCGCACCCAGCGGCACAGCCCTCATTCGCTCAACGTTCCCAGCAAAACCTCCAGCAGTCTCAACCCTCACAACAGTCGCAACCCTTCCAGCAATCACCTTACCCACAGAATCAGCATGAGCCCGTGGCCTGGAGTCCCATAATAACGCCACCACCGGCTCCGCACCCAACAGCACTCTCATCGGGGCAATCTTCAGCCAATTCTTCTTTTAACTCTTCTTTCAACTCATCCTTCTCGAGGACGCCTAGGCTGGAGGATGAGCAGGGATCGCCGTCTCCAGGGTACACATCGGTCGGTCTTGGCATTTCCTCACAGCAGACTGGGCATCGCCGCCTCCTGTCTTCAGATACCCTACCTCTACATCAGGAAAGTCCGGGTCTCCCGGACACGCCCAGGACGCCGTACCAGTCGCACGATTATCTCCTCGGGAGCCCGCCGCGTGGCCGCATTGCGCATCCGTTTCAGTCAGAGTACTCTCCGTATCTCCAACAATCACCCCCAAGCCCGCCTCGCCGGCGCCCAAGATGGGACGCTTTCAGCAAGGGCTGGACCAACTCATCATGGATAATGTACGCGTTGCTCGTGATAGGCATCATCTTTGCCGTCTCGCACCACGTCTTTTACTCTCGGCTTGCCGGAACACCAGCGGACGATCAACTCAAGATGATTCGCTTCGGGACGCTGCTGGCATATTTGTGCAAGTCATCCCTGGTGTCGGCCGTCATCTTCGCATACCGACAGCAGATTTGGGCGACTGTGAAGAGGAAAAACCTTAGGCTTCGAGGAATCGATAATCTTTTCGCGGCGGTGGATGATCTGACGGCACTGGCGAGCTGGGAGCTTTTCAAGAAGGCGAGAGTCGCCTTGGCTCTGGCCATGCTTGTGTGGTTCGTCTTACTCTATCACTCTTCCTCAGCCCTGGGTGTCAAACAAGGTCGAATTTCCGGAGCATGTGCTAATATTTAGACAGGTTGTATCCACTCGTAGTGATTTTGACGCCAGCAACCCTTACCGTCGCGCCGTTGACCGAGTTGCTTGATACCCAGTGCAATGCCGTCAGGACTCTTAACTTTGATTCGGAAAAGACGAAGAACTGGCGAGAGGCCATGCGAATAAACGATTACCCCCTCGTTTCACTGTCACTTTGGAATAGTTCCTTGGAGGGCAGCGCGCGAGTCAAAGACCCATTCAACGAAACCTTTTTCGACTACTGGACTGGAACCAGCCTTCAAACCAACATGTATGCGACCCTGAGCGCATATTCAGACAAAGCGGTCAAAAGAGACAATGTCTCGATCGAGGTCTGTGGTTCCGGGTGGAACTGCAGCTACATTATCGAGTTCACGGCACCCGGCTACAAGTGCGAACAGATTGCAAAGGGGCGCAACGACAACACGGCGAAGCTGGCAGACTTGAAAGCCCCATTCAACACTAAGGACTTGCTTCCTGACGGCAAGTACGGCTACGTTGCGCACACGACCCTTGGAGACTATTCGCCTGTCCAAATTGACGCCAAGCCCGGGGGTTCACCAAAAGAAAACCTGACAACTCCATGGCCAAAGAATATCGGGGCTTTCCGAACCGAGCCTGTTCTATGGATTGGTCACTCAGATTTCGCTGATCCGAACCGCAAAATCATGCCTGCGCAAGACGACGATGAATGGGCAACAGCTTTTGTCCCAACAATTTTCCGCTGCGAGCATTATCACACGCATTACAAGGTGCAGTTCAACCACACGCTCTCTGACCAGGCCATCAAGGTTTTGAACAGGACATACTTGCGTCCTGTTGTAGACACCAGATTCGAACCAGGAGTCGACGCCAATGATGGGACGAAGGATAACGTGACCGCCACTCCAAAAGAGAATTGTATGTGTGCTCCATTCTGACGTCTTGTAGCAGCAAGACTAACATTAGTTTTACCAGACGTGATGCCCTTGGACGTTGAAAACTATCGTCTTACTGCGGCGTACCATTCTCTTGGTACCCAATTGCGCTATTTCATCAACGGCAGCATAACGTTCGAGCCGACTGCCATCGCCAACACAGAGATACTCAAAACTACACTCATCAACAAAGCAAACTACTTGGTAGTCTCAGATTTTCAGCACCGAATACAACAGTTCTACGAGAACATTGTGTTTTCTCTTTTCGGCAACCCTCAGTTCCTCGTCCTCACATGGGCGGCCAAACCAACGGAGCGTGCCGGGCGAGCGAACTCGAGCACGGCCAACGACCCTAGCCTGCTGCATCCATGCACGAAAACACGAACGATAGGTGCCTACGCCTACAATTCCCGCGATTTGTGGCTCGTGTACTCGTTTGCCGTCGTCACGGCCGTGGCGGGAGTTTTCTTTGGAGCGCTGGCACTGGTCGAAAACAACCACCACGTCCGCGACATCCGGGTTTCGAGTATTGTGGCGGCTACGAGAGCACCATGTCTACAGGAATTGCCGTGGACAAAATCACAATGGGGCGAGGTGCCTCCCGAGATCCGCGAAGTAAAGATGGGGTACGGGATGGTGGTAGATGAGCAGAAAGACGGATCACCCAACGACCCACTGCAGCAAAAGATCATGTACGGCTTTGCCCCGGTGGAGGTACTCGAGTCGAGAACGACAGGCTCAGCTTGTACAGTGAGCTCTCTGAAGAGCCCGCTTGGCGGTATGGTTGCGCGGTTCAAGGGGAGACGATAGCACGCACGCATGCACGCATTTGGCTTCTGCGGAGATACCCGTTGCATTGTTATTTTTTTGCATATGGCGATAATACTAGGGCCCTAATACTATTGTTAATTACTGCCGGATCAACTTGTCAGCGCGATTTGGGCAAGGCTTTCGTGTAAACCACGCAGATCTTATCCGTTGGCAAGGATCAGCATCCTTGAATTTCGCCCTGTTGCTTCTTTGTCCGGCTTGTCCAGCTGGCTGTGGGTGAACTCGTCAGCCGGCTGCCTCAGTCAGGAAAACTGGGGCAGGGAACTTGAGGTCTCACGGGCCGCCAATCAAGGCTATTGTGCTCCCCCCACTGATGCAGTCAGCCGGGGCCGCAGGCAGAAGGGCCGAGACTACGTCATTGGATCGAGGGATGGGTTGGGGCGACTGGACCTAATTTTAGGATATCTACTTGATGGATGATGGCCTTGGACCTAAGTTGGACCTAAGTTGGTACCTACGGTTGGTACCTACACATGTCCTCTGGCTTCCGAATTATCCATGTGTTACGTAGATCCCAGTGCCTCTCGAGTCTACAACTTTGCATAGCTGGGTAGCTGGGTCTTCTGCCATCGCTGCCATCAGGGCCTGACGTTACGGCCCGTGAGGGTATTAAGCAACTGAATAGCGCCAGGAGGGATTGCATAGAGGAGAGGGAAGAGCCTTTCCTGAGGTTCTCGAGGCACTGTTCATGGGGATACTGAGCGAGGGAAATCGGGAATCGCGTCTAGTTATGGAGCGCTTTGCCGTGTTTAGAATCTGAGCTGGGTTTTGATGGGCCACGGGAGAGTGGGTGTTGAGGAGGGTGAGTGCCTCGGGCAGTAATTCGTACCCCAGGCTTCTTCTGTTGGCCACTGGGCCATAATTGAGGCCAGTTTCAGGCAGTCACTCAGATCAGATCAGATCAATCAAGCATCCTTATCTTGCAAGGGGCAGTCGGCTGTGGCGGACGAGAACGTTATCAGTGCATTGCTTGTGGATGTGGATGTCTTTGGTGGGTGTTGATATCTGTTGGGTCGCAAGTTGGCGGTGGAAGGGGAAAAGGACCCATAAAAGTGATGTGGAAAGGATTGGGGGAAAATCGTTGATTCGCGATCAAGTGTTGTTTGGGATCTTGTTGCACCTGAAGTGATGGTTGAGATGAAAGGAAGGATTAGGTTGACTCATCAGGCAGGTTGTGGCCATTGGGTTGACAGATACAATGCATTGCAGCGCTAAGAGGAAAATCACGACTTCCTTATCACTCAAAGGGCTCCTCTCCTTTCATTACCAATCTCATACGAGCTATCTAGAAATGGGCTTTTCAGAGGACCTGAAGCTGAAGTCATGTTTCTGACAAGGAGCTGGCTTTTTCAAAGGCGCCTAAGAAGCGAAAGGAAGGTTCTTGAATCCCCAGGCGCTCCTGCCCAAAGGCCCAACTGCCACGGTTTGTTTCTTGAGAATATGCCTGGTGATTGGACGAGAGTCTTTGACTGAAAGTGGGGCTCCCTCCACTCATCTGCAGTTCCTTCAAACAGTGCAGAAGACCAAGTGGAATACAAATTAGGCAGCTTCTCGCACTATCTCATAGCTCAAACTCCCAAACGAAAATCAACACATCCGCTGTACAACTAACTCGCCTTAATAACAAACCCCACATTGCCAGTCCAACCCCCGCTAAAATGGCCTCCATCCCCGCCGTCCTCATCGCCTGCCGCCCCGACCAACCCTCCTACGGCCCGTGGTCCGCGACCTCCATCCCCCACAACCACGCCATCTTCTCCTCCACCAACCCCGTCGCCCTGCTCCCCTCCCTCCTCAGCATCCCCCTCGTCTTCTACCGCGTCGGTACTCCGCCAACCCCTCCGACCTTGACAACCAAATGGCCACCTTCCTCAACATCGACCCGCGCACCGGCTTCGCCCCGCTGGCGTGGCAGTCTGGGATCGGGACGGTGATTGTGGCGCACAAGGACAAGAAGCCGCTGCTGCCGCACCATGTGGAGGGGGTGTGGATGTATTGTGATTATGTGCTGGATGTGTTTGGGGAGGGGAGGGGCGCGCCGGCGAGGCTGTATAGCCAGGAGGCGTTTGGGAAGTGGTGGGGGAGGTATTGTGTGGAGCAGAGGGAGTTTCGGGGGGGCAAGGGGGGAGAGGGATGTAGATGATTGGAGGGCGGTGAGGAGTCCGTATGAGGTTTGAGATGGGTGGGAAGGAGTAGGATGTGCGAGATGGCGGGAGCTAGGTCTGCTAGACTCGAATGCCAGCGGCCTTGGGGGGTGAAAATGTTGCATGGAGGAGCTGCTTCACGGCTCTTGGGTTTCCCGTCCCGCCCTCTCGGCATGCACGAAGAGATTACCACGCTGTACCATGCGATACTGAGCTTGAGAATCTGTTCGCGAATCCTGGAGATTGTCGGGTGGAAGAACATGGTATTTGAAACCAGTGTTAATGATCGTGCTGACAAGATGATCCTCGTTCGGACCCTTGATGTCACAAAGAACCTGCCAGATTTCCTCAACCTCGGAAACAATGCCGTGGCGTAGAAGCAAATAATACGGTTTTCGGGACCCAGATTTTGGATGTTTTGGGGTGTTATCGATGGATCCTTCGATGAATGGCACCGGAACTTGTGGTGGGAGCGCAACAAACGTGAGTTGCTCCTCGGCGTCGCGGGGGTCGATTTCGTCGAAAGAGGCGTCGTCGTCGTCGGAGACGTCGCGGGGGAAACCGCCGGGGACTGTAGTGGATGCGGCAGTCCAGAGATGCGCTGGGGCCTGGGCCTGTGTCGCGGATCAGGGTATGGTTCTTCCCGATCTGTCGTTGCTTCCAGGAAGGGTCTACACAATCTTGTTCGCCGCTTGACGCTGGACTACAGAGCCGTCGCCGAAAAGGGGCCCCAGAGACAAGTGAATGGGTTGGCCACGGTGGTCGAGGGCGGGAGTAGTGAGGCGGACGGTGCTGACACCAAACTTGAACCCGAGGCATCTGACAATGTCCGCCATTTAACCGAGGTGTTGGACGGCATCGAGTATACCACCGGCTTCGGTAGAAAGTACTCTCTGTTGGGAGTCATTGGCAAAGGTTATTTTGCCAAAGTTAGCCTATGTGTGGCCACCGGCACCGGTGTGCGATACGCCGTGAAAGTGTACCAGCTCAAGGACGTTGACAAAACCCTGGGCGAAATGTTGCCGAATGGGATCAATGCCCTGAGGAAGCTTCGACATGAGAACATAACGCGACTAGTGGATGTTTGCGTCAATGACAACATGGATCAGCTAGCTTTAGTGATGGAGCTAGCTCCCGAAGGAGAACTCTTCAATTATATCGTCGCGAAAGGATTCATTCCCGAACAAGAGACAAGGATAATGTTCAACCAACTCTTTTCAGCGTTGGCATTCATTGTACCGAACACTTTCACCTGCTTCCCTCTATCACTTGCTAATTACTCAACCAAATGCGACATAGCACGACCAAGGGTTTATACATCGCGACATTAATCCCGAGAACATCGTGTCAATGGATATGAACCTGCTGTCTATCAAAATTGTCGACTTTGATTTAGCAGTTTGCCTAGCAAGCACCCGCTCAAATGGAACCGCAGGCTTCGCAAACGATCTTTGCGGCACGCCAAGCTGTAAGTTTTTCCGCGCCAGGCACGACAGTGCAAGCCAGCAGACAGGACATAAGCTAGCACCATCAGATGTTGCCCCTGAAGTGTTACATGACAACGGATCTCGCTAGTACAGTTACCCGATCGATGTGTGGTCCACTGGGGTGGTGCTTTATATCTGTTTGTCTGGGTTTCCGCCGTTCTCTGATGAGCTATTTACCCGGGAGAATCCGTACACACTTAGCCAGCAGATCAGAAAGAGAGTTTTCGACTACCCTGCTCCATATTGGGAGAAGATTGCAGACTCAGCGTTGGATCTTATAGATTCAATGCTCGTTTTTAACCTGGAGAAGAGGTTTACTGTCAAACAGTGCATGGAGCACTCGTGGACGAAGAGCAGAGTATGACGCGGTTCTCGGGCTCTTCAAAGGAAGGCTTCGCAGTTCCAAACCATCTTGTTTCTTCCCTTTTAGCTACCTAGGTAACCGCAGACTGACCAGATCACTTGTCTTCCGCGTGTCTCCGGGCTCCCAGCATCAGCAACAACCGAGAGGCCTTCCGCAGGGATCAGTTTTGGCTCCCAACTCTTAAGTGCCAGATGCTAGTCATCTTTCAATTTAAAAAGCCAGGGCAAGATACGTTAGAAGCTACCTACGGCATGGCTTGCTTCCAGGCTGGCTGCATGTTTCTAGTTGCCTCAATATGTATCATAAATCTGGCGACGAGAGCATCTTGTCTTGATACCTACGGTACTAATTCTAATACTGAGGTGCCTAAGTAATTAGACAACAATCTGCCTGCCGTGTCTAAATGCCTAGGCATGTTTATCGTGCTTGACTCAGCTCGTCCCAGCCATGTTACAACTCAACTCTCTCCTAGGCTCTCTCACTTGCAAATTCCTCTTATTCTCGAATTTCTCCCGCTCTGCGTGGAAGTCTCCCCAGGCTTTCATTTCCTCTTTAAGCTTGTCGGCAAGCTCAAGGGTCTCTCTGCAAGTCTCTATGATTTGCTTGACATCTTGATTCAGACCCGAGTCCATCGTGGTGGTGGATAGCAGATACTGCTGCCTATGAAGGTTAGCAGTCCCGAGTCTGCAAAATGAAGCGGCTTGTTAGCACACTGCGACGGATAAGTGTGGTGACGGAGTATTCGACTTCAACCCACCGGGGAGAATGCGTCGGTTCAACTTGAATTCCTGCACGGTGGCGGTCTTCACCTTGCCTGGGCGTTATGTCAGTACTGGAGTCGCAAACTTCCAAGCCGCGTCACTCAACCAACAGCTTGTCACTGTCCAGGAACTGGATCGGCACGTACTTGAGGTGGTATGTAGATGAGAAGCGAATGAGTGGCCATCGTGGGCTGGTTGTTTATCTTGGAAGAAGAAGTTGAGACAGTGAAGATCTACGAATGATTTTTAATTGAGGGAAAAAACTTGAAGAGCTTGGTGGTTTACCCTGTCACCTGGTGAGTGTGAATCCTCGGGTGGGGTTAGTGCTAACTTGGAGTTCAGATGGAATTAAAGGGACCGGAGGCTCTTATGTGGTTTGACTTCTCCAGCTTCCTTGAGGCCTCTTTCCACACTTTGACGAAGTGGGACGGGAGAAGCCACAATGGCAAGCCAGCGGGAGGCCAACGGACGGGATGTAGCTAATGAAACCCTACGGCCGCGGGCCAAAGAATTGGACGTGCAGGATCTCTAGGTAAATACCTACTGAACTGTTATATATCCTAATACCTCATGACAGCCGTTTGAAACCCGGCACCCGGCGTATCATCACCTTCTGATTCTCCAAATCCTGGCAACTGGACTAGTCTTGATATTGTCCCTCCATCCTTTTAAAGTGGTAGGGAGAGCCTTGTAGTTCTGATCATACCAAGGGATACACCTACCAAGTCGTCGATGCGCATCCCGCTACTGGCGATGTTGTTGAGTGTTCTGGCTTGCTCGTCAATCTAGGCTTGCTGGGTGTCTAAACGGCTCTGCACAATTCCTATATTCTCCATATGGGGATTAATATGGTAGTTCTCTCAAAATTGGCCTCAAGCAAACGACTTTCCATTGAGTGAGGTGATGTGAATTCCCGCCCAAGTCTGTCCAACCCCTTTTATAGAACCTAGCCATTCAGCATCGACTTAAGAAGCTCCCTTGCAATTGACCAAATGGCGTTTCCGTCCTTGCCAGCTGAATCTCAACACCGAGCGGCGCGGCGACAAACCCGACGCCCGATGGCCTCCCAGTACTGGACCATAATGGCTGCGAAGCGGCCCCGGGCTCTGTTTTGCCTAGATAGGTAGGTTATCTTGGTTGATACTGGTTTGTGAGCCGTTGGCGACGAGAGCTAGGTATAACAGGATAAGCCGTTGAAGCTGTGTCTGCTCCTCTCGGTGTTGCTTTGTGGTGTCAGCGACCTCTTGAACGCAGGTTCCCCTCTGAGGTATGTGTTACCCCAGTGGATGTCGTTGATTATGTGAAGGAGTCCCGGCCTCAAATATGGTTGCTTCTCTCGGTCTGCTAGAGATCTCGAAATTCTCGAGTCCACTCCTTGTCGACGTGGTTGGATGTCTTCGACTCAATGTATATAGCTGTCAGTTGTCTCAGTACCTGCTCACCAGTATCAACGTTTTGGTCTGGTATCGGAATCGCCGGCCGGCTTGGTCATCTTCGTCTATACCTCTTTGCAACAAGACAAGGCTCAAAATAAAGAGTATCACGCAAGCAACTCAGGCAAGAACAGTTATTAATCTTCTCCTCCAGCTGCCCAAATTGCCCCCAAAGTACCTAGTTTTATGGTGCTGTCAGTGGTGTAAATATGTATCTAACTCCCTGCCATAAGTTCCTCCCCATACACTCCCTAGCGGCGGAAGCCAAAGCGTCTGACGGCTCGGAATCTACGCCGAGCCTCACGAGTATCCTGTTCAATATCTGCCTCCTTCCGAGCTAGCTCGGCGCTCTTCTCGCGAAGCTCTCCCCACTCGCTCATTTGTTGCTTGATATTTGCAGCCTCCTCTAGGACCTCCTTGGTTGTCGAGATGACATTCAAGGAGTCATGATCCAAGTCGGTATAGCCGATGTTGGTCTGTGTTGATGCATCGGGAATTTTCGTGGGCGTGTGGTGTTTCTGGCGGACGGAAAGATGGTTAGCTGGGTGCTTGCCCGCCTTGAGTAGGATCAATTGGAAGTTGGCAAAAGTGCCAGTGCTGACATGAATGGGGATGTCTGCGAGCTGTTTGGGTGGGTACTTACATTATTGTGGGGGATGTGTTTATACTAACCGGAAGCGTGTTGAAATCTTGCTCTGCTTTTGAGCGTGGTGTTAGCGCTGGGTTGTGTCTCGATTGCGACCTCGCGAGCCTAACCGCCATCCAGAAAGTTGCCCATCAACACGTACCTGGCAAATGGATATCGGCCTATCTTGAGTCTCACGTTTCAAAGAGAAGAACAAGAACGGGGCTGTTAATAGGTATTCTATACTCATAATGTAAGAACACTGATTCATTCCCCTAGTTATTTATCCCATCCATCTCCTTGATGGCTTCCCTCACGGCCTCTCGCATGCTGCGGTATTGCTCATCCGAGAGAATATTCAGATTTACATGCAGGTACAAAAACAGCTTCAAGTTCCCCATGGCCAATAACACCAGCCGGAAGCCATCTGCACCGGCCGTAAGCTGGGCATTGAGGTGGAATGATACGACCGGGTAAGGACGACAGGGTCACATCATTGGTGATTCAGCAAGGGCACGCGCGCCTATTTATCCTAAATGGTAGGCTCTCATTCGGCTTGTTTTCGCTCTTCGGCAGCAACAAACGCGGAGGGATGCGAAGCCTTACTCAGCGACCCCTATGTTTGTGTTCCCGGCTGACTCAACCACAAACTCCGAGTCAGTAACACACGCATGGCACCTATAAAACGGGATTGCTATGAGTCCTCTCCTGTGTATTGACGTCATCTGTAAGAGCTCTATTCTAGCTAGCGGGTGATGCCGAAGATGCAGTCTTCGGGAAGGGGACGACGCGTTGCCAGCGGCTCGCCTCAAATGAGAGCTAATATGGACTGAATCACCCCGTAGATACCTAGCAATACTACTAATCGGCGTAAAGTACAACCACGCGCATAGGTATATAGCCGTGGAGACTTTCTTCTAGCTGTGAAGGTTCTCAACTCTCACGACGACACCTCAACGCCAACATCAACACTAACTCAACCACCAACATTACCAAAATGAAGACCCCCCTCAGCACCGCAGCCACCCTCCTCCTCGCCCTCCTCCTCCCCTCCACAGCCCATCCCACCTCACCCGCCTCACCCCCTCCCCTCAAAAAATGTACAGACTACACTATCCCCCTGACCATAACGTCCAACAACCTCGTCTTCGGCTTCCCCAAATTCCAAAACAACTTCGACGTCGCCGACTTCGTCGACACCCTCACCAGTCGAAACACCACCACCGCCGACAGCACCGTCGCCCCTACGCGAGAAAACGTCACGGCCACTTACACCATCTCAGGTACATTCTGCACGCCAGCTGGAGGCCCGGTAAGGGGGAAGAAGACGGTGTTGCTTGCAACACACGGGTTGGGTTTTGATCGGTCGTATGTGTCCTACCTACCGTACCCGAGTCTGACAATAGGAGTATAGAAATGGTCAGCTGATTGATACACTGGCAGATACTGGGACCCCCTAACCCTCAACAAGACAACCTACAGCTTCGTCGACTTTGCCGTCGCCCACGGCTACTCCATCTTCTACTACGACCGCCTCGGCGTGGGGAAATCCACCCCCGTGTCAGGCTATATCGCCCAGCTGGCAAACCAGGTAGCCATCGTGACCGAGCTGGCGAAGCTCGTCAAGGCAGGAGAGTATGTGGGCGGTTTGGGGAAGCCGGATGCGGTGGTTCTTGTGGGGCATAGCTTTGGGAGTGTGATATCGCTGAATGCCGTGGCGGAGAGACCGGAGTTGGTGGATGGGGTTGTGCTCACGGGGTTTAGTTTGAATTCGACGTATCTGAATCACAATGGGTTTGTGGAGGGGATTGCGTTGAGGGTGGCGAGTGGGCAGCAGCCGGAGAGGTGGGGGAAGTTGGATACTGTGAGTTGTTGTCTGTTTGGGGTGTTAGGGGGAGGTGTGCTGACTGGGGTTAGGGGTATCTCACGCCGACAGATCTCTATGCCAATGTGCAAACGTGGGTTCCCCTGGGGTCTCTTCTTCCTGAACGCAGAGATGCTGACTGGACCTAGGTTCTTCAAAGCCCCTGATTACGCACACGAAGTCGCCGAGTACGCCGACGCCACCAAGACCCCCTTCGCCGCCACCGAGCTCGTTGACGACAAGAACGTCGTTGCGCCGCCGTATGCTTTCAAGGGAGCCGCCATGGTATTTCCCCCTTTTTTTTCTCCTCCCTCCTACCCAACTCCACTAACACCGCCAGATCCTCACTGGAAAATACGACTTCATCTTCTGCACATCCGAGTAAGTGCCTCTCCCCTTTATCTACCCCCTCCTAACTATACCCCATGTCCTAACATGCAGTTCTCACTAGCTGTGACGGCGCGCTCGAAACCCCCGGAAGGCAAGACTTCGCGCACGCCAGCGCCTTCAAGGCCGTCAGCTACCCCGGTGCCGGCCACGGACTGAATCTGCACCTCAATGCGGCGGGGTCGTTCAAGGAGATTACAGACTTTCTGGGGGCGAATGGGTTGTGAAGCAAGAGTGGGCTCTGAGCGTTGAAGTCTGAGGCTTGAGAGGAACGGTATTTGTGTTTGTTTAGCTGGTGATGGTGACGAGTGTACCTAGAAAGATAGGGTAGTGGTGAGGATGTGTCATACTATGTGAGTAATGTGAGTGAATATGAGAAAGGAGGCGTGATATTTGGAGTAAAAAGCAAACAGCGTTAGAAAGACTTGATGTAGTGTTGAAATCCCATGGCACAGCGAGCAGCATGCTTCTGCTTGACATGTCGTGACGCAACCAGCAACCAACATGTGACTAATGAAACAACTACCGAGCAGCCGCCATGAATGAGCGAATGAGGCTCTGTCATCCCGCCATGCAATACTACCAAAAATAGCCATCTGGGTGTCCGATCGGCCCCATGTTCCGCGTTCCGATCATATCGCAGCGGATCTTCCCGAGCTCCTGACTCCTTCAACCCATCGATCTCGTCCGAACATCCCTGCCAATCCGATCTGGAAAGTGTCATGCGGCCACCTTACGACAGGTCGGAGAGTTTCAGAGTCTCGGGTTGACAGGGTACGTTGATGGGTTGGTTGAGCTGCGGGTGACGACACGTCTCTCCGGGGCGCTTGCATGCCGGTTTGTTGGCCGGTGAATACGTGGGTTTGTTTGACAAGACGCGAGAAAGTCATGGGAGCTGTAAAATATGGTGAATACAGGTGGTGGAGGAATCGCTTCGCTAGAAGCATAGGTATAAAATACTAAGGTACCGATGTTGCCGTCCCTAAACCCCAGCGCTTGATCCAGTATTTACAAAGCCAAGACAACCCAAAAAGCCCGACTGCATAGACAACCTGACCAAAAATCGCTTAAAAGCTGCTGATCTGGGCTGCCGTGTACCCGAGCTCGCCCAGCACGCCGGGGGCCTTCTTGGTGCCCTTGAGGGCGGCTTCCATTGGTGGCGGGCCGCAAACGAGCACCTGCGTTCCCTTGTTCTTCTCCGAGCTGGGGCTCAGGCCAACCTTCTCAAGAATCTGCTTGGTGACAAAGCCCTTCTGATGCGGAGATCCGGCGTCCGGGGTGGCGACGACGTACGTGACGTTGATGCGGCCGGGGTACTGCTTCTCGAGCGCCTTGAGCTCGTCGCCCAGGAAAAGGTCCGAGTCCGTGTTGACGCCCCACACGAGGCTGATGCGGGTCTGGTCTGCGGGGTTCTTGAGGATTCCGCGCGCGAGCTGGTACATGGGCGTAATGCCCGCGCCGCCCGCAATCAGCGCGACGTGCGGGTGCTTGTTCGCCGTCCACTTCACTTCCGGAATGGGGCCCAGGAAAGTGAGCTTGTCGCCTGGCTGCAGCGAGTGGATGTGCGTGCTCTGCTTGCCCCCCGGGTAGTGCTTGACCATCAGCTCGACAAATCCCTTCTCGTCTGTGGCAGGTGTCAGCACGTGATTTGGCAGCTGCAGCTCCAGATTCAGCTGGTCCGTGTCCCCGCGGTGGCGCAGGGGCGCAGTCCGCAATCTGCAGTCCAGTCCTCACTCACCGAAATCATTGGTAGGGGTGTATGGCCGGAGCACCGGCTTCCAGCCACCGCCAGGGAACGAAATGGTCAGCAGCGCCGAGCAGAGCGTGAGGCCGCTGGGCTGGCTGGCATCGGGCAGCTCGAACCGGAGCTTCTTGGTGTTGCTGTTGATGAGCTCGGTGCTGTGCAGCTTCAGACTGTGGATGCCGAACTTGGAGAACAGCGGTCGCCCCATCGGCGGCGGGGAGCTCGCCTTGTAGTACACAAACGCGCCGAGGCCGACGACGGCGGTGGCGATAGCGACTTGGGTGCTCATGATGGCGCTGAGTCTGGAGGCGTAGATTGGCCTAAAAGCGGTTCTTGCTTGGGACATGGCGGGCGAGCGCACGATGCGGCCGGGCGGTCAGTTAAATAAGTAACGAAATGCAAGCAGGCCAGCGCCGGAGTACCGAAAACACAGACGCGCCAACCTAACGCTGCAGGGTGAGGCTGTCCGGTTAAAAAAACGTTTGTGTGCTTTCGGAGTCGGCCTTTGGGGAAGTCCAACAGCCCGCGCGAAAATGGGCGCCGTCTCATTCCGCTTCTCCCGCCCAGCTGGAACCAGGGGTTGGACGACAGCGACGCGACCAGTTCGGTCCCGCCAGGTCCCGACCTGCCCGACCACAGCCGCATCCTTCAGCCCCTGCGCTCCACAAACATCATCGCCGCCGAGATCGCGGAGCAGACGAGCGCCGTCGCCGATGTTTGACGTCGCGCTCTTTGCAACCGTGTTTCATGATTGGCATCAACTCGCTGCATCAAGTTGGGTGGGGCGCTGGGCGGACGCTCAACGGTAACCTGCCGCCAAAGATAGACAAAGTGGATGTATGCGGTGGAATTCTTGCGACGAATCCTGCCGAGCGATATTCGTGTCGCAAACACCTCTAACGACCGGTATGGGGCATATTCCTCCCGATCATTCCATTTCAACATCATTGTCGTAACTGCTGTTGATTTTCGTCGACTCGTTTCTTCCACTTCCATGTCGCCTTTCAATTTCAGGTGCTGGGCGCCCAGAACGTTGCCCTGCCAAGCGCCAAACGACCAGTGCTGACCGGACGTTCTTGGCGGGGCTGATCCTTGTGGGCCCGATCAGCAGCGCCTGCTTTCTGGATCCTGGCCGGCAGGTTCCGCGGCTCCACATCAACGACTTCAACGGCGATGCATGGTCGGCCATCGCATCGCCATGTCCAATTGCGTGGCGTTGTGCTTTGCGGTTTTGGTTGACTGGCCATCCAAAGATCTTTGCAACGGCTACTATTCCAGAGAGCATTCCCGCGCTGTCGCCCTTTGCGACACCTTGGCGCTCGACATGTCGAACGTCTTGCTTCTTCCTCGAAACATGTTGAAGCGCTAGCACGATTCAAGCCCCCCCGAGCCAGCTGTTGAAGTTCGATGGCGAAACTTTGCTCATGTTCCCAGGCACCGTGGCGATGCCGTCATTCATCCCGTCTCTCAGGCCGGGGTATATCTTTCCCTGGGTTTCCATCCCCAGTTTTATTTTGCTGTTATTCCGCCAGCAGACAGTTTTGCGACGGCGGCCGATGATCAGCTTTTTCCATCTTCCCCTTCCTACACTTTTATTTCTTGGATATCTGAATGCGCTGGGCGATGTTTGAGCCCAATGGCAGTTTTGTCAAGAACCCTACGATCGCGGATTTTGGCGGTAAGAGGTCCGGTGGCGGCGAGGGCTCATCGGCGGATGCTTCGGGTGTTTCTCACAATGAAGTGGCTGCGGCTATTAGCAACGATGCGGGGGGGCGAGAAAAGACATGCCCAAGTCGAATGGACGGCAAAGTCGAGCTGAAAGAGGAGGACGCCTGGGAGGAGCTCGGTTTCTGCTATCCAACGTGGAAGAAATGGACGATCCTTACCGTCATTTTCCTCGTGCAGACGTCGATGAACTTCAACACATCGCTATATTCGAACGGCCTCGGCGGGATATCCAGGGAATTCGGAGTTAGCGAGCAGGCTGCTCGCGCGGGGGCGGCCATTTTCTTGATCACCTACGCCTTTGGCTGCGAGCTGTGGGCTCCATGGTCCGAGGAGTTCGGAAGGAAACCGATCTTGCAGCTGTCTCTGCTGTTGGTCAACATATGGTGTCTTCCCGTTGCGCTGGCGCCAAGCTTCGCCACACTTTTGGTTGGCCGCGCCCTCGGTGGTCTGTCGTCGGCAGGCGGGAGTGTCACCCTGGGGATGATCGCCGATATCTTCGAACCCGACGAGCAGCAGTATGCTGTGGCTTATATCGTATTCTCGTCTGTTGGTGGATCGATCCTCGGCCCGATCATTGGCGGGTTTGTCGAGGAGTACCTCGACTGGAGATGGACGATCTGGATTCAGCTCATCTTCGGCGGATTTGTCCAGATCCTCCATCTGATTTGTGTCCCCGAGACCCGAACCACGATTTTGCTGGACCGCATTGCGAAGAGCCGCCGCAAGTCTGGCCATTCGCCAAACATATACGGTCCAAACGAGATCGAGCCGTTCTTCAAGCGCTTCACCGTGAAGGAGTTGATCTGGACATGGGTTCGGCCGTTTCGAATGTTCCTGACGGAGCCGATTGTACTGACCCTCTCGCTGCTTTCGGGATTCTCCGATGCCTTGATCTTTATGCAGATTCAGTCCTTTGCCTTGGTCTACAGGCAGTGGGGGTTCTCGACTGTTCAGATTGGATTGGCGTTCATCCCCATCGGAGTTGGGTACATCATTGCCTGGCTCTCGTTTATCCCAGCGATCCGAAGGAACAAGAAGGAGCGGTTGAGGAAGCCTGGCGATGAGCACGCCCAATACGAATCACGGCTTTGGTGGTTGCTCTACACCGCACCATGCCTGCCAATCGGCTTGATAATATTCGCTTGGACATCCAGTGGCCCTCCAACCCACTGGATTGGGACAATGGTGGGATCGGCGATTATTGGTATTGCGAATTATTCCATCTACATGGCTACTATCGATGTAAGTCCTCTTATTCGCATCCCCGACACACATCACGATGCTTACTGTGATTATAGTACATGATTTGTGCCTACGGGCCCTACGCTGCGTCAGCCACCGGCGGCAACGGCTGGTCCCGAGACTTCCTCGCCGGTGTGCTGACGGTGCCAGCCACGCCGTTCTACAACAACATCGGCGGCAAGCACCACCTGGAGATTGCCAGCACGATTCTGTTCTGCATTTCCCTCATTCTTGTGGTGGCAGTCTATGCAATGTATTACTATGGGCCTGCACTCCGGAAGCGCTCGCCGTTCGCTGAGAGCTTGGCATCGGCGGTAACTAGCGAGGACCCTCGTGGACAGCCTCGGTGGCGGGTATCGAGGCTACCCACTGAGGAGATTGGGTTTGAGGGTTTCCAGCATAGGCATGCCGAGCATGCTCATGGCTTTGGGGAGGGGACTGAGGAGGCGTCTAGGTAGCGTTCGAACGGAGCGGAAAGCAAGTTGAAGAATTTGTTAGCGTTTGGGATTCACGACTTCATGTTTGTACATTTAATGGGTTGCGACTAAAATTTGTAATGTTGAATTAACCTTTTTAATCCTAATTTTTTGGTGGCTTCTTTGAGTTCCAGGGGAAAGGCAGAGTAAAAAAAAAGGGGGGCGGATAAACTCCCGAGGCTCGAATCCACAGGGAGCGCAGCTTGTGCCGAAAGGATCGAGAAGCTCAAAGGAAAGTAAAGTATGGTGACTCAGAAGCATATGCTTAACCCAATGCAAGGCCAACGGCAAAGCTCAACAGCGATACTGGAATTGATCTCGTCCAGCGTATGCTGCTGGCTGTTCGCCAAGTAAACAGTGCGATCAGGGATAAGTTTCCTGGCCTTATCTTATCGCCCAGGGTGAGACTGAAGGCGGCAGGCGGTGAGAAGAATGTGCGCCAAGCTTGCAGCTTGTCCAATGATTCTGCCCCACTCTCGATTCTGCTCGCGGGGTCTCTGGCTTTTTTTTTCGTTGCTGCCGAGCAGCGATCCAAGCAGTGATCCGACCCAATTCCCGGCCACCACCACATACGTCCGCAAAAATGGCCGACGATGGCATGCTCCTCAATTTCGAGATCGGCGATGCGCCTATACAGAGCCAGGTCAAGTTCAAGGGCGGACGCTGGAGGGACCGAGTCCGCGCGCAAAACAGCGTCAAGAAGCCGCAGCCAACCGACGACGATGCCGCCGACCGATCGGTAAAACGACCGCGCACCGAAGATGGCGGCGCCGCCGAGAGGCACTACAAGATGGCAAAAACCGGCGCCCCCATCGAGAACAGAGCGCCCAGCCATGCCATGAAGACAGGCCTAATTTCGTCCAGCATTTTCACCTCCAACCCGACCGCCGTCACAGATTTCGCCGAGCAAGTCGAAGAAGCCGAGCCCGCCGTCCCTTCCAATGCTCCTCTCACCGCCGAAGCCGAAAACTTCCTTGCCCTCGGGCTCTCGCGCCGCGTTGCGAACCACTTGGCCACCAAGCTGGAAATGAAGGCGCCGACGGCGATCCAGAAAAATACCATACCGCTGCTGATCAAGGAGGACAGCGATGCGTTCCTCCAGGCTGAGACGGGTTCGGGAAAGACGTTGGCATACTTGCTTCCAATTGTCCACCGGATCATGGCGCTGAGCGTGAACGAGGACGGGACGCCCAAGGAAACGAAGGTGCACCGAAACTCTGGGCTTTTCGCCATCATCCTTGCGCCGACGCGAGAACTATGCAAGCAGATATCTATTGTGCTTGAGAAGGTCCTACGGGGCGTCCCTTGGCTTGTCTGCACCACTGTTATGGGAGGCGAGAGCAAGAAGTCTGAGAAGGCGCGCATCAGGAAGGGCGCCAACATCCTGATCGCAACACCAGGTCGTCTGACCGATCATCTGGACAACACCCAGGTTCTGGATGTGGGGACAGTGCGATGGTTGGTGCTGGATGAAGGTGATCGCATGATGGAGATGGGCTTCGAAGAGGATATCAAGATGGTTGTGGGCAAGATTCGGCAGGACAAGCTGCTGAAGCAGAACAAGGAGGGCGTGGTGCTAGACGGAATTCTTCCCTCGAGGAGGGTAACGATCCTCTGTTCCGCCACCATGAAAATGAACGTCCAGAAGCTGGGAGAAATCAGTTTAGAGGATGCGATCCACATCACCGCCTCCAAAGCAGACATGGAGAAGGACGGGGAGACTGGCGCAGTCGAGTCCCATTTCAGCGCGCCGGCGCAGTTGAAGCAGTCCTGTGTCATCGTGCCCGCCAAGCTGCGGTTGGTCACGTTGATCTCGCTGTTGAGATCGGTCTTCCTCAGAAGAGGCGCGGTTACGAAGGCTATTGTTTTCATCTCGTGCGCCGACTCGGTCGACTTCCACTTCGAGCTGCTCAAATCTACAGCGCCTCCCGTAAAAGCGACTCCGGGGAACCCCGATACCCCCGCGGCCCCAGCCACGAAGCCAAATCCACACACAGCGTCGACGGTTGCCCCAGCGTCGTACCTCACCTCTACAGCAACGCCTGTAGTGATGCTCCATAAGCTTCACGGCTCATTACCACAGTCAGTTCGAACTGCGACATTGAAGTCATTCAGCGAGTCCAAGGAGCCGGCAGTCCTCATCACAACAGATATCTCTTCTCGTGGTCTCGATCTTCCAGCTGTAGACATCGTGGTGGAGTATGACCCCGCCTTCGCAGTGTCGGACCATGTCCATCGGATTGGTCGTACTGCGCGTGCTGGCCGACCTGGAAGAGCAGTGCTCTTCCTCCTCCCTGGTTGCGAGGAAGGGTACAAGTCTCTGCTGGGCTCCCCTACTCCTATTACCCAGCCTTTCGAATCAGTTCTCCAAAAGGGCCTTGCGACCCCTGTTGATCTTCCACCACCTCAGCCGAAGATGGAATCTGAGAAGCAAACATGGACATCCCGCGCCGAGGCCCTGCAGCTGCACTTCGAGCAGCGGCTGTTGGCGACGCCGGATGGGGAAAAGACTGATAGCGCTAAAGCCAAGGGCGGCAAGAAGGTGGCTGTAAAGCCCAAGGACGATCCATTACTGGACGCAGGCCGACAGGCATTCCGCTCACACATCCGCGCATATGCGACGCATGTTCGCGAAGAACGTGGCTACTTCGACATAACTCAATTACATCTTGGACACATGGCCAAGAGTTACGGTTTGCGCGAGCCTCCTGGAGGTATTGGTGGTGGCGTGTCGAGGCGGACGCACAGGCCGACAGAGAAGAACAGCAGGAACAGCAGCGGTGGTGGCCCGATCACGGTCAACCCCGGCAAGGTCTGGGATGCGGAGGATGGTGTCGGTGCTGTGGATGACGGCGCCGCGCGGAGGATGAAGGATAAGATGAAGGCTCTAATGAACGCCTCCAGCGAGTTCAATCTCGGCTGAGTGGATCTGGAGTTGGGCTTCTAAGGAGTTTTGAAGAGTTGCATGTCGTATCTGAGATATACCCCGAGTGGAAATTGGCTATATTTTTCTCGACTTTTACCCTAACATTGATATTATCCTGTGCTTCGCTCTCTCAGTCGGGGGGTGTCGATCGGTCCCTTCTACCTACACGGGCCTGTCCACCAATCTGCACCCGAATGCTCGCCCGAGTGCTAACGCATCGCCAACCGCCTGTCCGATGCTACTTCAGTTTTAGGTTGACCAGAACGCAATATTGGTTCTCAAGATTCGTCACAAATTATCTCACTTCCAAACCTTCTACCAAGGGCGTCAATCTTCGGTGTCGTACGAAGGCTTGGGTCAAAAGAATGGGACCCTCTTCTCCATGCAAAAACACGTTATCGGAATCCTTACACAGCTCTGTGCCGAAACAGCAAGGCCTAGGCTTACCACATTACAGGCCTTGACTGCATTGGGAAAAGCATTTCCAGAATGTAGAAAAGCCTTCCAGCGTCCCAGGATGCGTATTCAGAAACTGGTACGTCTTTTCAGAATGGGAGATGGCCTGCCATAACTAAAACCATGGGCGGTCTTGACACTAAGAAAGGCGTATTTCGCACTGGCTGAGGGAACCCTTTCTTTTGACCCAAGCCTTCATACAGCTCCCATCTTCCCAACAGATCCATGTTGTAGTTGGTCTATGTCCGCTGTCGCCGCTTTTTACCGTCTCGGAACACAGCTCAAGTTTACTGGTTTAAGAGGCAACAAACACAAGATAGTTTACGTCTGGAAGGCTACCAGGTTCCACCATTACTTTATTCTTTTCTTTTCCTAAATCTTGCGAGCTTCCTCGAAAGCATCGAAACATAGTTTCCGTCCTCCTCTCTTTATAAACTCACCTTGATCGACTTTCCTCTCGTTCTTCTTCTCTTCTTCACATCACACCGCGAACATTTTCGACACTTCTCTCTCAGAATTTCCGGCCTCAACTTCGATATCATCATGCTGGACCCTCGTTTCATGCCGACACAGGCCCAGGCCCCGGCGCATCTCTGGACCGACGCATCCACCACAGCCCCCGGCGGTTTCCCCCGCGACGTCTCCGACGACGACGACGACGACGACGACGACGCCTCCTTCGACGAAATCGACCCCCGCGACGCCGAGGA
>Ga0247760_1001073_pt1 | contig 27382 bp, 25 predicted proteins | sample UWRJL171409R4_FD_179936 | JGI IMG/M metagenome (GOLD analysis project Ga0247760, IMG submission 179936) | Plant litter microbial communities from Arlington Agricultural Research Station in Wisconsin, United States - UWRJ-L171-409R-4 | ecosystem: Environmental > Terrestrial > Plant litter >... | reverse complement strand
GGGGACGTTTAGGGTCTTTGAGGGGGTGGATGAGGCGGCGGAGGGCGGCGAGAGGGTGCAGATTGTGACGGCTAGTCCCACGTATGTGGATATGTTGACGGCGAGTACGGTCAAAGTGGGCGGGGAGCATGGGATTTGGCATTAGGGGGGCAGAATTGAGGGGGGGTGGGGAGTTGGTTGTAGTTGCGGTGTCTAGAGGAGGGGAGTTGCAAGAGACGCATTCTGTCCCGTTTTGATATGTTACTGTATTCGATGTTGGTCCCGCACTGTGATGGACGCAGCCCCTGAGTGAGAACAAGGCAGCTCCGTGTATCACATGTCCAAACTTGGAGAGTTACAAGTACTTTTGGCACCAAACAACTTCATCTTCCCTGTCAAGTCCCGAACCGGCCCGAGCCTTCACTCCCTCCACCCCTTGCCGAAACCTCAGCACCAAAAGGCCCCCCCTCCGCGCCGCCACCAATCCCAGTTTCCCCTCCGTCCAAGCTCAAAAACTATTGCCCTCCCACCATGACAGCGACGCCCCAGGCACCCCTAAGTCAGGACCAGACAATCAACTCACCTCACTCAGGCTGACTGCCACAATTCCGACTCGTATCCGTGACAACAAAATCTGCCATAGTGACAACCACCTCCTTCGAAGACAGAAAGCAGAACGCGGGCGGCCGAACCCTTTGGCACCACACATACCAGAACATATGGAAGTGGCCGCACTCGTAGTAGATAGCGTACTCCACGCACACACAGGCGCCGCAACGATTGCATGGTGAGTAGACTTCGTTCAGATGAACCCGGTGGGGGATCTCGCTTCTGGTGATTCTGGCTGGGGTTTGGTTTCCTGCTTGGGTTGTTCTGGTGGTGTTGTTTTGGGAGGGCATATATTATAATTAAGCCAGCCACACACACTATAACAACCTGGTTATCTGAGACGAATCTGGGCAGACGAAATTTCCTTTTCGTTCGCAATCCTGAGCCGGGGTGAGCTGGGGTGAGCTGTGGCTGATTTGTCCTGAGCTCTCCCTAATTCTTCCCTGAGCTGGGATGATCCCGTACACCGCCGCCGCACAGCCTCAGAGGCCGCTTTTCAGTCCCCCCGGCTAAACTTTCCTATCGATAGAAAGCAGACGACGTGTAATCTGTAAGGATAGCTCCCAGGTAACAGTTCCAATTACGACATACACGCGTACTAGGTGTGTGTATGACTTGGCTTAGAAGCCTCATTGTTAAAGCTAAGCATACCTATATTTATTGAAAACTTAAAACAAACTAAAAGGATATAATTACATTAGTTTAAATCTATAACATCACTATATTATACTATAGAAGGATATAGTATAGATAGAGTCACTAATAATAATAGTAATATTACCTATTTATGCTTTTATCTAGTTAATAAGTTATTCTCTATAATACTATTAGAGATATATAACCTGTCTTTAAATTTTAATTCCTGCTAAGGAGATGTTAGAGAATTTAGTGATATGAATAATTAAGTTTATGATAAAGTTTCCATCTTTATAAGATTGAATTCCTAACCTTATTAATACTTAGGTACGGATAGTTCTCCCACTTATTCTGCCGGCAGAAAATTTTACAGCGTCTAACTCTCGTTCCTCCGTATCCTACACCGTTTCTACCAGAAGAATATAAGACCCAGTTCTCAGCCACAAGCCCATATTTCGTCCCCGCTACCGTAAGCTACGTACCTTTTCTGCCGGCAGAAATTAACCGTCAGCGACCCAGTTCTCGGCCACGAGCCCATTATTTAGTCCCCGTTACCGTGCGCTATGTACCTTTTCTACCGGCAGAAATTTACCGCCTAGCGTAAGCGACTCAGTTCTCGCCCCAAGGCCAGATCTTGTTTCTGCTACCTCAAGCTTTCACAACTTCTCCAATTCGCGCCTGACCGACAATCCTAGCATCAAAAATTCATTACAACGCTAAAGCTAATCTCTCTTTTCATGCACCAGGCCGTATTTTGAGAACCACTAGATCTACTAACAAAAGAAATCTCATACTACCACTCACGAATAGTCCCCAGGCCGGGCGCCTACACGGCCCCGCGCTAACAGTGCACCTGCCCTCCAGCGCCGGAGCCTTGCCCCCTCCCTGGCACCAGATCTTAGTTGTAAGTCGACGCCTAGGCAAGTAACCAACCACTCTCACTGTGATTTCGATTTGTCTGCTGTAGCCTGCTGCCAAGTTTCTCCAATCTTCTGTATACTTAACAGTCTACACTGTAAGAGACAAGGCCGTTGAATTATAGCTACCAGTGCCCTGAAGCTCAGAAGAGTTAATGCGTAGTTAGTGCTTTCACAACTGCTGTGAGCGCATCTGCTAAATCTGCATCGTTTGCCTATCGTTTCATGTGTCCTACATGAGACATTGTGTAAGGGCTCTGCTAGCGGCTGCACCTTAAATGGCAAGCCAGCGTTAAGCGCCAAGCCTGCTGCGCCTTACTGGGGTCAAAATATCGCATACAGCAAAATTCTATTTAACTTATAAACCCACCTAAGTTCTTTAAGCACATTTAAAGCTATATTCATTTCAACTTATCAAGAAGCAACGGTGATCATACAGACTAATAAATGGCGGCAGCTATATCTAGCACGAACGAATTCCACCTCCTGTCAGAAAGAAGGGGGTTCTGGCCAGAGGCCAGAACCGTCAGAAAGAAGAGTCTGGAAACCATCAGAACAATAGATTTGTAACCATTGCCACAGACGCGCAATTGTAGCCGTGCGGCTTTGCCACACGGCTTGCGACTATTCACAGTTATAAGGAAGGTTCTCTGGCTGAGCCAGAGAGCCGAAAAAGCAACAGAATCACGCATTTGCAACCCCTACAATTCTACAGAATCCAGAGTGCCGCGCTTCTAACACCTCCCCTTTCATATCAAGAGCTCTGGTAAACAGGATATATAAGCTATAATTATAAACAAGGCTGAATAAGCCTATAAACTAAGCATACCTTATAGCAGTCTATTACGACCTGCACCCGACACAGGCCTCGAGAGGACTGGCGCGGGTTAAGACAGAACGTATGGCAGGACGCCAACAGGTAAGGGGCGTTCCGAAGACGGCTTGTTGAGCTAGCACTCCCTAGACGGGGGTTCAATGTCACTGTAGGTCGTTGTCACTATAGTGCGCAGAGGTGAGTCTGAACAGTAGGACACAAATGAACAATTGAATACTAGCGTGAGGAACCAGAGTCCCTCACGGTGGTTGTGGGCACAACCATGACTATCTATACTAACTAGCCAGAGGTTCCTCGTACCTTGCTCAGTGGCCTGTTGCTCAGTGAGGAACTGAGCAACCTGTCACTGAGCACCTCCTGCTCAGAGGTCTCACAGATGCTCAGTAGGTGAGCACTTCTGCCAAGACTGAGCAGATGCTGGTTGGTCGTAGGGGCTTCGGGTCTTTGCACCCCTGGCCCAGTGCGCAGTACTGTGCGTACTGTTTCCCTGCACTGTTCCTTCTGCGGGGGATCCGTCGGGCCGCTCCGGCCCAAGTGACGGCCTGCAGGGTCGTCACACAGTCAATATAACATAAACTGAGCTACAGCTTATAAAGCATTAATAAGCAATTGGCTATAACTATACTGCGTATCCTAAAGTAATATAACTGCGTACCCTGCAGCCGCAACTGCGTACTTAAAATATTATTCCATTTCTGGAATTTCTAGACTGGAAGTCCAGAGGGTTAAAGTTGTGCACATTTTAATTTAAGGTTTAATATAGCCGAACCTAGGCCCTAATAAGGTTTGAATAAGCCGAGGGTGTTCGGGCTAATAAATAGAGTGTAAAACTTATACATAACTCTATTTAATATAAGCTTAAATATAAACTTTCTTATCTTTCGATTTATAATTGTCGCGCATTACCACTGCACTAAAAAGCACGGAACGTTCATTACTCTGACAGATGGTAATTGCTGTCATATCTGACACACCCCCTCAGCTCTAGAGCTATTCAGGGTTTAGGGCTGGAGAATTCTATATCCTGGAGGCAGCCAAGCTCTATTTGTGCCCGCACTTGGACTCGAACTCATGAGGTTTTGGCGCTTACGCCGGGTGGCAAATTCTGAAAACGGCAAGTCAATAGAGGTACTGAGACTCTTAATTGTTAGAAGCGCGGCACTCTGGATTCTGTGGAATTGTAGGGGTTGCAACTGCGTGATTGTATTGCTCGTTCTTGGTTCTCTGGCTCTTCCAGAGAGCTTTCCTTATAGTTGTGAATGGTGGCAAGCTGCGTGGCAAAGCCACGCGGCTGTCTGTAGCAATGGTTACAAATCTATGGTTCTGGTGGTTTCCAGGCTCTTCTGACAGTTCTGGCCTCTGGCCAGAACCCCCTTCTTTCTAACAATAATAAGGTTTTCGCCATCAAGGTTAACAGCACGTTTCTCTTGGAGATAACGGTAATAACGGCTGAAATAATAAACTATATTTAAAGTAGGTTGGAAAAGCGGATCTGGAGAACTAGATATATAAAGAAGAGTCCCCCTCTCTAAAAGGGCTTTTCTCTCTTCATCCTTCACGACGTTAATTTTACTCTGATTCTTTTCATCTTTGAATACCACCTAGTCACGTGACTCATCTACGTCATGCAATCCTCCTATCTTCCTAATTCGGCTTAGTGCCTTCTATTGACGAAGTTAGCATATGAAAATTCTCAGGGTTATGTATAGGGGAAAATATTATCCGTTTGCTTATCACGCACGTTATATGGAATTGCAAAGGCAAGGCAAGACTACTTATATCCGAAAATAAGTCCCATTTAGCAATATTTTCTATATAGACCAATTCTAGGCTTACTTGGCTAAGGGTGCGATTGGAGATTCTAATAAACGTTTCTGAACTGGCCTCTGAACTATTCAAAGTTAGAATTTCAGAAGTTGACCAGCATTCTTTTGAGTAAGCCTTCTGAAAAATAGCGCTTAGAAGGTTAAAACAGCTTCTGAAATTGTATGCGCTACAAAAAGCCTCTGGGCCAATGAGAGGGCCTGACGGGTCCTAAAGGGTTCTAAGTCTTTTTCAGGATAAAAAATCTCCTGAACGGACCTCTCGGATGCACTGCACCCTAGATTTGGGGATTTGATGAGAGTTACAACCGCGTGATTCTATTCCTTGTTCTGTGGTTTTCTGGCTTCGCTAGAGAGCCTCTCTTCTAGTTGGGAATGATGGCAAAATGTGTGGCAATTGTGGCCCACACCAGCTGAACTAGTTGCGTCAGTTCAGCTCCCCTGAGCCCCATTTAGCTCTGTTACCCACACCTCCATGGTGTTGGCCTCTGGCCAGAACCCCTTTCTTTCCGACAGAGACTATGGCTGTGCCTGAATCCAAGACTACAAGAGTGCTCTCAGAGGTCTTTTCGCCCTAGACCGTCCCGGGTTCTTCCATCTGACGTACGATAATGGGAGCTCAACGCTTCGGATCGACCTACTGCGCATCGGAACGGGCTTGAGCCTTCGCATGTAGGAAACCATTAACATGCACCTGTTTGGTGTGGCCAGAATCCACGGATTTACCACTCCTTTCGGCCCCAATGTTCCTTCCATGACCCAGAGATACGGCAAATTCCGCTGCCCCCCCGACAAGCTGGCGCAGGCCTTGGGCTTGCAGCACGTGTTTGCCTTTGATTGGAGGGATCCTTGAGTTGGGCCTGCATGCGCCTAAGCGGGCAGTCTTTCCTAGAAGACATTTCTCGCAGGTCGCCTGTAATCCTCTTTCCATGGAGCAGTTCTGGCGTCTACCTATAATCGCCTCAACCTTACCCCCAGTGGCGATTGTCGCTTCTTCCGCAGCCTAGGCCACCGTGTCTTTTCCCCTCATTTTCCCCATCATGTCCGGTTTCGAGATTGTCGGCGCGATTGCCGCGGCAGGGCAGCTTGTTGAGCAGGGCTCCAATGTCATCAGGTTCATCCGCGCTGTTCGCTCCCAAATCGCGGATGGGCCCGAACAGATGAGAACTGGGTTGAGGAGCTAGAGACCTTGAACTGCATTGCAGAACTGGTCCGGTCGACCCCCAAGCTGCATACAGGTGATACAAAGAAGGTCCTAATCCGGTGTCGGGGCTATGCCGAAAAGCTGGAGCTTTTGTTCAAGGGAATCGATGTTAAGCCGCCAGCCAACACGCCCCAAAAGGCATGGAGGGCGGTTTGTGCGCTAGAAAGGGAAAAGGAAATTATGGCCCTCTTCGAGTCACTGGGCCGTGAGAAGTTGTCTCTCACCTCCCTGACTCTTCTTAACGTGTAAGAAACAAGTCTCCCCCAGACATGCATAAAGCTGACGATGCGACTGATCAAGGCATCTTTGACTCAGTCCGGCTTCGAATCGATCGAGACCAAGCTCGATTCCCTCAGCCTTGACGCTGCGCCAGCTAGAGCCCCCGCCGAACGGTGCCTCCAGGCCCTCTTCTTGACAGACCCCGTAGCCGACCGGGCCGGCCTTGTGACACGCAAGGGTCACGTCGTCCAAGGGACTTGTGATTGGATCCTCGAAACACCTGAATTCATCCGATGGAAAAGCGCGCCGAAGGCGGCTTGCTCTGGATCTCTGGTGGGCCCGGCCTGGGGAAGACGATGCTCTCCGTCTTCCTATCCAAGGATCTGGAAGGAACACATCTAACAACCACATCCCTCGCCCAAGGAGCACCGGGGTTGGTGGATCTCACCATCTACTTCTTTTGCGTCAACAGAGACATTCGCAGGAGCAATCCATTGTCGATTTTGAGGGGCATGCTCACCCTTCTACTGACCAAGATGCCGGGCTTGATCAAACACCTACTGGCCACGTATAATATCCAAGGAGCCAGACTCTTTGAGCAGAATTCGTTCGAGTCCCTCTGGGCCATCTTCCTCGATGTGGTTAACGACACAGGGATTCGGCGTGTGTCATGCATCATCGACGGGCTGGACGAGTGTGAGCCCACCCCCGAGCTCATTGACAAGACCAAGCAGGCTCTCAGGGAGGGTGCACACGGTACATTTCTGTGGGTCAGCTTCGTCGCCAAGGATCTGCGAAACAGGGAGGCCGCCGAAGTGGAAAGATGCCTCGAGGACCTACCCGCAGGGCTGGGTGAAGTCTATGCGCGAATACTCAACCATGTGGACCCCGGCCGGCGTGACCTCGTTAGGAAGATTCTTCGCTGGTGCGCGTTCGCACAACGGCCGCTGGAGCTGTGGGAGCTTGCCTCCGTCCTCACACCCCAACCTTCAGCGGATTTACACGCAATCGACACGGCTAGGAGCTATGTTGCCTACTGCGGCCATTTTGTTGTTCTTGTTCCGCAAAAGGGTAAATTCAAGTCCCATGACGTGTGACGCGAGTGGCATCAGTCAGGCCCCTTCGACCCGCGAACGGAGCGAGATGTAGACCTTGTCGAACTGGTGCATCACAGCGCCAAGGACTATCTGCTCGAGGCCACACCTACACGAGAGACATCCACCTGGCTTTCCTCGTTCGATGTGGACAAGGAGCACTCAGCCCTCGCATTCGAGTGCCTGGCATGCATCGAAAACAAGATGTTGGAGACAGCTGCCGCCCTCAAGAAGAATACCGCGGGATATCCGCGAAGAATAACTCATTCAGATGAAGCCAGGAGCTGGCAAGCGATGGAACGCCGTCGCGAGGAGATCTTGAGGTGGCAAGGGATACTCTTCTATGCGAGCAACTTTTGGCATGCCCATCTTCATGGCGTGGCAAACCATGCCGAACAGGCCAAGGTACTTGCGCGTCATCCCAAAATTTTCCGCGACGACTCCCTGTACGCGAAGAATGGCTAAATTTCACCCTCTCTCCGACACCGAATTCTTGGGGTACAGTAACCAAGGCAGTCTTCCTGAGATTGCATGCTATCTGGGTCTGGAGATCCTTCTGCCCCACTGCAGCCGGAGAAGGAGACTCTTGCGTTCAGTTCCTGGACTCGAGAGTATGGGTACGCAGCAGGTGAAGCATCCGCTGGCACTAGCGGTTGTCCAAAACCACCTCGCAATTGTCAAGCATCTGGTTAAGAACGGAGCGAGAGTCAACGGTCTGGTCTGGGGAAGAATTAGTCGTCCCCGGCTGTGGAGGCCTCTAACGATGCCTTCGTATCGCTCGGGGCTCCTGGGAAGTTGGGCCCCTCTAACCCTGGCTTGCGAGGTATCAGATTGCAAGATGATTCAGTTTCTCCTCTCCGCCGGAGCGAGGGTCAACAACAGGGCGAATCCCATCCCCCCACTCAGCATCGCGGCCAAGCGCTGCGAGCCCAACATGGTCGCCCTCCTCTTAGCTCACGGTGCGGACATATCAACAAAGGATCCCTCCGACAGCGGCTCCGCGATTACGCGCTCCATAACAGCGTCGCAAGTTAAGGATCTGTCGCGGAGCCTCCGCTGTCTGCGCATTCTCTTGCAGGCCCCCAAAGGACCAGAAGTGGCGCAAAGACACTTCAACGTGCACACAGCCACGTACTGGGCACCAACACCGGTACTGCGTGAACTCCTCGACCCGAAGTGGGCTATTGATCCGTCGACGCGATCAAAGGACAATGACTTGAACACGCCACTGCACGATGCCTACCGCTTTCACAAGCTGGAAGCCGCTCAACTGCTGCTTTCCCACAGCCAAGTCGACCCCAACGCTCGAAACGGGACGGGCGCGACGCCGCTTTATCTTTGTTGCGATAAAGCCTACCCGGATCTTGCTCGAATGCTGCTATCCGATGGCAGTGTTGACCCCAACGCCCCAAACACCAAGGGAAGGACGCCGCTCAGCTTTGCATGCCAGCGAGGATCCTTGCGACGCACCCGGTTGCTTTTGCTGCATGACAAGGTCGATCTCAACCCCCAGGACCACAAGGGATAGAAACCGCTCCACCAAGTGTGCACGGATGGCCACGCGGGAGGCATACATCTGCTCCTGTCGGACAGCAGGGTGGACGTCAACATGCGCGATCACAAGCGCCGCACGCCTTTGCATCGTTCCCTACAAGGGCCCGTGGGTGGTGTGCTCGAGATTGATGATGATTCATCCGAGACAAACTGGGGGAGCATAATCCAGCAACTGTTGGAGGCGGGTGCTGACGCCTCCCTCGCTGATTCGGCGGGTCGGACGCCGAGCGAGGTCATTGCCCAGGCAGGAGGGGTCGACGCAATCTTGGATCCATCTCGATTTGCAGGAGCCCAAACCAAGTTGATGGCCATTTACAAAGATACAGAAGACTAGGAGGAGAGATGACGTAAAAAAAAAATAGAAGATGAGTAGCGTTGAAGTGTTTTGTTTTCTGGCACCACTATGTCGAAGTTAAGATAGGAGGGCCATGTTTAGTAACCGAATATAAAAACCAAGTAATCTGCTTAGGGGGTGAGATTTAGCCACTTTTTTAAGTAAGGAAGACGGGAATGGAGACCTGATGTTATCTCAGCAAGCTCAGACCCTAGCGATGCACCTCCCACCCCACATCCCCTAACCTAGGTTCTAATCACAACCCACGATTAACGAACACTGCCAAAGGGTCTGAGGCCCATTTGCACGGAATGGCTATCTGGATCATTAACGCTAAACCCTGAAATTTATATAAATAGTCCTTAATTGTAGGCCTAATATAAAACCTATTATATATAATTTACGCTGAAAATGGCCTGAATCTATGGACTTTACATTTAGAGTGATATTAGTGGCGATGACCTAAGCAACATACACCACGTCATCCATCTGCATAATCTCCTTGATCAGAGGATGCCCATCCACCCGAATCTGCACAAGATAGCTCCGCATGGTCGCCCGAAGACAAGCCAGTATCATCATGGTGTAGTTGACGCTGACGGTCTCCTCCCTCGGCACCCAGTCCGCGTAAATATCCCTCAAGTCCACCGGAAAGTCCTGCGATCCTCCAAAGGGAAGTTTGACCTGGACAAAGCCCGTTGCTAGAGCCACATCGATGGAACCAGCAATAGACTTGTCAAAGTGTCGAGCGGACTGGCGCACAAAGGAGGCAAACTCTTCGTTGGTGATCATCAAGATTGATATCATCTCGTTAACTGTGCGTTCGGGGTGGCTGGATTGACCGAGGAGGTCATCTAGAGCGCAGAAGTCGCGGAATGATGAAAGAATGGCGCCGCTTTGCTCTCTCCTGACGGACTTGTCGACTTCATCCCCGCGGTCTTTGAGCTGCGATCTGATGTTGGGGGGCAGTACTAACAAGCTGAGGTTCTCCCTTGTACGCGTCAGCAGGTAGAGAAAGTCGCGGGCTGAGGAGTCCAGAAGGCGAATGGAGGAGGCTGTGGAGCTGCCGCCGATCAGGTACCCCTGAGGGTGCCAAGGCAGGGTGAGGAGGCCATGCGCCAGCTTTTGTGCGTCGGCCCTCCAGATAAACATGTTGCTCAGCTTTTCGGAGGTCTCGCCGATGGGCTTCGACAGGCGTACGTATTCGAACGAAGGTTCCACAAAGGTGGTGGCCATCCGCGATCTCACGGTTGCGTACACCACCGGGTCCGGGGTCTGGACCTCAAGCGCGTAAAGCTCCGCTGCAGCTTGTCCAAATCGGCCTCTCATCCTCTCGATTTCCTCATCCCACGAGTCAACTTTTTCCAGCTTCAGGACCACAGGCTCATCTGCCTCTAGAAGTCGCACCTGAGCCGGAGACAACGAATTCCTCCGTGAAAGACTGCCCGGCCGCGGCCCGGTGGTGGAGCCCCGCCTCTCAATAATGGACGACAACATGCTGAGACTCCGAGGGCGGTGTACTGAGGGAAAGTTGTGTGAATATGCGTTCTCTTGGGAGGCCACGTCCGCATCGCCATCGGGCTGAACATCCTCGTTCGACCACAGGTCTACCAGGGACAGATAGCGACCGGAAGAGACCGGCAGACAGCCGATAGCCAGCATGAATAGATCGTGCGGAGACAGGCGGTCTGGCGCAAAGCCAGTGAGCTCTGCAGCTGGCCTCGGCGAGAACAGGACGATTGACGAGTCGGCAAAGCCAAGCCCCGGCACCTTCTCAGAAATCCTCATCTGACCTGTCAATCCGTTCAACTCTTTCCGAACAGTCCAAGGAACAGACCCAACGTTCTCCTCCGCCGACGACCCTTCTTCAAAGTGCACCCTCGTCATGGACATGGAAAGTCGTCGTCGTGGCTTTCGCGAGCCTTCGGTGGAGTATCGCCCGGTAAGTCCGACCAGCAGGATCCAGATTCGGTGGACGGGAAGAATCGCCCTGCCGCGGTGGATGGAGAGGTTGTCCCCCCTGGGGAATGTTGCGCCGTGTCCCAGAAGCAAGTTTGCAAACTGCACCCAAGTCGCTCTCGAATTCGTCTCGGTGTATCGTGTGGTGTCGAAGGTCAGCACCAAATTGTCGGGCACTTTGTCAAGGATGGGCGCTTTGATCCGCCGGAGGAGACGGACGTCAAAGCCAATGAAGTGGAAGCCGGACCCAATGAAAGACTGGTTTGCGTCTCCGGCGGCGTGGAGCGCCTTGTTCCGCTGCGTTCGCGATGCGGCCCAGACGAGAATAGGACCGAGGACGGCAACCAGGGCCAGGAGAGCAATGACGACGGCTGCCCACGTGCCGATCGTGCCAGCCAAAGCCACTGGATCTGAGTCCATGACGGTGTTTGTGGAGTCGGACCAGTTGAGGCCGAGAGGAAGTTGACACTCTTGAAACAGTAGGAGCGCAGGAAATAATCCCACGGAAGGTACACTTGCGTACAATGACATCTGGGAGAAAGCGGGGTTCAACATACCCCTCGTTTTTTTTTCATTTTCATAGATTGGCGATTGTGCTGATGTGAATGGTGGCCTTGTTGCGTCGCTGTGCAGCAAAGCGGAAGTCTTTTATGCTGGCAACCAATGGAAGTTGGGCAAGTAGCTGTTGGAATCCATGTGGGACTCGTGCTGCCGAAACGGCAGTCATTGGTGGTGAAAGGTGGGGCCAAATGGTCAGATCCTTAGGGTTAAGAGGCACCCCCAGGGGGCGAGCTCTCCCAAGACAAGCGAAATGCTATACCTTACACACACTTAAAAGAAAGCATAAAATTCAACAATTCGCAGTCAGAACGCTCTATTTAGCAGCGCTGCGTAATACACGCGATCCAAAGCCTTATTCTTATCGATAGCGATTAAGACCTACTCTTCGCTCCCACGACTCCACGTATTAAGAATGGCCGCATCCATCGAGACGACTAACAACGCCAGCACTATTTATACCGGTGTTTCTTCTTAGCTACGTTAGAGCTGTAAAGTTTATAATTTAGCCATTGGTAATAACATATGGAAATACATTAATCTAGACTTATCTTAGCAAGCTTAGCCCCTTGCAGCGATGTACTCTTCTACCCTATTAATTGGCACTACCACTACTAGCTTAAAAATAAGGGCTGTGCTTGCAGAGATAATTATAATCTAAAAAGGCCTGTTGTGACGGGAGTTAGGCTTTGCCAACTCGAGCGATGGGACTGGTGAGAATACTGTGTGAATAGTCAAGAGCTCACCTCAATCAAGTGCTCTTTCCTCGCCTTATACAGAAGGTATCATGTCCCCTGGCGTTGACCTCGCCGACCCTGCCCCCGACGTATCCATACCTAATCTTCGTAGCATCACCAATCTACCCCTTCCTCAAGCTCTAGCTATAAATCCTCCCACCCACCGGCTCCATCACCTCCTCTCTCCTCCCAAACCGCAGCCTGAGCTCCCCTTTCGCGCCCACCTCTCCGTACCTTACCACCTCCCTCCCCGCTTCTGACTGCGCAATCCCCTCCGCCGTAGCCCCTCCACTCCGCCCACCTTCCAACACCGGCGTCCCAAACGCCTTCGCTGTCTCCACCGGACTCAACGACGTCGGCCGTCCCAAGCTCTAAAACCTATAAACCTGCGGCATCACCCCCACCACAGCAACCAATATGACAGCCACCCATCCCGCAGGGAAAGCATAGTTGGATACAAACACCTGCACCGTCTGCTTCTGTCGCATACTAACCAACTGCGACCCCGGCATAAGCCTATACCTCTCCGCATCCGCTCCGTTCCGCAGAGGCGCCGGCACAGAATTAAGATTGTCATTCGTGTACATCCACGACACATTCCTCAAGACATCCGTCCGTGCCGTAGCCACCGCCGCGCGAAAAATAATCTCATCCAGGGCGGACATGATGCGCTCAGAGGGATCGTCCCAGCCGATAGCGTACGAGAAAGGATCCGCGTCGCGCTCTGGAGGGTCCGAGGAGTCCGAGATGCCTGCGCTGGAGAGGGCATGAACGAGTTGGTTGTATAGGGCGCCGGTCATTTGCATGATGATGCCGTTGGGGGTGGGGGTGCCGCCGGCGAAGACGCGCGCGGAGAGGATGTCTACGACGGCGGAGCTTAGGACGCCGACGGTTTCGTATAGGGGGTAGCCTTGGTTTAGCAAGATGTAGGGTTCCTCGTCGGGGGCGCTGCGGCTGTTGTTGAAGCCGTCGGCGACGGCGGTCTGGCCGCGGTCGAGCGTGAAAAAGGGCGGGTAGTGCGTGACGTGATTCCACTGGACGCCGAAGAGGGTGCGGTTGAAGAGGGCCTCTGTGACGACGGTTGAGTTCATCTCGGGGGTGAGGATCAGCTCCTCGGACGAATTGCATGTCTTCTATAGGCCCATGGCCTCAATCTCGCCCTCGCATACGCCGCGGCAACCGGCATTCAAGGCGAAGTCGGCGGGGATTGGTCGTCGCTGGTTGTAGTCGTCGAACACGAACGCAAAGTTCTCGTTCAGCAAAGACCAGCTGGCCACGGCCGCGCTGTCACCGGCAAACACAAGGCCTGTGAAACCGTACGGCAGCTGGGTGCCGAGTGTAATGTTCACCGGCACCGCGTTCATCTCGCGAAGCTCAACCACCGTGGAAGAGGCCCGCTGTAAGAGGGGGCCGTCAACCGCCAGGATGATCACGAGCAGCGACGCAAAGCCAATGAAGCTGTGGTTCCGCAGCAAAAGCCCGGCTGATAGCGCGCTGGTGCCGTGCTTGTAGTACTCGTGTAGTCGACTGATGGTGCGTGGCTTTTCCGTGACCCGCGACCACCACGCCATCTGGAAGCCTTCGGCGAGCGCAAACCGCAGCGACGCGTTGCCCAGGGCCGTAAAGATAGACACGAGCACCGATGGCGCCACCTGCCAGTCTTGCGTCTTCGCCCCGTCCGATGTTTTGGGCACCACAATGCACGCCATGGCTGCCAGAACCGTGCAGAGCCCGCTGAGAAAGGCGAGCCATGGGAATCGCTCCCAAACACCCGTCACCCACGCCTCTCCTGTCGTCGCCGCTGCATGTTGAACTGAGTCACTTCAAGCTTGTTGGCGTCTCCATCCGACTCCTCCTGGTCCGGCCTGAGAGGGGTTTCTCCATCTGATCCTTCATGTTGCGTCCGAAGAAGGGCGTATTCCCGGCTGGCCGCCATGCATGCCGTCGCCGAATCGCTAACGCACAGTCGTCGCGTCGAGAATTCGCGTCAAGACTTGTCCAGTATGTCGCAGAGATATGGAAAAAGCCTCGGCAGATCAAACGCGGGGTGTCTTGCAAAAACCGCCTCCTTTTCCCTGCATGCGGCTGACGATCCTTCAAGCGGTGCCAGCAAATCATTTCTGCCAAGATTGGGGCTTATGACAGCCCTGCGTCCGGTAAATAGATGAAATGTGAGATTTGCTGCCGTGGAAAACTGCGCACACAATAAAGTTCCATATTCGATGGGAAGGGAGACGAGGGATCAAGTAGTCGTCTTCACTCTCCCAGCTTGTGACTGCAAAAGTCCTTCCACTCCCAGAACCGATTGGCTTTCCACAGTGTATCGTAGGGCGATAGGAAGCTACCGTGTGATAGAGTGACGGTGAAGGTTTTGGGTAGAAATGCATCTTCGGTGAGGAGCGCCTCGTTGATGCGAGGTAGCGGCTCCAGTCGTGGCCAGCAGCCGTGGGTGTGCGCTTTGTGAGGGTCAGTTGCAGCCGGAGAGTTTGGGGGTCCAGCTCTAAAGACGCTGGCTTCAAAGGCTGCCCAGTGAGGCAGGAAGTGGGACCAGTACGTAACCAGCGCTTTGCGCGGTGGGAAGATTTGTTGATTAAGGGAATTGCAGGACGTCCTGACTGTCTAAAATACACCCTTTCAAAGCGGAGCCAAGATGTTTCTTCCTTCCCAACATGCGGTTTCAGTCCAACACAGCCTTCGGATTCGTCAAGCCCACCAGCATTTCCTCAACACATCCCCCAAAAACTAGACATGGCACCAGGGCGTGGTGTAGCCAGCCGGCCACACACACGACCCGCCCCCGCACGAAGCAGCAAGTTGCCAGCTGCCATTGCAGACGGCGATGCTGCGGAAGTCCTCTGAGCAGTCGTAGGTACCGGGGCTGCTGCATCCAGCGCCGAGTTTGGCCGTTGCCGAAACCGAGCCGGCGTAGGCGAGGAGGATGAAGGGGAGGGTCTTGAGTGGCATTTTGTTTTGTTGGTAAAACCAAGGCGTTGGGTATTGAGAGACAAGTTGAATTGAAAGACGGTTCGAATTGGATTTGCGATGAAGAGGACAGAGATGAAGATGTTGCCATCTTTATACCTCAATCGTCATGCAACCTCAAAATCCCCAGTACAACTCTGCACGGGTTCTTCATCAAGAACACGAGGTTGACTTGGATATTGGGAACCTGACTCGCACAGCCACCGGCAACATGATGGCACTGATCTCGGCATCCCTTGTCCATCTTGGCCAACCAGCCGCTCGCTGCCCGCTGCAGCTCTGTTAAATGACAAAATACAGCTCTTCTCACATGAATTACCTAGCCGTCACAGCTTGGAAAGGGAAATAAACCGTGGCTAAGCACCATATCGGCAACGACGCAGTGTCGCATTTTCTATTAGTCCATTCCGGCGAAAACTCCCACCAACTAACCTAAGTTATCCGCAATGTTACCAACCTTCTCCTCCTCCTCTGCTATGAAGTTGTCTACCACCACCGCTACGTTAGTGAAAAGACCGTAGTCTTTCAGCTACACGGGTGAACCTGGTTGTACCCGATTCGTCGCCGCAAATCGGTCCGTGACGGCGAGGATAATGCCAATGAGGGACTTTTTCGTCACGACCGGATTGACTCGCATAAGCAAGTCGCGGTGGAGCTCTCTGAGATCCAACAGCAGCTTCCAGCACTGTTGGTGCATCCCGGTCCATGGGTAAATAAACTCTGGTAGCCCCGCTTGCAGGGGGTGTGCAAGAGATTCAATGATGGAGGTTGGCGTGGCCGGGTCGTCATGGAAGACCCGCTTCCCATTTCGAAGGGCAAGAATTTCCTTTATGTAGTCGGGTTTCCAGTTGATGCAACAGTGCTATTTTGCCTCCCGCAGTACTAGAGCCACTGTCCCTATTGCGGTGCCGGGCTTGAATCAAAGGGCTTCCCACAAAAGCGGCGTCCACGGGCGTCGGGCAACGAAGTCTCAACCGAGTTTGGACTTTCACGGATTCCACCCAAGGGCACACGCGAATAATAGAAGTATAAATATATACGCCCACAGTAAAGCCAAGAAGCTATCAAACCTTCCTGGAATGGCGGAAGCCTCCACCCGACCAATATCTACATCTCAGTACAAAGGACTCGCCCTACCTCCACCAAATTCTCGTCCCTCTTACTCCGTTTCTGTCAGGGACCTTTGGCCACCATTCTGTATCTCCAGGCCGAAGGCCGAAGGAGCGAAGCAAGCGCGAAGCGCGAGCGCCGCTTGAGTGTATTTCTAAGCAAATCCGCGGGGCCTGGACACTATAAGAATACGGCCGAAGGCCGTAGGCAAGGAGGGGCCAGAGTTCAAAGTATATCCTACGCTACTAGTACCTTGAGCGAATCTTGAGCATCTTGCGGCTTCTTCACTCTGGTGAAACCCCCTTGATAGTTTCCCCGCTGTAGTCGCACTTCGCAGATACCCTGGAAATGGCCGCTGAGCCACAGCGTCATACACATGCTCATCCTGCAGCGGTACCCAGGATCGCGCCAACGCATACGAGTGACACGACACTCCCGGTATATCCCGCACCGAGGGAGGTCTAGCCCCAAAACTCATCATCCTACAACCCAATCCACCAGCCGGGCAGACAATGCCTCCAATAGCCCTCTAGCCTGTACGTTTCCTGCGCATTATGTCCCCATACAGTCAACCATTACACAGCCCAACATCTCCACCCCTCCCATTATCCCGCAACACTCATCTTGTCATCCGTCCCCTGATTCCACACCCACCTCGCCGTCTGAGTCGATCCCATAAACGCCTCGCTCTTCCCACCAGGTTCCCTAAGTTCGAAATCATTCGTGAACCCACCATGTCTGCGCACCTTCTCCTCATTTTCCCTCCGTCTCCGCCGATACCTCCAGATTACCCAGCCCGTCAAGGCCAGCACCAGTATCACTCCAACTATTATCCCTGCGATGATCCCCGCGTTGATAATCGTGCTCGAGGGACCGCCTGAGGCGGCTTGTCCCGGCCCGGGGTTTGTTGCATCTCCTGAGTTGCCGTTGTTTGACGAGCCGGTACCTCCTGGGTTTGAAATTCCAGTGGGAGCACTGCGAGTGTTGGTTGGGTTGGTTGCAGCCCCTTTGTTTGCCGTCTGTAGGATGGTTGTTGTCGCTGGGGCGTCGCGGCAAGCCCAAGAGGTGAAGGCGTCTATTTGGGTACCGGTGGGTTGGACAACGTAGGTTACGCATGCTGTTGGGCTGGAGGTGGGTGAGGTTAGTAGGTACGTGGAATTACCTAGGTGGAGGGTGTGGTGTGGGGATAGAAGTCTTACCAACTCAAAATCATCATGTCGTATGCCGAGCAGTAAATGCTGTGTCGTGCACATGTTTGTGGAGGCGTCTACGCATGTCAAGGCCAGTCCCTGGCAAATCGCATTGTTGTAACACGCAAAGATTGGCAGATTGTCGATGGTTTCGGCGGCGCATCCAAAACCGCCGCTACACTTCACTGGGGCCGCTGTTTGGGGGTTAAACTTGCATGCTGTGATAGGGGGTATCAACACAGGGGCATACCAGGATCGCCGTTGATGTATCCGCAGAGCCGAGGATCATCCGCCTGTCGTCCAAACAATGCATTGTGATGGATTTGCGGGGAGTTGGTGACAATGGCATTGGCCCGGGGCGTTGGGATGGTCTTGGAGGAAACGGCGTTGGGAGACTTAGCGGCCCGCTCAACGGTGATGGAGGAAGGCATGTTGAAAGGACTGGAGGGGGTGGGGAGGACGGAAAAGAGAGGTGGATGACTGGAGTTCCAAGACGGTGGTAAGTCGGGGATAGGCAGAAACTGCGAATCGGGGGAGGACCATCATTAAAGTCAACCAGGGCACTCCTCGAGCCTCTCGTCCAGCACCTGCACGGACCGTAGTTGGGGTGAACTGAGCCTCAGCCAGGCGCGTTATTTCGCCCGCTATTTCGGGACTCAGAAAATAAGGGGCGTGCCTGAAGCGTCAATCCTTCAGGTTCGACTGCTCATACTTCAGAGCACACCAACTGAACCTCATCCACGCCTTTGGCTCATTTAGTCCTGACCGAACTGCAAAACCAATATTTTGTTCGAGATGTCCCCTTGAGACAGGGGGCGATCTCGGTCAAACCCAATGGCGGGCCAGAACCAATGTTCGGTGCCTCCGGCTCCCAAGTGGCTGCAGATGCCCGACTGCTGTGCATCACCGAAAACTATGTTGATTTTTCAGGTAACATATGTGGGCAAATTACCTGTCGGCTTTGTGTGTACCGCCACAAGCAAACCAGTTGCCAAATATGGACGACTTGGTACGGGCCCGAATTTGGGCCCCGCAAAGTGGACAAGATTTGCGTCAGAAAGAAGGCGGTTCAGAGCCCCTGGGCATCTAGCCAGCGGAGCTGACTGGATGCCTGGCACTGCCAGAACGCCAGTGAGCCTCATCCACTGGAGTGACGAAGCCTGAATCCTGCAGAATAGTCTATAAAGAAGCCTCTGGCTTCCAGCCAGAGCCAGAGGAAGGGAGAGGGAGGACAGGCAATACAATCACGCAGTTGCAACTCCTTCAACTCCACAGAATCCAGAGTGCAGTGCTTCCAACAGTTAAGCCACCGTCCCTTGGTAGCACCAGCGAAACCTGAACGGTCTCTGTGTCTTCTGTCTCCTATCTATCTAATTGTATGCTGTGAAAGGTGAGTTCATTCAGGCAAACTCAGGCGACGAACTATTTCCCCTCCCAGTTATCTCCTAAGATTGCTGTTTGCACCCCAGCGTTAAACATTGAGACTAGGAGGGGGATATTAAAGCTTTTCCCGTATTCAGTGCTGAGGAGTTGCGGATAGAGGTTAAGGATAAAGACAGGTTAACTGAAGGGAAGGAACGTCTCAGCCTTAAAGTTCCCCGCACTCGTATAGCGCGAGCCGGGTGGGAGAATCTCGCACTTAAAAACTGGCCCAGTTATAAAGCCAAGATACTACGTACTATACTACGGATTAAACTAGAATATCATGTACTGTCCCACACTATGTACCAGTCTATGCTCGCGCACTCCTGTAAATAAATTGTTATCAGAAAGAAGGGTTTGGAACTGGCGTGCCGCGTCAGCTCAGCTGAGCTGAGCTCGCCTCGCCACCAGCATTGCCACTGACTTCGCCAGAGACCAGAGAAGGAATACAATGACATTTGCAACACCGTCACTTTCACCAAATTCAACAGTGTGTGCCAAGTGTTTGCAATAAAAGCTTATTTGCTCGCCAAAAATGGACAATTCAACCTGAGCGCAATAGGCTCAGAGACAGTGTTAAGATTGCAAGTTTTTATCTCAGCCTAAGGCAGCAACTGCTCAGTTCCGAAGAAGGAAAGGGAAATTCGTGGCGTCGATTTTAGGGTAGTGTAAGGGCTGTTCCAGAATGAGGAAATTTGCCCACACGCCCGTCGACCACGCGCCCTTCCACTCCCCGTCGCCCATGCCTAAGGCAAGAGCCAGTAGCGTTCTGCGAGTGATCAACTGTTCGCCCGGGGTATAATCTGGGATGAAAACTACACCTGATCCCCTAATCCACGCGCTAATTGAAGACTGCGTATGCGGAGAATCATTGGCCTCGATATCTATTTCAGCTGTGCGGCCAGCAATCATTACAAACCCGCCACTAACGGGACTGAATTGGTCTGCGATCGGGCCAACGTATGTCAACTCCGACTTCCTGAGCTTCAAATATGGGTCTGGCTGGAAGAGAGAGCACGTGTATTCCCACTCCACCCGTCCGGAATGCGACGCCCACGACTATGACGGGCCATGTGGTTCGCCGCCGCCTGTCCGTGAGCCTAGGTCCCGCATCCAGGCCAGACTGGACGCCAGGGTGCCTTCCCAGTGCCCTGTCAAATACACATCCTGCATGCGATGTGCCCACATCTTGGCCAATCCAACCACGGCAATAATTCGGTCCTCTGGCTTCGAAAATGTCCGGCTGGTGTACCCCTCGCCAATGATACTTTGGTACCAGTGGTCGGCAAGATGTATGGCCCAGTCGCTCGTCGAATAGTCAAGTTTTATGTCCTGTAGGATTATCCCTGCCATGGGACCGGAATCTTGAATGAGCATCATGTCCTCCATCCAGTAGGCGGATCGACATTCCCAGATAAGCCTGTTGTCTGTAAAATAAAGTATTCTCGGCGGGGAAATACGTTCCTGGTAGATCCAACCTCGCTTGGCTAAGGGGATGGCGTCTAGCAAGGAAGATGGTGTTGCTGTATGCTTGTTAAGGTTACTCAGTATGACGGCTGGCGTAGTAACGGAACGGGTGGTGCTGATGCTCTCAAACAGAAGGTGAGTAGTCCCTGGGAGGGTGGAGTCGCTCTGTATATTGAAGCATCCGCCTGAGCTATCCCCTTTCACCCCCGCCGCAATATTCAGAGATGCATTCTTGTAGATATCCCCCATCTTGGCAATCCCAATGGTCTTGTCGGCGTCGGAGTCTTGGATGATACAATGCATCGATCCAGAAGTACCGCTCGCCAAGTCTCCTGGTAATTTCAATGGCATCCTAGAAATTCTTGCACAAAGAGGCGACTTTGATTTGCCGCTTCCGTTCTTCGAGGCTACTAGCCACCGTCTTATCATCTTCCAACAAACCGCTCCCCCAGCAGTGGCTCAGCGTGAGATAGCGGCAATAAAGGCCCAGCGCCAAAGGCGGAGGCGATTCGGTTTCGATTTCGACGTCAACGAGGCGGGCGAAGGAGATTTCGTCTCGTCTTGTGTCCTCTATAACTGGGGATGTGGCATCGATGGGGCGCGCGGGCAGGCCTGATGACAATGTCGTAACAAGCCCTGGCTTCATGCCAAGGAGTTCCGAGAGCGGCTGGGAGCAGTTGTGTGTTTCTGAACACCTATCGATACACTTCTGAAAAAACGTAAATGTTTCGTCGGATCGTGTATTGGTGAATTTTCTGATGACTTGAGGAAAGTTGAATGATACGACGACTGGATCGCCTGAAGATACCTAGTTGTTAGTGCCGGTAGTTTATCTTTCAGTCCACTGGACGTCAACAGATGAAACGACATAGGGTTTTAACTCACCCAATGGAACCACCACGGAAAGCCGTAACCCCTCGGCCTCGGTTTCCCCCGCAGCATTCAACGACAACCCTGTGACCTCGAGAGAACTGTCTATTGTCGGGGGCGCCAGTGGTGGGTAGACCTTGAGCCGGAGATGGGTGTTGCCCAGTTGTTTCGTCGCGGGCGCCGCGTAGTTGGTGTAAATGATTCTGCATAATTGACATTTTGATGCGGTGTTTTTGAGGTCTTCCACCTTCACCACGTGCGCAAAGCCATCATCGGAGACCAAGGCCACTGCTGTGATGGCAGGACGAAGGTCGCAAGCGTGCGTGGCACTGGACGTGGCAGAGCTGTCGCTAGCCCATTAGTCGTCATCTTCATCCTCTGCACCTCGCGACATGTTTGGATGTTAAAAGTGAAAAAAAGCCTTGGTCGTCGGTTTCCAAGTTGGTGTTGCGGTGTAGGGGAGAAGGTGGTCAGCGAAATCTCGCGCCAATCTCAACTCCGGCTCTTCAACCACTCGGGTGCTGTGACACCGCCTTCCGAATCTTGGCTTCGAAAGCACGTATGGGGACTTGGCAACCGGCACGGTATTCCTGGCAGTTTCCAATCACTGGCAGGGCTTTGCGATAACATAGCGCGCTTCTAGTGGTTTGGATCACTGCATGTGCAGTACCCCTACGCCCTGCATCCGATAACGCACCTCTCAGCCGCACCTTCCCTGAAACGGGGGCTCCAACACGGTGGCGTCGCTGCATTGATGTTCAACTGCGCCAACTCCCAGCGCTCTCGTCACAGGGGCGCAAAATGCGACACGTCCAGAAGATCAGAGGAAACTCTGCAACGCGGTGGCTGAAGCTGAGCGCTTGCTCTGTCGCCAACACAACTGTTCTAGACCGCATGGCCTTATCTCTGGGACCCTCTCTGGTGCCCCAGAAGCACGATAAATGTTGGTGTCTCCCCGGCAGCGAACGCTGGGGCTCTCTCCTCCTTCTCAACCTTTACTCACACTCTTTTGCTGTTCAGAAACTCGACATGGCCCGCATCTCCAATCCCCTTCTCTTCCTGGCCACGGCCATGGTGCAGGTGCAGCTCGCCCTGGCAACCGTCGTCTCGATCCGCGACGAGCCCGCTTTCAAAGCCATGCGCGAATGCGCCCGGGACTGTCTCGTCTGGAACGGCAGCATCGACCTCATCGGCGAGCTGGGATGTGTGTACCCCTATCAGAACGAGTGTCTGTGTCGACCGGACCTCGCATCCGCGGCCTCCAAGCACTTGAGCACATGCGGTTCGGCCTATTGCACCGTGGGTCCTGCGAGCGTCGATATTTCCACCGCCATCGGCCTGTACAATTCGTATTGTGTCGCCAACGGATTCGATGTGACGGCCGTTGCGGCGGTGGCACCGAAGACGACTCTGGCGACGCAGACAAACCAAGGTGGGTGATCAAGACTTCAGTTGGCCATGGACGTTGAACTAATGTGTTTCGATTTCAGGGAACGGTCCAACAAACACAGCAACGACGGGGCAACAGCCCGGAAACAACCAGCCAGCGACGACAGACCAAAGCAGTGCTTCTCCTACACCAGGCAGCTCGGGGACCACCTCCGGGCTGAGCACGGGTGCTATGATTGGTATCATCGCGTCCGTGAGTTCGGTCGTCATCGGCCTACTCGGTTTGGCCGTCAAGATCTACTTTGGGCGGAAGAGGGCGAAGCGTGACCAGCGTCAGCAGGACAAACTTGACGACTAATGTAGTGTACATTGTGGGTTAGAGAACAGCATACGAGGTACAGATAGGTTGTCTTTAATATCAAGGGACCTCTTTAGGTCGGATCTTGCGCATCGCTTCGATCGTCAATTCAAACAAACACGTCATGAGGTGAACACCAATGTTCTCAACCACCTTCCCCTTTGACTACCCCGGGCCCTATAACATCAACAAGTCCTGTCAAACTGTGGTGGAAACAACCCGATATCTCTCCAGCCCACAACACATGAAGTTACATCTCAAGCTAGGAACTTTTCAAATCACCCTTCGCCATGCCTCAAGGAGACTCATCCAAGCCCTCGCACTACACCAACGAATTCCACGAGGTAAAATTGGCATCGGGATACCTATCCAACCGTCTTTGCGCCCAGTGCCGAGCTTTTATCTGACCGTAAGCTCCAGCGCCGACTCACATTAGGAGACTCACATTAGCAGAGCAGGGCCCCAGTCGAGTGCGGTTGAAGTTCTCCGCGAGCACGCCTCGACATGTGACAGTCGCCGTCACCGGTGAGAGTACAGTCTACGATAATTTTGGCTCTTGTGGAAGTAAACATAGTGATTGCCACCCTCAACTACCCAAAGCGACAGTCCTCGACCCGCTGCCACCCTGCGCCCCCATCGTTCAGGTATTCCTCCGCATCGGGCACCTTAGGCGACTTCTTCAACAAGGACACGGCGCGGATATACCCCCGATTCTTGTTCCGTGAGCGGCGCATGGCCGTGCCCCGTGCCCAGTCACCTCAGCTTTATGTTCATCCCCGGATGGGTGATGGGGAACTTCCGGAGGATGGCGTGCCCGAGCTGGTCCGTCAACTCGTCCACGGTGTGCTGCCTGGCCTCGTAACCCGGCGCCGAGTTGCCGAGCTGGAGGTCAAAGACGTGCATGATGCCGTACACGCGGTCCGTTAGGAGTCTGGTCATCCTGGAAGAGAGCAAAGGGGTTGCCAATCCGCCCGTCCGGCGCGATGGGTAGGTTCGCGACAAAGTCGCAATGGTCTTCTTCTGGGATGCCTTTGACGGGCTGGGGTGTGACGCCGGGATGAAGCGGTTCGGCTGCCCTTACTTTAAAGCGACCCCAGGTCTATGAAATGGCGTTGTACGCGGGGCACTTGAAGCCGTCGTACACGTTTCTCGGCTGCCAAGGATGGCTAGCAAGGGTGTCGACGTGGAGTAGGCGGCGAGGCCAGCCGCAGGCGTTGTCTCAAAGCTCATGATCGACAGAAGTCATCGCACGACTTGTAGCCGGTTCTAACACTGTGTTGGCAACCTGGATTTCCCCGCTTGCCTGTTCACCTTCCCCGGAGAGCCGTAATGGCTTTGACTATTTCCCAGCAATCTCTTAAAAGATCCCTCACGCCGTGTAAAGCATTTCTAGGGGAGAAGGACTGGTCCTTGCTAGAAGACTAGTTACGGAACGCCACGGATGAAAATAATGGACTCAGTCCCTGCCCGGTCGAATTGCACGGCGTATACATAAATATTTGCAGATCCCCTTAAAACGTGCTGCGGTTGGAGGATGAATGCTGTGGGATCGACACATAGCGACCTAAAGCGTTGATTGTGTCGTACACCACTGTCCGGGTAGAATGTTACGGGTAAAGGATAATCGCGCATCCCCCTTTTTCACCTTCCGCGCCGAATAATCGGCCCCCGAATGATCGGTCCCCGTGAAGGACAACATCTTCCAGGTTCGTAGGTACCATGATCCAACAAAATATCCTCAGCTACAAATATGTCGCGTGGACCCAGCCATATTCTACTCTGATGTCATGATTATCACTCCTTCTCCCACCACTTCACCCCCTCACAACATCATGCCCAGTCTACACCTTCTCGTCACTGCAGCCGTTGCGCTTGCAGCCACCATCAAAGCCCAGGCCATCATTGACCTTGGGACTGCTCTACCATTCGCGGTACTTGCCGGCGAGGCAGTCACCAACACGGGACTGACCATTGTTGACGGCCATCTCGGCGTCTCCCCCGGCACATCCATCTCAGGATTCCTTCCCGGAACCGTCGCCTCCCCAGGCACGAGACACAGTGCCGACGCAGTAGTCCTGCAGGCCAAGCTGGACCTGGTGACCGCCTACGACTCGGCGGCTCGGCGGCCATCAACACCCCTGACGGGCGTTCTAGGCGGTCGTACACTCGCGGCCGGTGTCTATTCGTTCAACAGCAGCGCCCAGCTCACCGGGCCCTTGACGCTCGACGCCCAAAACAACACCCAGAGCGTGTGGATCTTCCAGACAGGCTCGTCCCTGATCACGGTCTCGTACTCGTCGGTCCGCCTGATCAACGGCGCCTCGGCCTGCAATGTCTTTTGGCAGATCGGCAGCTCGGCCACTCTCGGCACCAACTCTGTGTTTGCCGGCAGCATCTTAGCGCTCAAGTCCATCACTGCCTCAACGGGGGCAACAGTGAATGGGGGTCTGTATGCCCGGAACGGCGCTGTGACGTTGGACAATAATGGGGTTGGCCGTCGGGCGTGTGCGGCTCCGACCGCTGAAACCGGCACGCCAAGCACCGTGGCAAGACTTCCACGCCGGCGAGCTTGGATGTGAGGGTTATGGGACGGCAACATATAACACACGGGGGTTCAGAAACACGGGGGTTCAGGAGGAAGGCCGGGAGGGGGCGCCCCATTGTTGTTACGGCTGGGGCGCCGAGAGGGGTGGTGGCTACATGTATCTATCTTTTCTAGGCCCGTGTCGAGGGTTGTGGTTGGGTTGGGGGTTCTTTGCTGGTGGGCTCGGTATGTAGGTAGTGCCCTGTTATTCTCTTCTTGTTGGGTAGGTTGTAGGTGCATGTACATGTACCATGGTAGATAGAAACCTAGGTAGGTACCTTGAGTAGTTGGGTACCCAAGGTGAATCCCTGTCGCAATCTTCCACGCGGCATTATGCATCCACCTCTGCATCTCCTTGAGCGTTTGGAACTGCACCATCCACTCGTCGCACGCTGCTGTCCAGGACGGGTATTGGTGTGCGTGCATCCGTCTTTGATGTGTGCTTGGGGAGGGGGGTAGAATGGGGAGGTGTCGATTGCCATCAATCATGATATCGCGCATGCGGGTGTTGGTGTTATACGCAGTGCAGGGTGTTTTGTCATGGCAGGCTTTGCGTCAGTTCTGTTTATGGGTGGCCAGGACAAATGTGTTTATCGGAGGAATACGCCGTTTAAGCTTGCATGGGTATCTTACCAACGACGACCATGTGTGGTGCGCAGCAGGCGTGCGATGCGGGACGCTGCAACGGCGGATGGGACGCTTCAGGGGCTCGAAGTGTCGAACTAGAGCAACCCATTAGAGTAACCTTTTTGGAGCGATATCCAGTGGGAGTGACCCATTTATAGCGATTCATTTTAGATTTAGAGCAGCCCGTCCATTTAGGGTGGCCCATTTAGAGCTGGGGCGAACGGGATCCATTTAAGGCACACCATTGGAGCTGGAGCGACCCCCCATTTAGAGTAACCTTTTTGGAACGATACCTATTGAAAGCGACCCATTTAGAGCAACCTATTTGGAATGATATCCATTGACCTTGTGGCGATCTCCAGTCTTATGCCACCTGTCCCTGTAAAACGACAACCAACATCTGCGGTCCCGCCAGAGCCGTGAGTCTGGTTGCCAGGGCAGCACCAACAACATGAAGACCCGGGAGGTAGCAGCGAAACCGTAAAATTCTCCGCCATAACCCTCGGCGACTCCATCCCGCTCGCCACACTTCCATCCCTCTCCCCAAGCGTAAGCCACTTCGCAAAGTACGTGAAATCGCAAGTATACGACCCAAGCCAACTAGCAACAATCCACACCGGACACGGCTGCCCCTGCAGGGTATTCTCACCCCGCCCGCGGTACACTGCCCTACGGCCCTGGGCGGTGATTTTAAAGGGTTCGGCCTGTAGACCAGCGGGGTTAGAGCAATACCATGTCTGGTTGAGGCGGACTTCGCCTGTGGCAGGGATGAATTGGATGTAGGTCTCTATGTCCTTCTGGAGCGGGGGTATGTGCTCGTCTTGCGGGTCTTGGAGGGAGAAGCGGTCGGGGAAGCAGGGCCACCAGAGGGAGGATTCGGTGTCGAGCAGGGGGGAGGAGAAAGTGCATGAGCCGGAAGACGAGC